>OFGP01000004.1_pt1 | contig 303266 bp, 278 predicted proteins | sample 1521781 | NCBI WGS metagenome assembly OFGP01 (sample SAMEA3504113, study PRJEB24116) | mouse gut metagenome | biome: mouse gut; feature: mouse-associated habitat; material: faeces | place: Denmark | collected 2011
TGATAAAAACACCTCAACATGGACTTTATAAAATCTCAGTCTCATTTCAGTCTCAAGCCAGTCTCATACAGTCTCAAATCAGTCTCATTTTTTCATATAATTTTGAGACTGACTTGAGACTTATGGAGTTGATTCGTTGATGGATTCTAAAATGAAGCAGGCCTGCTTTATCATATTTTTCAAGTTGTTCTTACAAAATCGCCCCATCTGCCGCCATATCCTCAAACAAATCCGTAATCGCGTCCCCCTTTGACTGGAACTCGCAGCTGTTAAAAGGAATCCCGCCGGCCGCCATAGGCCAGATACCCACGGTGTGGTCCACATAATAATTTGCAAATCCTGATTTTTCAATTTCTTCCATGGACAGATTTCTGGTAAGCTGATGGACGATGGTGGACACCATTTCAAGGTGAGCCAGCTCCTCTGTCCCGATATCCGTAAGTATAGCCGCCACTTCATTATAAGGCATGGAATAACGCTGGGAAATATAGCGCATGGATGCGCCCAGCTCTCCGTCAGGCCCGCCATACTGGGACATAATAACCTGAGCAATTTTTGCATTGGGTTCTTTAATGTTTACCGGATACTGTAATCTTTTTTCATAACTCCACATAAATTAGCATTCTCCTTCCCATGGCCAGGGCTGGGTCGCCCATTTCCATTCTTTATCGTTGCAGCCGTCGATATCGCTGATTCTTAAAGGACCGTATTTTGCCGCATATTCGCGCATCGCCTGGTTTTTCATGCGCACATAGTGGGAGAGATAGTCCATAGCCTCTCTGTCGGTGGGATGAGTATCCAGATATTCGTTCATTTCCACAATAACGAAATCAATCACTCCTATGTCATGAAAAAGCCTGCGCTGTTCGTTTGACATTGTCATTTCACACATCTCCTTCCTGTAAAAGGTTTTTCAAGCTCGGGGAAAATGGTGCCTGCGTTATAGGCTTCATCAAGATTTTGAAAAACACTTGTAAGGTGCTGCCAGGGAACATACGCCATTGCAAGTGGAAACCGGTCAAAATATTCGTTAAAATTGGAATCTTGCATGATTATCCTCTCATAAATTCAGATTTTATTTAATAATATAGTATGATAGGACTTTTTGCGGGTTCCCCCTAATCACAAATTTTTCACATTTCCTTTTATAAAAAAACACATTTAGGCGGTACAGTAGCATGGTAAACCCTGGAAAACGTATGCATTAAAAAAATGTAGGAATTTCCATAATTTTTGAAACGGGAGGCATTAAAAATTGATTGTAGTTGAAAATCTTGTAAAAAAGTACGGCGGCCATCTTGCGGTGGACCATCTTTCTTTCAGGGTGGAGCCGGGCAAAATTTACGGCTTTTTAGGGCCTAACGGAGCCGGAAAGAGCACCACCATGAACATCATGACCGGATACATAGCCCCCACTGAGGGCAGCGTAAAAATAAACGGTTACGATATTATGAAGGAGGCGGAGGAGGCCAAAAAGTGTATCGGCTATCTGCCGGAGGTCCCGCCGTTATATCAGGATATGACGGTATCGGAGTATCTGACATTTGTGGCCAGGCTGAAGAAAATTCCGGGAGATGTGCGGAAAAAACAGATAGAGGAGGTGATGGCGCTTACCATGACCTCGGACATGGGTGGGAGGCTCATCAAAAATCTGTCTAAAGGCTACAGGCAGAGGGTAGGGCTGGCGCAGGCGGTTTTGGGTTATCCCGAGGTGATTATTTTAGACGAACCGACCGCCGGGCTCGACCCGAAGCAGATAATTGAAATCAGGGATTTGATTAAAAAGCTGGGGGAAAACCACACGGTAATTTTAAGCTCTCACATTTTATCCGAGGTACAGGCTGTCTGTGATGAAATTATGATTATTTCCAGGGGACAGCTTGTGGCTAACGATACGCCGGAGGGGCTTACCAGTCTGATGAAAGGCGCCGCCGGTCTGGAGCTTACTGTTCTTGGGGAAAGGGAGCGGGTTATGTCTGTCATAAAGGGCTTTGACAAAATCAGGTCTTACCACGTTGAAGAGGAAAAGAAAGAAAATCTTGTGAAGCTGGTTTTGGAGACAGACAGGGAATATGATATCCGGGAGGAGCTGTTTTATGCTCTGGCGGAAAAGAGGCTGCCTATGATGTCGCTGAACCGTCTTGAGAAGTCCCTGGAGGATGTGTTCCTTGAACTTACAGAGACAACCTCAGGCGCGGACGGGACTCAGGAAGAAAAAGACGCGCCTGCAAAAATTTTGGCAGCAGAAGCGATGGAAGCAGAGAGGCCGGAAGCGGCACAGGAAGAAGAAGGAGGCGAAAACTATGACGGCAATTTATAAAAGAGAACTTCATTCGTATTTTCATTCCTTTTTGGGTACGCTCTTTATCGGGGCCATGCTGTTCCTCCTTGGGATTTATTTTTCCGTCTATAACCTGTTTATGGGGTATCCGTATATCGGCTATGCGCTGTCGTCCATCGTCTTTTTGTTTCTTATCAGCATTCCGGTACTGACCATGCGGATTCTGGCGGAGGAACGCCACCAGAAGACGGACCAGCTGATACTTACGTCGCCTGTCAGCATCAGCAGTATTGTTATCGGGAAATTTCTGGCGCTGGCTACCATTTTTGCAATTCCCACAGGGATTATCTGCACCTACCCTTTGATTTTAAGCATCTGGGGGACGGTTTCTTTCGGGGAATCCTATCTTGCCATACTGGGATTTTTCCTGTACGGGCTGGCTTGTATCGCTATAGGTGTCTTTGTCTCGTCGTTGACGGAAAGTCAGGTGATTGCGGCGGTGATTACCTTTGGCATTTTATTCCTTGGCTATATGATGTCCGGGCTCTGCAATATGATATCGTCAACAGGAAATCTTCTCACCAGGTTCTTGAGCGCCTTTGATATGGTGAGCCGGTTCGAGGGTCTTCTGAACGGTTCTCTTGAATTGTCCGGGATTGTCTATTTTTTGTCCGTCATCATACTTTTTCTGGTATTTACGGTACAGTCTATTCAGAAAAGGCGTTATGAGGTTTCCTCAAAAACTCTGGGAATGGGAGTTTACAGCTCGGGTACGGTACTTATCAGCGCTGCGATTATCGTATTCATCAACTTTTTTGTGTCGGAGCTGCCCTCCGGATATACGGTTTTTGACGTCACGGCAAACAGGCTTTATTCCCTGTCGGAGGAGACGAAAGAGCTGCTCTCCGATATAGACGAGGATATTTCCGTTTATGTACTTGCAAATGAATCTCAGGCGGATGAAACTCTGGACGCGACACTGAAAAATTATGCCGGCTTTAACTCCCGTATTAAGGTTTCCTATGTGGACCCGGCTGTGAACCCCAAATTCTTTACCAATTATACGGACGACCTCATCACCCGGAACAGTCTGATTGTGGAGAGCGCAAAGCGCAGTAAGGTGATTGATTACAGCGATATTTACCAGTCGGAATTTGATTATTATAATTATTCCTCCACAATAACCGGCTACGACGGGGAGGGGCAGCTTACTAGCGCCATCGCCTATGTGACTGCGGAGGAAATGCCCAAAATCTATATGTTGGAGGGCCATGATGAGCTTTCCTTTGAACCTGCCTTTACTTCCGCAATCGAGAAGGCAAATGTGGATTATGAAACTATCAATCTGCTTAATTATGACACGGTACCGGAAGACGCGGACTGTGTGATTCTCAATGCGCCCGCCCGGGATTTATCGAATGACGATACGGAAAAGCTTCTTTCTTATATGGAAAAGGGAGGCGACATGCTTATTATTTCCGCCTACACAGACGCGGAAATGCCGAACTTTGGACGCCTTCTGGATTTTTACGGGCTGGAGATTCCAAAGGGGCTTATCATTGAAGCGGACCATGATTTTTATTATCAGGACCCTTTTTATCTCTTCCCGGAAGTTGGATATGACGATATTACGGACAGTGTCACGGGCAGCGGAAGCTTCGTCTTTGTTCCCTATGCTCAGGGAATTACCGTGAAGGAGCAGGAGAATGTTACCGTCACGCCTCTCCTTACCACCTCCGATGAAAGCTATGCCAGGAGCGATATCAGCGCAGGCGGCAGCTATGCAAAACAGGAGAGCGATGTTGACGGGCCTTTTCATACAGGCGTTAAATGTGAGAAAGAGGTGGAAGGGGAGACTTCTACCGCCGTGGTCTATGGAAGCGAATATCTGTTTACGCAAAATGCCGATGAAATTGTGTCTGGAACGAATTTAATGCTGTTTGCCGGAACCCTTGGAAGCTTTGTGTCCTATACGGACAGTGTGGTTGTCCCGGTGAAAAGCTATGAGGTCAGCTACCTTGCCATGCCTCAGAGCAGCATTGTTTTCCTCGCCCTTGTGACGGTTATCGTGCTTCCCTTTGGTTTTCTGATAACCGGCTTTGTCATCTGGTTTAAGAGACGGAAACGCTGAAAACAGGGAGGTATGAGGGAAAATTATGAACAAAAAGAAGAAAAACCAACTGATTATTTTATTCATCCTGCTTCTCATAACGGCCGCTGCCTTCGGGGCGCTTAAGGTATATCAGAAAAACGCCCCGAAGGAGGAGGAAGCGAAAGAGGAAAGCTACAGCGTCCTTGCCATTGATTCGTCACAGGTTACGGATATCGGCCTGATTGGCAGCGAAGGAACTGTCAATCTTGTCAGGGCGGGAGAGGGCTTTCAATGCCCGGAAGACGAAAGCCTTGCCATTGACGGCAGCGCCGTGGAGCTTTTTCTCTCGGACGTCTGCAGTATCACGGCGTCCATGAAGATTGAGGACGTGGAGGATATGGCGCAGTACGGGCTTGACGACCCTTCCGTGAACCTGACTCTGCAATGGGATAACAACATGTATACTGTCAGGCTGGGGGACTATAATTCCATCATTAGCGGCTATTACCTGAATATCAATGATGAAAACACGGTTTATGTTGTAAGCAGCTCTGTATATTACGCGCTTGACAAATCACCGGAGGACTTCAGGCTGACAGAGGCGGAGGAGGAGGGCGAAGCTTTGCCGGAGTCCGAAGACTGATTTTACGGAAGGAGACTGCCTGCAGCACAGACTTCTTCCAATATATCCGGCGGCTGCCGCAAGGCAGCTGCTTTCCATAAAATATGATTTATACCTTGATTTCCATGGAACTTTGTGTAAAAATAGACACGTGATACCCGATTTTTGCACAAAAGCGGGCAAAGACGCATACGGATGTACGGATGTTTCCTTTGCCGGCATTTCGATGGAAAGGTACAGGATATGAGAGGAATAGACACTCAGGTTCGCAAGAACAGAAAACGAATTTTCAAAGAAGTGGCAAATCTGGCTTACACCTCCGAAAACCTCAAGGATGACGTGGAGGCCTTACCTTACAAAATTGTAGATTATGATGAATCGGAATACGGAAACGTTTACCGGGAGAGGGCAATCACGAGAGAACAGATACGTCTGGCGATGGGTCTGTCGCTGCGCCCGGAAAATATGCCGGTTCATGTGACGCAGGGGCTTGAGGAGAGCAATATCGACGAAAAGTATTACGAGCCGCCCTTAATGCAGGTGATTCCTTCAGCCTGCAATGCCTGCCCTGAAAATAAATATGAAGTGACGGATAAGTGTATGGGTTGCGTTGCCCATCCCTGCCGGGAGGTCTGCCCAAGAGGCGCGATTTCCATGAAGAACGGCCATTCCGTGATTGACCAGGAGAAATGTATTAAATGCGGAAAATGCAAGGCTATTTGTCCCTATGACGCCATTTCCCATCAGGTCCGCCCCTGTCTTGCCCATTGCGGCGTGGGGGCAATCAAAAGCGATAAAAAGGGCCGCGCCTATATCGATACGGATTTATGCGTTTCCTGCGGACAGTGCATGGTAAGCTGTCCTTTCGGGGCCATTGCGGATAAATCCCAGATTTTCCAGCTTATCCGCGCCATGCAGTCGGGGCGCAAAATTATCGCCCAGGTAGCCCCGGCGTTTGTGGGGCAGTTCGGAAAGAACGTCACCCCGGCCAAAATCAAGGCGGCCTTAAAGGAGCTTGGCTTTTACGATGTATACGAGACGGCAATCGGGGCGGATATGGGAGCCATTACGGAGGCGGAGCATTATGTGAAAGAAGTTGCCACGGGTAAGCTTCCTTTTCTTCTTACCTCATGCTGTCCCTCCTGGTCGGTGCTTGCCAAGAAATTTTTCCCGGAAACCATCGACAAGATTTCAAACGCCTTAACCCCCATGGTTGCCACGGCGCGCAAAATCAAAGAGGACCATCCCGACGCCAGCGTGGTGTTTATCGGGCCCTGCGCTTCCAAAAAGCTGGAAGCCTCCCGGCGGACCATCCGTTCCGACGTGGATTTTGTGATTACCTTTGAGGAGCTGGCGGGTATGTTTGAGGCAAAGGGAATCGTCCCGGAGGCCATTGATATCGGCGAGGAGATGGACGACGCTACCGGCGCCGGCAGAGGATACGGCGTGGCGGGAGGCGTTGCAAGCGCAATAGAGGAGTGTATCAGAGAATATTATCCCGATGTGGAAGTAAATATTGAACATGCGGAAAGCCTTACAGAATGTAAGAAGATACTGATGCTTGCCAAGGCCGGCAAAAAGAACGGCTGTCTGATTGAGGGGATGGCCTGTCCCGGCGGCTGCGTGGCCGGAGCCGGAACCAATATCGCCATTCCTCAGGCAATGAAGGAAGTAGCCGGATTCAAGGCCGTGGCTAAACAGAAAGTACCGCATAAAGGAAAGGAATAACCGTAAAATGAAAATAAGGACAAGATTTGCACCAAGCCCCACAGGCAGAATGCATGTGGGGAACTTAAGAACGGCGCTCTATGCCTATCTGATTGCAAGGCATGAGGGCGGGGATTTTATTTTGAGAATCGAGGACACGGACCAGGAGCGTTTCGTGGAGGGGGCGGTGGACATTATCTACCGCACGCTGGCAAAGACAGGTCTGGTTCACGACGAGGGGCCGGATAAGGACGGGGGCGTGGGGCCCTATGTGCAGTCCGAAAGGCAAAAGCAGGGAATTTATCTGGAATATGCCAGAAAGCTGATTGAAAAGGGAGAGGCTTATTACTGCTTCTGCGACAAGGAGCGTCTTGCAAGCCTGAAAACGCAGGTTGTGGAGGGCGACGCCGGAAACAAGGAAATCACGGTTTATGACAAGCACTGTCTGTCCCTGTCAAAGGAGGAAGTGGAGGAAAAGCTGAAAGCCGGCGTTCCCTATGTTATCAGGCAGAATAACCCCACAGAAGGGACAACCACCTTCCACGATGAAATTTACGGCGATATTTCCGTGGACAATGCAGAGCTGGACGATATGATACTGATAAAATCAGACGGCTATCCCACCTACAATTTTGCCAATGTGGTGGACGACCATCTGATGGGCATTACCCATGTGGTAAGGGGAAACGAGTATCTTTCCTCGTCCCCGAAATACAACAGGCTTTACGAGGCCTTTGGGTGGGAGGTGCCTGTCTATGTGCACTGTCCGCTGATTACAGACGAGGAGCATCACAAACTCAGCAAACGCTGCGGGCACTCCTCCTATGAGGATTTAATCGAGCAGGGATTTCTGACGGAGGCTGTGGTGAACTTTGTGGCGCTTTTAGGGTGGAGCCCGTCAGAGAGCAATGAAGAAATCTTTTCCCTTGAAGAGCTTGCAAAGGTCTTTGACTATCATCACATGTCAAAGTCTCCGGCGGTCTTTGACTACACCAAGCTCAGATGGATGAACGGCGAGTATATCAGACGGATGGACGACGGGGCTTTCTTTGAGATGGCGGAGCCTGTCCTGAGGCAGAGTCTTACGGGAGATTTGGATTTAAGGAAGATTGCAGCCATGGTAAAGACCCGGATTGAGGTTTTGCCGGATATCCCGGAGCTGATTGATTTCCTCGAAAGGCTCCCGGAATATGACGTTTCCATGTACGCCCATAAGAAAATGAAAACCACAGCGGAATCCTCCTTAGAGGTACTCCGGGAGATTCTTCCGCTTCTGGAAAAGCAGGAGGACTATTCAAACGACGCCCTTTATCAGCTGCTTTTATCCTATGTGGAGAAAAAGGGCTGTAAAAACGGTTACGTACTGTGGCCGGTAAGGACGGCGGTGTCCGGGAAGCAGATGACCCCCGCCGGCGCGACGGAAATCATGGAGCTTCTTGGAAAAGAGGAATCCCTGATACGAATTAAGAAAGGAATTCAATTACTTGAGAATACCCAGTAACGCCCAGAAACAGGCGATAATGCACTTGTCCGGGCCTGCCGTTGTCACGGCCGGTCCGGGAGGCGGCAAAACCTTCACTATTGTCAGCCGCATTCTTTATCTCATCCAAAATCATCACGTTCCTCCCGATAACATTCTGGTTATTACCTACACCAAAGCCGCCGCAACGGAAATGAAGGAGCGCTATGAAAAATCCGGCACGGCTTTCGCTGCCGGCGTCCATTTCGGAACTTTCCACAGCATCTGTTATAATATCTTAAGGCGCTCCGGCGTTTCCGGCGCTGGTTCCCTGATAAAAGAAAGCGACAAGAGGAAGCTTCTTCAAATAATTCTTGCCAATCGCGGCCTGTCCGCAAAAAGCAGCTATGACGCTGTTTCCAATCTGATAAATCACATAAGCCGGATGAAAAACCTTACGTTTGACAAATCCGGCAGAATTCCCGAAAACGGCAGCCTGGCCATATTTACCGAGGCTGAACTTCAAATGCTCCGAAAGGACTACGACAGATATTTACGGGAACAGGGACTTGTTGATTTCGAGGATATGATTAGCGAGACCTTCCGGCTTCTTTCCGGTAATCCGGGAATTCTTAACGGATACCACCGGCTTTTCCGGTATATTCTTGCGGATGAGTTTCAGGATATCAATCCCCCGCAATATGAGCTGTTAAAGCTCCTTGCGGGACCGGATAACAATCTTTTTGTGGTGGGAGACGACGACCAGGCGATTTACGGTTTCCGGGGGGCTGCTCCTGGGATTATGCGGGGCTTTCTTACAGACTTCCCAACGGCAAGGCGGATAATGCTGACGGAAAACTACCGCTGCGGCGCGGAGATTGTGAAGCTTTCCGCAGGCATGATTTCGCGGAATAAGGAACGTTTCCCGAAGGAATTTATCGCTGTGAAAAAGAAGGGAAAGGCGAATTTTTTCTGCTTTGATACCCGGAAGGAGGAGGAGCGGAAGCTGAGGGATATGCTTTTATCGCTTGATAAAGGACAGCTCTTTGACACGGCGGTGATTGTGAGGACAAATGCGGAGGCGGTTCAATATGCTGGGCTCCTTAAGGAGTATGGAATTCCTGTAAAGGGACAGTATGTCAGGGCGGACGATATTTACCATGGCTTTATTATGGAGGATGTGAGCGCGTTTTTATCTTATCTGTATGAGGGGGCAAAGCGCAGCGATTTTCTCCGGTTTATGAATAAGCCGGGCCGTTTTCTCACCCGGGAGGCTCTTCCTTCCGAGAGGGTGGAGAAAGCGCAGATGGAGAGCTATTACAGGCAAAATCCGGCAATGCGCGGGGAAATCGACACAATTTTCAGGCAGCTATCCATTGCGGAAAGGCTGCAGCCCCATCTGGCGGTCTCCTTTTTCAGAAAAACCTGGGGATACGACAGATATCTTCGGCAGAAAGCAAAGGATTACAGGGAATTTCAGAGTTTCGTGAATCTGGCGGATAAGGTGCAGGCATGTTTTAAGGAATTAAAACCGGGAGCCGGTATCCGTGATTTTATAAAGCGGAAAGCAGATAAAGCCGGAGATTCCATGCCGTCAACCGAACTTCAGGAGGGCGTCAATATTCTGACCATGCACGGCTCTAAGGGGCTGGAATTTGAGAGAGTTTTTCTCCCCGACATAAACGAGGGGATTATTCCGGGAAAGAATGTTATTACGGAAAGCGCGATAGAAGAGGAACGGAGGCTTTTGTATGTGGCAATGACGAGGGCAAAGGAGGAGCTGCATATATACTGCACGAAGGAAAGGGGAAGAAAACCCTCCAGATATCTGGAGGGCCTTGTCCAATGCCAAAATAAGGTATCGTGTTAAAAATCCTGCGGCAGCGCCGGGACAAAAAAGTTTTCAGAAATCAGTCATTCTCATCTTCCGCCTCTACCAGCTCGTCAAATTCCACATTATCCAGATATTCATCGAAAGCGTCCGATACGATTTCATATTCTTCGTCATCCTCAATATATGTAAGCTCAGGCTCCTCATTGGGATTTTCTTCATTTTCACTGTAACGGTAAAACCATACCTCGCCGTCCTCGTTTTCCCCGTCTGCGTCAAGAGGAAGAAGGACGATATAATCCCGCTCCCTGACGGTAAGGATTGTGACAATGGAGCAGGTGACGCTGCTTCCGTCCTCCAAATCGAGGGTGACAGTCATTTCCTCATCATTTTCCGGCTGATTTTTAGTTTTTTCACTGTTTTTGCTCATAATCGCTCCTTTTTTATAGACAAGTGTGATAATTCTTGTTACCATTATTTTACCGGTTCTTTCCGTATTATGCAATCAGATATTACTTTCAGTTTTGGATATGATATTTCAATGTGTTAAAATTGATATTGGCGACAGGAGATAAAAGTGCAGGCAGGCTTTAGTTTTGCGACAGGAGGGCGCACATGGAATCAAATTGGAGGGTGACATATTTTAAACCGGACAGGCAGGGGGAATTTTTCGGGGGAACCAGTGTAAGATTTGCGGCAAGTATGCTTACAGAGGAGGAGTGCGGCGTCATTTTATATGACAAAAACGGACGGGAACAGCGTTTTCCTTTCAGCCCGGAGGGGAAAAGAGGGGCTCTCTACGGGCTTGAGATAGAAGGCGGCGGTCTTGAAAACTATACTTATAATTTCTATATGGGAAAGCAGGTGATGACCTCTCCCTATGCCCGTGAAATCCGCGGACTGGAAAAATGGGGGGAATGCCAGGGCGGAAAGCGCCGTACAAAGGGACGGCTGGCCTGCCATGATTTTGACTGGCAGGGGGACGAACCTTTAATGATTCCGCTTAAGGACAGTATCTTATACGGCCTTAATGTGCGGGCCTTTACCATGCATAAAAGCTCGGGCGTCAGGCGCCGGGGCACTTTCGAGGGAATCGTTGAAAAAATACCTTATCTGAAAAAGCTTGGCATTACGGCGGTGGTGCTTATGCCGTGCTATGAATATGACGAATGTATGCTGCCGGAGAAATCCCGCATACCGGCGCTTCTGCCAAAGACGCCTTCCGGGGAGGAAAGCGTTGCGCCCGAGCCTGAAAAATCCCGGCTTCGATTAAACTGCTGGGGATTTCAAAAGGGTTATTATTTTGCGCCAAAGGCATCCTACAGCGCTCAAAAATCTCCCGTAAATTCTTTCAAAAATCTGGTGCGGGAGCTTCATAAAAACGGAATTGAAATCATGATGCAGTTTTATTTCCCGCCGGAAACAGGACAGCTTTATATGCTTGAGGTACTTAAATACTGGGTGGAGGAATATCATATCGACGGCGTGCGGGTCAGCGGATTTTCCATTCCATGCCGGCTTTTTGCCGAGGAGCCTGTGCTGAAAAACACGAAAATCTGGTGCGATTATTTACCGGCGGAGGATATGCATATCATCGACAACCCTGTTTTTAAAAATTTCCTTTCGAATAACGGCGGCTACAGGAACGACATCAGGCGGTTTTTAAAAGGGGATGAAGGGCAGATAAACCAGATGCTTTACTATCAGAGACATAATCCGAAAGAGTACGGCGTGGTCAATTATCTGGCGGATTATGACGGTTTTTCCCTTTATGACAGCGTTTCCTATGAAAAAAAGCACAACGAGGCAAACGGAGAGGAAAACCGTGACGGAACGGATTTAAACTATACCTGGAACTGCGGCGTTGAGGGGGAATCCCGCCGGAAAAACGTAAGGGAGCTGCGCAGGAAGCAGATAAAAAATGCGCTGGCCGTCCTGCTTTTGTCTCAGGGAGTGCCCTTTCTTTTCAGCGGAGATGAATTTGCAGACTCGCGTCTGGGGAATAATAACTGCTACTGTCAGGATAATGAAGCGGGATGGATTAACTGGAAAAGCAACAGCTTTACAAATGAAGTGCTTGCCAGCGCGCAGTTTTTTATCAGGCTGCGCAAATCCCACCCCATTCTGCATATGAAGGATGAGCTTTTAGTGATGGATTCCATGGGGTGCGGCTATCCTGACATTTCCTACCACGGCATAGAGGCATGGAAGCCCGATTTCAGTTATATCAGCCGGATTGCCGGGATTTTACTTTGCGGAAAATATGCGCCAAAGCCCGGCGACGACTCCTTTTATATTGCTTACAACATGCACTGGGAGAATCACAAGCTGGCGCTTCCAAAGCCCGAAAAGAATAAACGGTGGATAAAAATAGCGGATACTTCGTTTCCGGCGGAAAGCTTTTCCGAGGAGGCTTTGGACGGGAAAGCTTTTGCGGAAGATATTCCGGCTGAAAAATGCGTTCCCGAAAGCGGGAGAAAAAAAGGGGCTGTTATGGAAAAGAAAAATCTGACAGTCGAGCTTGGCAGCAGATGCATTGCCGTATTTAAAACGGCGCCGAACATGGCGGATGTCCGTGTGGCGCGCGCAGGCAGAAAGAAGACAGTTCAAAAAGCGTGATATTATCTGCGCCGCCAAAGCGTCGGCATGGATGTGAAAAGAAGGAAGAAGGTTATGACTGCGAAAATCTGGAAGCATTTTAAAACAGTTACTTATCATAAATATCTTGTGATGCAGGGGTGCTTTAAGGTCGGCCTGTATAAGCAGGGGCTGTTACACGACCTGTCGAAGTACAGCCCGGATGAATTCATTGTAGGCGCAAAGTATTTTCAGGGGGACAGGAGCCCTAACAACGCGGAGAGGGAAGCGATTGGCTATTCTTCGGCCTGGCTGCACCACAAGGGAAGAAACAAGCACCACTACGAATACTGGATTGATTACAGCACGAAAGCAATCGCCGGGGGAATGGCGCCGGCTCCCATGCCGGTAAAATATGTGGTGGAGATGCTGATGGACCGCATTGCGGCATGCAAGGTTTACAACAAAGACAGGTACACGGACGCCTCCCCTCTGGAATATTACTCGAAGGGAAAAGAGAACGCCCCCATGCACCCAAAGACGAAAAAGCTTTTGGAAGGGCTCCTCCGTATGCTTGCCGAGCGGGGGGAAGAGGAAACCTTCGCCTATATCCGCAAAAGAATTTTACGGAAGAGATAGGATTTAACAATTTTATTGCTCCCGCATATGATAAAGCATATGAAAAAGGAGTGATGAAAGTATGAATTGTCTGTTTTTAGTACTATTACTTTTGTGCTGCGGAAACAACGGTACCGGTTTCGCAGACGGAAACTGCGGCGGCAATAGCGGCTGCGGATGCAGAGAGCAGCGCCGTCAGGACCGCAGGGATTCGGATTGCGGCTGCGGACGCAGGGACGGGAACGGCGGAAGATGCGAGAGGCCCGAGGAAGACGGCTGCGGGTGCAGGAACGATTTCAGACCGGAACCGCGATTTGAGCAAAGACCGTTTATGTTCAACCAGAATTCCGACTGCGGCTGCGATAAGCCGCAAAATAACGACTGTAACTGAGAGGATGTGCGGGAAACCGCACATCTTTTTATATCCGGGAACCTTTTTCCTCTCCGGGGCATCTTATAAGTAAAGGCCGGCAAAGCACCTGTAAAACAGGAACAGGAGGTGAGACTTATTCATGACAGATAATGAGACGTTTACCACATTAATCAGACAATATTCGCCTGCCATGTACAGGCTTTCCTATGGAATCCTTCATTCCCGGGCGGACGCGGAGGATGCAGTAGGCGAAGCTGTTTTAAAGGCATACGAAAATCTGAACACATTAAAAAAACCCGAACGTTTTAAATCCTGGATTATGCAGATTACTGCAAATGAAGCAAAAATGATATACCGGAAGAAGCAGCGGACAAGCTGCGAGGCGTCCGTGGAGGAGATGGCTCCGGCATTCGTTGACGATTATCATGAGCTGTGGGATGTGGTTATGAAGCTTGATTTGGTTTACCGGGAGGTGATTATTCTGTATTTTTATGAATCCCTTTCCGTTAAGGAAATCGGACAGACGCTTCATATTGCCCAGGGAACCGTAAAATCCAGACTTTTCAGAGGGAAAAAGCAACTGAAAGCAATGCTGGAGGATTAATGGAGGATTGGAATGAGAGATAATTTTGATAACAGACTGTTCAAAATGGCAAAGAGGGAACAAATGCTTCTTCCCGGAGAGCTTGAGGAGGAAATCAACGAAAGTCTTCGCAGGCTGACGGCGAAAGGCACGGCAAATGGCATTACAGGAAGCAGGAGCGCAGCCGGCAAGAGAGGCAGCACGGCGAAAGGCACCGTCAGAGACCGGAAAAAGAAACCAATGAATTTCAGGCGTTCGCTTATTCTGGCTGCCGCCCTTGCGGCGCTTTTTTCCATAACTGCCGTTGCGTCGGCCGGGGCTTTAAAACAGCGTATGGAAGCCATGAATAAAGAAAAGCTGGAGGAATATTTCGCCCAGATTCACAGCTCCTTTATGGGCGCCGACAATTATAACCGTTCTTATACGGACGGAGAGCGGGAGAGGATGGATAAGCTGCGTATTTCTTATGAAGAACAGGGGCTTTTCCCGGAGGGTGAGCTTACCATGCTTGACGAGGCGGAGGATTATAAAGGAAAAAATGTGGCTTTTTTCAAAAAGACCAGCACCTTCTTTTTCCCGGAGAAGGAAATGAGCGATGAGGAACTCTTACAGATTATCGACTTTTATGCAAAGAGGGAATACAGCCTTCAGAAAGTGAATGAAATGATAGCGGAAGGAGAAGCGGATTTCCCTAAGGAGGCAAAGCCGACGGTTCCCGACAAGGTTACGGATTCTTCTGTGCTTGACAGCAGCGCGGTTTTTCAGCCGGAGCAGGCGCTTACCATTGCGTATACAGGCGATTTGTCCCTGCAGGCCGTGGCGGCCGGGAAGGACTGTATTCTTTTGGCCGGTCGAAATACCATACACCGCATGGAAATCGGAAGCGGCGATTCGGTTCTGTTCTATGACGGTTTTGAGGAAAATACGCTGATTACCGCCATGTGCCAGGACGGGGAAGGAAATGTATATGCCGGACTTAGAAAAGAGATATCGGAGGAAAGCTGGGAAGTCTGGCTGGCAGTTATCGACAAAAACGGAAGTCTTTTAAGAGAAATTGATATGTCTGACGTCATAGGCGGCAAAGAAGGCCGTGGCCATATCAGGCAGATGATGGCGGATGAGGGCTATCTCTATCTTAGGGGTATGGGTTTTTATGACGCCGATTTTCTGCTGATTATTGATAAAGAGGGGAATACCGTTTCTAAAATGACCTCCGGGAAATACTTTGCAGACTGGATTTACGGCATGTGCATCGGAAAGGACGGGAAGCCTTATACCGTGGTCAGCGACGAAAGCCACAGGTTCGGAATCGCCGCTATTAACCCGGAGAAGGGGACCCTGGAGGAAGTTTATCCCGCAATTGTTCCCGAGGATACCATCAGCCTCGACCTGATTGGTCCCGGCTACGACGCGGATTTTGTTCTCTGGGGCTACAGCGGCAGCTTTTCCTTTAACCGAAACGAGAGTGCCGCCGTACAGGTGACGCCGGTATATGAAATGCCCTGCCCTGCGGAAGGCTCGCTGCGCCTTCTTTTGCCTGACGGAAGATTTGTGTTCGCCCACTGTGCGGAATACAGAAGCTACACGATGAAAAACGGCGATGAAGGACATGAGAGAATCCCGGAAAAAACATACTTTTATTACCTCCCGGGAATCAGAACCCCATAGGCCAGCCTGTCAGAGCCTATTGGCCAACCTGTCGGCAAAATTTTAACAATGATTGACAAAAAATTTTTTTCATATTAAGATTACCATGTGTTTTTCTTTAAGGCAGTATGATGGAAAGTGATGGTTAAACCTGTGAAAAATTTACTCAATCAGATTTTAAAATTCGGAATTGTGGGCCTGTTTTGTTTTTTTATTGATTACGGCGTTACCATAATTATGACAAACGTATTCGGCGTCCACTACCTGATTTCCAAATTCTTCGGATTCGTCATCTCGGCGGTGGTGAATTATCTTCTGAGCATCAAGTTTGTTTTTACTCAGAAAAAGGAGATGGACAAGGGGAAGGAATTTACCGTTTTCCTTATTTTATCGGCAATCGGGCTTGTGATTAACGAAATTGTAATGTACGTCTGCATTGACGGTATCTATGCCCACAGCGCCCTGCTTAAGGAATATATTTCAGACTCGCTCATGGTATCCGTGGGAGCCGTGGTGGCGACCGGCGTTGTGATGGTATACAATTTTATTTCACGGAAATTGTTCCTGGAAAGAAAGTAATTATGGATGTCATGTGCTTTTCCGCATCTGCAGAAAGGACTTCTGCGGATGCGGAACGCTTTTGTGAAATCAAAAACCGGATTGTGGGAAAAAGCAGGGAGCGCGGCGGAATCGGAACTCTGGGGGAAAAAACGCTCCATGCCGTTTTAAAAGAGTTTTACGCGCCGGATAAAAATATGCAGGAAATCTCCATTGGCAGGTATGTGGCGGATATTTATACCGGCTCTGATATTATGGAAATTCAGACAGGTCACTTTGACAATCTTCGGAGGAAGCTGGACTGTTTTCTTCCCGACTATCCGGTGACTGTGATTTATCCTGTTCCCCGAATCAAGTATTTAATATGGGTGGATGTGGAGACGGGAGAATGCTCCAAACCCAGGAAAAGCAATGTAAAAGGCTCTGTCTACAGGGCTTTTTATGAGTTATATAAAATAAAGAAATACCTTTCAAATCCGAATCTTCGCCTGCGCTTTCCTTATCTTGAACTTGAGGAGCACAGGCTTCTTGATGGTTGGAGCCGGGATAAGAAAAAGGGCTCCCACCGCTATGACCGGATTCCGAAAGCCCTCCTTGGCGAGGTGCGAATCGAAAGCCTGTCCGATTACGGAAGGCTGATTCCCTCGGATTTGCCGGAGCCCTTTACCGCGGCGGAATTTGGAAAGACCGTGGGGGAGAGGAAGGAGACGGCGGCTAAGGTTTTACATATTTTAAATTATCTGAAGGTCATTGAGCGGTGTGAAAATAAAGGGCGGGCTTATTCCTATCAAAAAATATGAACAGGGTATTAAACATTATATCATATTGTGGTATACTTTAATCAGTTAATCAAAAGGCATGGAAAAGGGGTGGGCATATAACAGACAGTGAAAAATTTGATTTGATTTTATCGAAAATCGAGAAACTAAATGATGGAACGCAGGGCATGAAAATTGAAATGCGGGATATGAAAACTGAGATGCAGGATATGAGAGCTGAAATGCAGGATATGAATCGAAGGCTGACAGGCCTTGAGCTGCATATTGAAAATTTTACGGATAAAAATGTCCAGTTGATTGCCGAAAACTTCATCGAATTAACAAACAAACTAAATCAGGCAATTCCGGCCGCAGATAAAAATCTCGCTTACGAGGTTAAAGTCAACTTTCTGATAAATGAAGTGAATAAGCTGAAAAAGGCCATGACCGAGATTAAGGAGAAAATAGCGTGAAAGAGCGGTTCATACCGTATTTCCAACAATTCACAGGCGTAAGATGCATTAAAAATGCATTGCTTTACGCCTGTTTCTATTTGCAAATTTTTATGTAAAATTCGTTTTTTCGATTCCGATTGAAAAAATTTTCCCCTTGGTATACAATATTAAGGCATATTTTAATAGAAGAAAACGGAGCAGATAGGGAGGTTATGGAAAGAAACATAAGTGTTATAAAAGATGTGAATGGGAATCAGATTGTTATTGTGAACGACATTCGATTTAAAGGGAAAAGAAATATAGACTGGGATGAAGTTGAACAATATTTAAAACAGTATGTTGGAGAGTTTATAGAAATCGCTGAAAGTAAAGAAATCACATATATTGGCAGTGATTTGCCTGATGAGTATTCAGGCTCAAATTATACTGCAAAATTAAAAGGAGCATTAGCAAAGGCAAAAGCAAATGCCGCACAAGGAATCCCTGAGATGATAGAAATTGCGCAAAACAGAAGATTTCAGGAAAATTTAGAAAAGAAGCATAATAAAAATGCAAAATATGGTTGGTATCGGTATGATTCCCGATTTGCAATTCCTGTTTTTGATGAAAATAATGATGTTTTAAGGTATAATGTGTTTCATGCAGAGTTGGTAATAAGACATTCAGAGAACGGGAAACTGTATTTGTATGACATTATAAACATAAAAAAAGAAACGAGCACCCCGCTTGAGCCATAAGCTGTACGGTAAAAAACCCGCTTCTTTTTATATATTATAGAATAGAAAAGGAAAAAAATCAAGAAAAATGTATAACGAAATTGATTTAGATAAAATAGAGATAAATGCAGAACCGCCGGAAGAGGAACCGGCCCGCCAGTATTATTTTATAGCAAAGTGCCGTAAATATGTAAAAGAAGAAAGTGAACGCCTGGGCCGCCCGCTTTTCGCGGTAGTCAGAACATTTGGGTGTCAGATGAACGCCCGGGATTCGGAAAAGCTCTCCGGGATTCTTGAAAGCATCGGCTATTCGCTTACGGAGGATGAAAACGCGGACTTTGTTATTTACAATACCTGTACCGTAAGGGACAACGCCAACCAGCGGGTATATGGCCATCTCGGGCACATCAACAGTCTGAAAAAGAAGAATCCCCGCATGAAAACCGCTCTGTGCGGCTGTATGATGCAGGAGCCTTCCGTGGTTGAAAAAATCAAAAAAAGCTACCGTTTTGTGGACTTGATTTTTGGAACCCACAATATCTACAAGTTTGCGGAGCTTTTGGCGGAAATGTTCGAAAACAGCGCCGAAAAGCATGACGGCTCTCACCAAATGATAATCGATATCTGGCAGGATACGGACAGGATTGTGGAAAATCTTCCGGTAGAGCGCAAATATCCCTTTAAATCGGGCATTAACATTATGTTTGGCTGCAACAACTTTTGCAGCTACTGTATCGTCCCTTATGTAAGAGGGCGTGAGCGGAGCCGGAGCCCGGAGGATATCTTACGTGAAATCAGGGCGCTGGCCGGGGACGGCGTGGTGGAAGTCATGCTGCTTGGGCAGAATGTCAATTCCTATGGCAAAAATCTGGAGAATCCGATTACCTTTGCGCAGCTTTTGCGGGAAGTGGAACAAATCGAGGGAATTGAGAGAATCCGCTTTATGACCTCCCACCCCAAGGATTTGTCGGACGAGCTGATTAAAGTTATGAAGGAGTCAAAAAAGATATGCAGGCATCTCCATCTACCCCTGCAGTCAGGCTCCACCCGGATTTTAACCGCAATGAACAGACGGTACACCAAGGAGCAGTATCTTGCCCTTGCGGAAAAAATCAGGAGGGAAATCCCGGATATTTCCATCACTACCGATATTATTGTGGGATTTCCCGGGGAAGAGCCTGCCGATGTGGACGAGACCATCGATGTGATTAAAAAGGTGCAGTATGACAATGCCTTCACCTTTATCTATTCCAGGCGCACGGGGACGCCGGCGGCGGCAATGGCGGAGGCCATGGCCGGAACCATAGAAGAAAATCAGGAAAGAGAAAAGATGGTGAAGGAAGGCTTTGACCGCCTGCTCAAGGTGGTTCAGGATACCGCAAGGCAGCGGGTGGCAAGGCTCGAAGGCCAGACACTTGACGCCCTTGTGGAGGAGGTCAATGAACAGGACAGTCGGCTTTTGACGGGGCGGCTCTCCAACAATACCATTGTGCATTTCCCGGGGGATAAAAGCCTTATCGGCCGGATTGTGCCGGTTTATTTAAAGGAATGCCACGGCTTTTATTATCTTGGGGAGAAGAGGTAAAAAATGGCAGAAATGACACCAATGATGACGAAATACATGGAGACCAAAAAGGAGTACCCCGACTGTATTCTTTTTTACCGGCTGGGCGATTTTTATGAAATGTTCTTCGAGGACGCCCTGACGGCTTCAAAGGAGCTGGAAATCACGCTGACCGGAAAGGACTGCGGGCTTTCGGAGCGTGCTCCCATGTGCGGCGTTCCCTATCATGCCGTTGACGGATACCTAAACAAGCTGGTTTCCAAGGGCTATAAGGTGGCCATCTGCGAGCAGGTGGAGGACCCGAAGCAGGCAAAGGGACTGGTGAAGCGGGAGGTTCTGCGGGTGGTGACTCCCGGAACCAACTTAAATATGCAGAGCATGGACGAGGGCCGCAACAGCTTCATCATGAGTATCGCTTATTTTCAGGAAAAGACAGGTATTTCCGTTGCGGACGTCACTACAGGCGATTATTTTCTCACGGAGGTAAACGACACAAGAAAGCTTCTGGATGAAATCAACAAATACAGCCCGAAAGAAATCATCTGCAACGACGCGTTTCTCGTAAGCGGGGTGGATATCGAGGATTTGAAGGGCAGGCTTCACATTTCCTTATACTCGCTGGAAGCCCATTATTTTGACGAGGACAGGTGCAGGAAAAGCCTTTTAAAGCATTTTCATGTAAATACGCTCAAGGGGATGGGGATTGAGGACTTTCCCACAGGGATGATTGCCGCCGGGAGCCTTATGCTCTATCTTCTGGACACCCAGAAAACCCCGTTAGAGCACTTCACCCATTTATATCCATACCTCACCAGCAGATATATGCTCCTTGACAGCTCCACCAGAAGGAATCTTGAGCTGATGGAAACCCTGCGGGAAAAGCAGAAGCGGGGTTCTCTTTTGTGGGTGCTCGACAAGACAAGGACGGCCATGGGCGCAAGGACTCTGCGCACCTTTATCGAACAGCCGCTGATTGATAAAGAGGAGATAGAAAAGCGTCTGGACGGTATCGAGGCGCTTCTTCGTCAGGCCATGAGCCGGGATGAAATCAGGGAGTACTTAAATCCCATTTACGATTTGGAGCGGCTTCTTGGAAGGGTAAGCTATAAGACCGCCAACCCCAGGGATTTGATTGCGTTTAAAAATTCCCTTCAAATGCTGCCTCACATTAAGACCATGCTCCGGGATTTTGATGCGGAAATCTTAAAAAGTATTGACGGTGAAATCGACAGCCTTTCCGATGTGTGCAGCCTGATTGAAAACGCAATCTGCGACGAACCGCCCATTGCCGTCAGGGAAGGCGGAATCATCAGGGACGGCTTTGACGACACCATAGACAATCTGCGCCATGCCAAAACGGAAGGCAGAAACTGGCTGGCGAAGCTGGAGGAGGAAGACCGGGAGCGGACGGGGATTAAGAACCTGAAAATCCGTTACAATAAGGTGTTCGGCTATTACTACGAGGTGACGAACTCCTATAAGGATTTGGTGCCCGGGGATTATATCAGAAAGCAGACCCTTGCCAATGCGGAGCGGTACACCAACGCCCGCCTAAAGGAGCTGGAGGACACGATTTTAAATGCGGAGGACAAGCTTTTTTCTCTGGAATACGATGTGTTCTGTCGGATAAGGGACGCCATTGCGGGGGAAATGGAGCGGATTCAGAGAACCGCCAAGGCTGTGGCAAGGCTTGACGTCCTCTGCTCCCTTGCCCTTGTGGCGGAGCGGAACAGTTATGTCCGTCCCTCCATCAATGAAAAGGGCGTCATTGACATCAAAGAGGGCCGCCACCCGGTGGTGGAGCAGATGCTTTCCGGCGATATGTTTATCTCCAACGACACCCATCTGGACAACAGCAAATACTGCGTTTCGGTTATCACCGGACCCAATATGGCGGGAAAATCCACCTATATGCGGCAGGTGGCGCTGATTGTGCTGATGGCGCAGATTGGCTGCTTCGTTCCGGCGAAAAGCGCAAATATCGGTCTGGTGGACCGGATTTTCACCCGGGTGGGGGCTTCCGACGATTTGGCCAGCGGCCAGAGCACCTTTATGGTGGAGATGAACGAGGTTGCCAATATTTTGAGAAACGCAACCAGAAACAGCTTACTGATACTGGACGAAATCGGAAGGGGAACCTCCACCTTTGACGGCCTGAGCATTGCCTGGGCGGTGATTGAGCACATCAGCAACAAAAAGCTGCTGGGGGCGAAAACCCTTTTTGCCACCCATTATCACGAGCTCACGGAGCTGGAAGGGAAAATGTCAAACGTAAACAATTACTGCATTGCCGTGAAGGAAAAGGGCGACGATATTGTATTTTTGAGAAAAATCGTAAAGGGTGGCGCCGACAAGAGCTACGGAATTCAGGTGGCAAGGCTTGCGGGTGTTCCCGATATGGTCATCGACAGGGCAAAGGAAATCGCGGCGCAGCTTAGTGATAACGATATCCTTGAAAAGGTGCAGAGCATTTCCACCCCGGCGAAGGAAGGGCGGCTAAAGCCCGTAAAATACGACGAGGTGGACTTAAGCCAGATGTCGCTTTTTGACACGGTGACGGACGAGGACGTGTTAAAGGAGCTTGGCGAGATTGACATTCCCAATCTGACGCCGATGGACGCTATGAATATTCTCTACAGGCTGCAGACCAAATTGAAAAACAGATGGCATGTGTAAGGGCGTTCTGTTTCACAGCCCGTCCTTACACTTAGAAGAATGTCTCTGACGAGCCATTCTTCGCATGTATTGGAATCTTGCCAGGCGGTTTCAGCCTCACATTCAGAAGAATGTCTCTGATGAGCCATTCTTTGCATGTATTCATATTTGGCAGGAAAAGAAGGAGACGTAATGCCGGAAATTCATTTGTTAAATCAAAGTACCATCGATAAAATCGCTGCGGGGGAGGTTGTGGAGCGGCCTTTGAGCGTGGTGAAGGAGCTGACGGAAAACGCCATAGATGCCGGGGCGAGGGCTGTCACCGTGGAGATTAAGGACGGAGGAATTTCCTTTATCCGGGTGACGGACAACGGCTGCGGCATTGATAAGGGGCAGGTGAAAAAAGCCTTCCTGCGGCATGCTACCAGTAAAATTACCTCCATTGAAGATTTAAGCCATGTGGCAAGCCTGGGCTTCCGCGGGGAGGCTTTGTCCAGTATTGCGGCGGTGGCGCAGGTGGAGCTTATCACAAAGACGGAAAAGGAGCTTACCGGAGTGCGCTATGCCATTGCCGGAGGGAAGGAGGAGGAGTTTGAGGAAATCGGCGCGCCAAACGGAACCACCTTTCTGATAAGGAACCTCTTTTTCAATACGCCGGTAAGAAAAAAGTTTTTAAAGCAGCCCCAGACAGAGGGCGGTTATGTGGCGGACATGATGGAGCATCTGGCCTTATCCCGCCCGGAAATTTCCATTAAGTTTATCCAGAACGGAAGGCTGCGCTTCCATACCTCCGGGAACGGCAATCTGAAAGAGGTTATCTATCGGATTTACGGGAAGGATATGACAGACGCTTTGATTCCCTTTGAAGCAAGGGGGAACGGTTTTTCCGTCATCGGCTTTCTGGGAAAGCCGGAGATTAACCGGGCAAACAGGAATTTCGAAACTTATTTTGTGAACGGACGGTATGTGAAAAACGATATCCTGACAAAAGCTGTGGAGGAAGGGTATCGGGCTTTTATGATGCAGCATAAATTCCCTTTCTGCGTATTGCATTTTCAGATGGAACCGGCGGAAATTGACGTAAATGTCCATCCGGCCAAAATGGAAATCCGGCTGATTCACGGCAGCGGGCTTTATGAGGAGATATCCGGTGCGGTGAGAGAACGGCTTCGCAATATGGAGCTGATTCCCAACGTGCGGTTTGAGGAAAAGGAAAAAATCAAATCGGCGGCAAGCCGGAGGGAAACCGCCCCGGAGCCCTTTGAGGAGAGGCGCGCGGCTATGTTGAAGGTATCCATGCCGGAATCAGGTATGTCAGAAACGGCAAAGCCCGAATTGACAATGCCGGATTTGTCTATGCCATACCTGGCAATGCCAGACCTGGCAATGCCGGCAGAAAAAGAAACGCCGGTCAGGTCAGACATACCGTATAAGACGCCTGCCGTGATGGAGGACGTCGCGGTATATCAGGCAAAAATGACGGGAAACAGAATTATCGGCAACGAAAATGGCGGAAATTTTCATGGAAGTGAAGGAATTCATGCAAATATTATCAAGGCGGGAGAGCACATACTGGTGGAAAAACCGGCCCAGCTCAATCTCTTTGAGGATAAATTCCTGTCCAGAGACGCAAAGGAAGATTATAAGATACTGGGGCAGATTTTTGATACCTACTGGCTGGTCGCCTTTAAGGACAGGCTTTTTATTATTGACCAGCATGCCGCCCATGAAAAGGTGAAATATGAGCGGATGGTAAAGGAGCTGAAAGAAAAAAAGATTTCGTCCCAGATGTTGAATCCGCCGGTGATTGTCACGCTTACAGGAAAAGAAGAGGAGATACTGCGGGAATATCTGGATTATTTTGTACAGATGGGATTTGAGATAGAAGAGTTCGGCGCATCCTCCTACGCCATAAGGAGTATGCCGGCGGATTTGTACGGATGTAACGAGAAGGAATTCTTTTCCGGGCTTTTGGACGAGCTGGCCGTCCAGCCGTCAAGAAGTGCCTGCGCGGGTACGGAGGAGGTTATCCTGCAAAAGCTTGCCTCCATGGCGTGCAAGGCGGCAGTAAAGGGGAACAATGCCTTGAAAATACAGGAGGCCGCCGCGCTGATTGACGAGCTGCTCACTCTCGAAAATCCCTATCATTGCCCTCATGGAAGACCGACCATTATTTCCATGAGCAAGTATGAGCTGGAAAAGAAGTTCAAGCGTATCATATGACCCCTGCGACAGTCGCCAAAGGTGCGTGCAAGCATGCCCGCCCGGCTCGCTGCCCGCAGAAATAAAGGTGTTTTTATGAATCAAAAAAATAAATTGATTATTCTCACAGGCCCTACGGCGGTGGGAAAAACGGCTTTGTCCATTTCACTTGCAAAAAAAATCGGCGGGGAGATTATTTCCGCCGATTCCATGCAGGTCTACAAATATCTGGATATCGGTTCCGCAAAGATTAAGGAAGCGGAAATGGAAGGGGTTCCTCACCATTTAATTGACGCTCTTTTGCCTGGCGAGGAGTTCAATGTGTTTTGCTTTCAGCAGATGGCAAAGGAAGCGGCGGAAGGAATTTACAGGCGCGGGCATATTCCCATTGTAGTGGGCGGCACCGGATTTTATATTCAGGCGCTTTTGTACGACATTGATTTTTCCGCGGAGGAAGATAATTCGGAGATTCGGGCGGAGCTTGAGAAGGCTGCGGCAGAGCATGGAACCGGATATCTGTATGAGCGGTTAAAGGAGGTGGACGCGGCCTCCGCGGCGGCCATTCATCCGAATAATCACAAACGCATTCTGCGGGCGCTGGAATTTTATCAGTTAAACGGTTTTCCCATTTCTCAGCATAATGAGAAGGAACGGCAGAAGGAATCCGCGTACCGGAGCTGCTATTTTGTTTTAAACGATGACAGGGAGCGGCTGTATCAGAGGATTAACGAACGGGTGGACGCCATGATGGCGGACGGGCTTTTAGAGGAGGTAACGCGCCTTAGGCAAATGGGATGCAAAAGGGACATGCTTTCCATGCAGGGGCTTGGCTACAGGGAGCTTCTTTCTTATCTGGACGGGGAAAGTGCCCTTGAAGAAGCGGTTTCGCAGATAAAGCAGAATACCCGTCATTTTGCCAAACGCCAGCTTACATGGTTCCGCCGGGAGAAAAACGTCGTCTGGATTGACAAGCCTGATTTTGATTATGACAATGATAAAATTTTAAATTTCATGGAAGAACATATCCGGCTGCTGTGATAATTCGGCTGCGGCTGCGTAGACGCCAAAAGAGGCAAGGCCCTGCCGCAGGAGCCGTCCCGTCCGGCGGGCAGGAAGACGGATGAAAGGAAAAGAAAATGAAGAATTCTTATATGGAGCAGATGTATCGGGAAGCGGGTATCAGCCCGCAGGTTTATGCTTACGGGGAAGCTGTCTGGAATTCCCTCAAAAGCCGTTGGGAGGAAATCGACGCCGTTTCCGAATACAACCAGATGAAAGTAATAAAAGCCATGCAGAAAAACAGGGTCAGCGAGGCATGTCTTACGGGAACCACCGGCTATGGCTATAACGATTTGGGACGGGAGACCTTAGAGCGGGTTTACGCCGATGTCTTTCATACCGAGGACGCCCTCGTGCGGCCGCAGATTACCTGCGGGACTCACGCCCTCGCCCTCGCCCTTATGAGCAATCTCCGGCCGGGAGACGAGCTTCTTTCCCCTGTGGGAAAGCCTTATGACACCCTGGAGGAAGTGATTGGCATCCGCCCTTCAAGGGGCTCTCTTGCAGAATACGGCATTACCTACCGTCAGGTGGATTTGCTTCCCGACGGCGGCTTTGACTATGAGAATATCAAAAAAGCAATCAATGAAAAGACCAGGCTGGTGACGATTCAGCGCTCCAAGGGCTACCAGACAAGGCCAACCCTGTCCGTTTCGCGGATAGGAGAGTTGATTTCCTTTATCAAAGAAATCAAACCGGAGGTTATCTGTATGGTTGACAACTGCTACGGGGAATTTACGGAGGTCACAGAGCCCTCCGACGCAGGCGCCGATTTGGTGGTGGGTTCTCTGATTAAAAATCCCGGTGGCGGTCTTGCCCCTATCGGCGGCTATCTGGCGGGAAAGAAGGAATGTATCGAAAACGCCGCCTGCCGCCTTACCTCCCCCGGCCTTGGCAGGGAGGTGGGAGCTTCCCTTTCGGCCCTTTCCGCTTTTTATCAGGGGCTTTTCCTTGCGCCTTCGGTAACGGCAAACGCGTTAAAATCCGCGGTATTTGCCGCCAATATCTATGAGAATTTGGGCTTTTTCGTGGTGCCTGACGGGAAGGAATCAAGGCACGACATTATTCAGGCGGTGACCTTCGGCAGGCCCGAGGGAGTGATTGCCTTCTGCGAGGGCATCCAGCAGGCGGCGCCGGTGGACGGGTATGTGACCCCCGAGCCCTGGGACATGCCGGGATACGACAGTCCCGTGATTATGGCGGCAGGCGCCTTTGTGTCAGGCTCCTCCATCGAGCTATCCGCCGACGGCCCCATAAAACCGCCGTACGCCGTATATTTTCAGGGCGGCCTCACCTGGCAGCACGGAAAATTCGGAATCATGAAAACATTACAGAAATTAGTGGAAAAAGGAATTATTGTGAAAGATTTTGACAGACGAAACTTATAAAAAAAAAGTAAAATCAGTATACATAAATTTCCATCTGTGTTAATATAAATATTAATTGTTTATCTTCCACATTCCGATTGAGAGAAGGGATTGGAAAGGAAACAAATGACTGAAATTATTACAGAAAACGCCATGCTCCCCTATGAAAAGTTTCGTTTGTTAGGCCCGGAAGCCCTGACAGAAGCGGAGCTTCTCGCAATCATTTTGCGGACAGGCGTAAGAAACTGCCCGGCCACGGAGCTGGCGCAAAAGGTGCTTTCCCTTGCAAAGGGCAAATACAGGGGATTAAGCAGCCTCCATCATATCTCCCTTGCAGAGCTTATGGAAATTCCGGGAATCGGAGAGGTGAAGGCGGTCAAAATCAAGTGCCTTACGGAGCTTGCGGTTCGGATGGCGAAAGAGAGGGCGGCTGCGTCCCTTCGCTTTGACTTCCCGGAGACGGTGGCGGATTTTTATATGGAAAAGCTGCGCCATCAGGAAAAGGAAATCATCCTGCTGTTATTGTTGGATAATAAGTTGAATTTAATAGAAGAATATATGGTATCCATGGGTACTGCAAGGGCTTCCCTCTTATCGGCAAGAGAGGTGTTTATTGAGGCCTTAAAATGCAGAGCCTGTCATTTGATGCTCATGCATAATCACCCCAGCGGCGACCCGCATCCGAGCAGCCAGGATATCGCAATCACGCGAAAGATAAAAGAAGCCGGAGAACTTATGGACATTCCCCTGATAGACCACATTATCTTAGGGGATAATTGTTACATGAGTCTGAAGGAAGAAGATTTATTATAGAAAGAGGGGTACTTGCTTTGTCTAACAACGCATTTGGTATTGATTTAGGTACAAACAACATCAAAATTTACAATCGTTCGGGTGACTCTATTTTAGTGGAAAAAAACATGATTGCCATTGAAAACAAAGACACCCTGTTCGCTTACGGGGACTCCGCCTTTGAAATGTATGAGAAGGCGCCGGGAAATATCCATATTTCCTACCCGCTCTCTAACGGCGTGATTGCAGACATCAAGAATATGGAGCTGCTTGTCCGTTACTTTATCAATAACCTGAACAGAAGCAATTTGAAGGCCGCAGACTATTATGTGGCGGTTCCCACCGACGTTACGGGCGTTGAAAAGAGAGCCTTTTACGACCTTGTCCGTGATGCCGGAGTAAAGGCCAGAAGGGTTATGATGGTGGAAAAGGCCGTGGCGGACGGATTAGGGCTTGACATCGACGTCAAGAATTCCCAGGGCGTCCTTATTGTGAACGTGGGATTTGACACCACTGAGATTTCCATTCTCTCCCTTGGCGGAATCGTTTTAAGCCGCCTGATTAAAATCGGCGGACGGAAATTCGACGAGGCAATCCGCGCGGCGGTGAGACGGGAATTCAGCCTTATTATCGGAGGTAAAACCGCCGAAAATGTGAAAATGGCATTGAGGGATTTGGCCAAGGAGGGTAAAAACGCTGTGGTTTACGGCAGGGATATTGTCACGGGTCTTCCGGTGGAGCGGGAGCTTCCCACTCAGATGATTGACGAATCTCTGCTGGAGCATTTCTATACCATTATTGACAATATCAAGGTGATTTTAGAGCGCACGCCGCCTGAGCTTGCGGCGGATATTTACCGCCACGGCCTTTATCTGACGGGCGGAGCCTCCAGCGTAAATCATCTGGCGGAGCTGATACAGGCGGGAACGGGACTTAAGGTGAATGTGTCCGAGAATCCAATCACCAGCGTTGCCCTGGGACTGTCAAAGATAATCAAGGACGATAATTACAAATCGGTTGCCTACGCGATTGAAGGAATGAATAAATGAGTCCAGTTGTAAAGAAAAAAGGAGAGAAGTTTACATTACCCGGTAAATATCTCCTTTTTATTTTAACATTACTATGCACGGGTTTAATTGTAATTACTTTTAACACGAATCTGTTAAGCGAGCCCATAAGCGCGGTGGGGGGCGCGGTGATTGTCCCTCTCCAGGAGTCCTTAAGCAAGGCCGGGAGCTGGCTTAAGGGCCGTTCGGAGGAGCTGGTGCAGATTCGGAGCCTCCTTACGGAAAACGCCCGCCTGCAGGCGGAGATTGACGAGCTTACCATAGAAAATATCAAGCTGCAGCAGGACAGATACGAGCTCACCAGTTTAAGGGAGCTTTACGAGCTGGATTCCCAGTATGACGAGTACCCCAAGGTGGGGGCGCGCATCATTGCCAAGGATTCCGGCAACTGGTTTCATTCCTTTACCATCAATAAGGGCTCGGAGGACGGGCTGCAGATAGATATGAACGTGATGGCCGGGAGCGGTCTGGTGGGACGCATTGTGGCCGTGGGGCCTACATGGTCAAAAGTCATGTCCATTATCGACGACAATTCCAATACCAGCGGAATGGTGCTTTCCACCTCCGACAGGCTGATTGTGTGCGGCGATTTGGAGCTGTACTCGGAAGGGCTCATCCGCTTTGAAAGCCTGATAGACAATGCGGACAGAGTGGCGGAGGGGGATAAAATCGTTACCTCCAGTATCAGCGATAAATATCTTCCGGGAATTTTAATCGGTTATATTTCAAGCCTCGATGTGGATTCCAACAATCTTACCAAATCCGGCCTGATTACGCCGGCAGTTGATTTTGAGCATCTCGAGGAGGTACTGGTCGTCACGAAGCTGAAACAGACGGTGGGAGATGATTAAGTGAAACGATTTATTGTATCTGCAATTTTGATAATCCTGTGCTTTTTGCTGCAGACAACTTTTTTTAAGGGCCTGGCTTTCGGCGGTATTGTACCCAATCTCCTGATTATCATTACTTCATCCTTCGGATTTATGCGGGGGGATAAGACCGGGCTTATCATCGGATTTTTCTGCGGTCTTCTGTCGGATATCTTTTTTGGAAATGTGATTGGGCTTAATGCCATGATATATATGTACATAGGCTATGCCAACGGAAAGTTTCATCAGATATTTTTCCCTGATGACATTAAGCTGCCTCTTTTTCTGATTCTTACAAGCGATTTGGCGTATGGCTTTTTGTATTATGTCACCCTGTTTTTAATGCGGTGCCGGTTTCAGATTGGCTTTTATTTCCTGCACATTATTCTCCCGGAGGCCGTTTATACCATACTGATAACTTTACTTTTATATCCTCTTGTCTTAAAAATCAATAAAATGCTTGAGGAATCGGAAAGAAGGAGTGAAAGGAAGTTTGTTTGAGGAACTGAAGGAAAAATTTATAAATTTGATAACTTCCAGGGTTTTTGTGGTTATTATCGCGCTGGTCTGCTTTGGGGCCGTCCTGATTAACAGGGTTTTTAACCTGCAGATTGTGCACGGGGAGGAATATCTGGATTCCTTCCAGACAAGAATTTTGCGGGAGAAGACAATCAAGGGAAGCCGCGGATGCATTTATGACAGAAACGGCAATCTTTTAGCCTATAATGAGCTGGCTCATTCCGTCACAATCGAGGACGTCTACGAGAGCGGAAAATTAAAAAATTTTAATTTAAATACAACAATTTATAAACTGATAAAGATGATTGAATCCAACGGCGATTCCATTGTAAGCGACTTTAAAATCATACTGGACAAAAACAACCATTATGTTTTTACCGTTGAAGGCACGGCTCTGGAGCGGTTTCTGGCGGACGTTTACGGGCATACCACCATTGACAGGCTCGAGGAGAAGCAGCGGACGGCCACCGCCCAGGAGGTGGTGGATTATCTGTGCAGCTGGGAGCGTTTCCGAATCGGCAATTACACGGAGGACGACGATAAAAATTCCTTTGAGCCCGGAAACGGCTACACAAAGGATGAGGTTCTCAAAATCCTGAATATCCGTTACGATATGAACAACAACAGCTTTCAGAAATATATCGCCACCACGGTGGCTACGGACGTCAGCGAGGAAACCGTTGCGGTGGTCATGGAAAACCGCACGGAGCTGGAGGGGGTATCTATCGAGGAGGACACCATCCGCAGATATGTTGACAGCATTTATTTTTCACATATTTTGGGCTACACCGGCAAAATCTCCCAGGAGGAGCTTACGGCGCTGACGGAGGCGGGAAGCGGGAAGAATTACGACCCTAACGATACGGTGGGCAAGCTTGGCATTGAAAAATCCATGGAAAGCTATCTGCAGGGAACCAAGGGCAAAGAAACCATCGTGGTAAACCATGTGGGCAAGGTGACGGAAAACATCGATTACGTGGAGCCGGTTGCCGGGAACAATGTGTATCTCACCATCGATAAGGACTTACAGATTGCCGTTTACAAAATTCTGGAGGAAAAGCTGGCGAGTATATTGTATACAAACATCATCAATGCCAAAGAGCATACGGCCACTACCGCCAGTAAAATCAAGATTCCCATATATGACGTTTATTTTGCCCTGATAAACAATAATGTAATCGACACGGGCCATTTTTCCGCGCCTGACGCAAATACCGGCGAGCGGGAGGTCTATCAGTTATATCTGGACAGGAAAGCGCTTGTGTTTGACACTCTTAAGGAAGAACTTACCGAAACCAGGACTCCCTATGAAAATCTGGATTTGGAGTATCAGGTTTATGAAAGCTTTATCGCGGAAATGCTTTATAACAACGGCATTATTGACAAAAGCAGGGTGGATACCTCGGACGAAACCTACATTGCCTGGACGATAAATGAGGTTATCAGCTTAAATGAATACTTAAACTACTGCATTGCCTCAAACTGGATAGATGTGGCAAAGCTGAATCTGACCAGCCAGTATTCCGATTCCGAGAAGATTTATGCCCGCATTGTGGATTATATCTTTGAGGAGCTTGACGATAACCTGGATTTCACCAAGAGCATCTACCGGTTTATGATAAAAAAGGACGTGCTTTCCGGCGCCCGGATTTGCCAGATTCTGCTGGAACAAAATCTGGTTTCCGTACCGGAGGACGAGCGCTCCCTCTTTGAACGGGGCGGGGAATCCGCCTATACCTTTATGATGAACCGGATAAAAAATCTGGATATCACGCCGGCCCAGCTTGCCCTCGACCCTTATTCGGCTTCGGCGGTTGTGACGGACGTAAATACCGGGGATGTCCTGGCCCTTGTAACCTACCCGGGATATGACAATAACTTTATGGCAAACGGCGTAAATGCGGAATACTATTCCCGGCTGTTAAACGATTTGTCAAGGCCGCTTATCAACTACGCCACCACCCATATGACCGCGCCAGGTTCTACCTTTAAAATGGTTTCGGCCACCGCCGGCTTTCTGGAGGAGGCTGTCAATCCGTATACGACCTTTACCTGCAACGGCGTGTTCGATAAAATCGAGCCGCCGCCGACCTGCTGGATTAACCCGGGGCGCCACGGCACTTTAAACATAACCGAAGCAATTAAAAATTCCTGTAACGTGTACTTTTACGAGCTTGGCTACCGGCTGGGCATGGTGGGAGACACCTATTCCCCGGACGCCGGATTAAAGAAACTGGCGGACTATGCGGCTATGTACGGTCTGACGGAAACCTCCGGCATTGAAATCGAGGAATCCACGCCTCAGATATCCGACATCGATGCCGCCCGTTCGGCAATCGGTCAGGGCACTAACAGCTTTTCCACGGTGGGACTTGTCAGGTATGTTACTGCGGTTGCCAACAGCGGCACCTGCTATAACCTGACTCTAATCGACAAGATTACCGACCATCGGAGCGAACTCTTGGAGGAGAGGAGCGCGCAGGTGCGCAATACCATTGAGATGGACGCCGCCGAGTGGGACGCCATTCACCTTGGAATGCGGCAGGTGATTGAAAACCGGGCCGATTATCAGGACCTTACCATAAGCGCCGCCGGTAAAACCGGTACTGCCGAGGAAAACTTAAACCGTGCCAACCACGCACTGTTTGTCTGCTATGCGCCCTATGAGCAGCCGGAAATTGCCATAGCCACCCGAATTGCATTCGGATATACTTCCAGCTATGCGGCAAAGACCACAAAGGATATCATTAATTATTATTTCGGCTTAAAGGACGAGAACGAGATTATTACCGGAACCGCCCAGGCGCTGGCCGGAAGCACGGCAAGAACGGACTGATTTCCGGGGCAGCGGGCCGGGCGGCTGCCTGCAGTAAAGCTTTGATTGATATGTTTGGCGACTGCCGGGGCAGTCCGCGCCGGAGAGGAGGAAATGTGTTATGAAAAATTCAGTCATCATCAAGAGCTTTCCCAGCGGTATTGTACTGCACCTGGATGAGGAAATTCCTTTTGACGACCTGTTGTCTGATATTGCAGAAAAATTCAGGGAATCCAGCGGATTTTTCAAGGATGCCAAAATGGCGCTGTCCATTCGGGGACGCGCTCTGTCAGAGACGGAGGAAAAAAGGATAGTGGCTGTAATTTCCGAAAATTCCCAGCTCAATATTGTATGTCTGGTGGGCGGGGAAGGGGATTTGACCGATTTTGCTTTTGTAAAGGCCATCAGGCAGGCGGAGCATATGCTGGAATCCGCAAAAGATAACGAGGGCCAGTTTTACAGAGGCACTTTAAAAAACGGACAGGTTCTGGAAACGGAATCCAGCATTGTGATTTTAGGGGATGTCTATCCCGGCGCCACGATTATTTCGGCAAGAGACATCATCGTTCTCGGCGGACTGTATGGAAAAGCCCATGCCGGGGGAAACGGAGGGCCGGGGCACTATGTTGCCGCGCTTGAAATGTCACCTGAAAGATTAAAAATAGGTGATTTCAAATATAAATCCAGAGATAAAAAAGTAAAGTGGCCCATAAAGCCGAAGGTACAGCCGAAAATTGCATACATAAAGGATGAAATGGTAGTAGTTGATTCTCTCACAAAAGATATACTGAGTGAATTGCCTGTATAACAGAATTTTCCTCAGGGGACGATAATTCATTGACAGCAGCCGTTAATACGGCGGATGGAGGTATGTTATGAGCGAAGTAATTGTCGTCACGTCAGGGAAAGGCGGTGTGGGGAAGACCACCACATCCGCAAACATAGGAACTGGTCTTGCGGCGATGGGAAAGAGGGTGGTTCTCATCGACACGGACATCGGTCTTCGGAATCTGGATGTCGTTATGGGATTGGAAAACAGAATCGTGTACAATCTCGTGGACGTAGTGGAAGGGAAATGCCGTGTCAAACAGGCATTAATCAAGGATAAGCGCCATTCAAGCCTTTACCTTATGCCTTCCGCACAGACAAAGGATAAATCAGCGGTAAATCCCGAGCAAATGGTAAAAATGATTGAGCAGCTACGGAGCCAGTTTGATTATATCATACTGGATTGCCCGGCCGGAATCGAGCAGGGGTTTAAAAATGCAATCGCCGGCGCGGACAGGGCGCTGGTGGTTACGACCCCGGAGGTTTCCGCCATAAGGGACGCAGACCGGATTATCGGACTTTTGGAGGCCGGCGGCTTTTCCAAAATAGATTTGATTATCAACAGGCTGCGGTATGATATGGTAAAGCGCGGGGACATGATGAGCGCCGCCGATGTCATCGATATCCTGGCAATCAGTCTCATAGGCATCGTCCCTGATGACGAGAATGTGGTTATCGCCACAAATCAGGGCGAACCCCTTGTAGGCAACGGCACACTGGCCGGAAAAGCATATCAGAATATATGTTACCGGGTGACCGGAAAGGAAATTCCGTTTTTGGATTTTGAAAGGGGTGTTTCTTTCTGGACCAGAGTGTCAGGCATTTTTCATAAAAATTAGGGGGTGGGCCGTATGGGAATCAAAAATTTTTTCAGTCGAAGGAAATCGCGGGAAATTGCAAAAGACCGTTTGAAGATACTGCTCATTTCCGACAGGGTAAACTGCTCGCCGGAAATGATGGAAATGATTAAGACGGATATCGCCAAGGTTATTTCAAAATACATGAAAATCGATACCCAGAGTATGGAAATACAAATCGCAAAAACAGACAGCAAGGGGAGGGATAAGACGCCCATGCTGTATGCGAATATTCCGATACTGGATTTACATAAGAATGTTAACTGACCCTGCTTTAAGGGGAAGCTGACCGTTAAATCAAGAAGGTAAATAAAATGCTGAAACAGTATAAAATACGTCACTATGATTTTAAACTTGTACTGATGGTGGTTTCGCTGGCTGTCATCGGAATTTTTGCCGTTGGCAGCGTGGATGCAGCCCTGCAGAGCAAGCAGATTGCCGGCCTGGCATTTGGGATATTTCTCATGCTGGTGATTTCCCTGTTTGATTATTCCGTACTGCTAAACCTTTACTGGCTGATGTACGTGTTTAATCTTGTTTTGCTTGCGCTGGTTATTTTAATGGGTTACTCGGCAAACAACGCGCAGAGATGGCTGGTACTGGCCGGTATCCGGTTTCAGCCATCCGAGCTTGCCAAAATACTTCTAATCCTGTTTTTTGCACAGTTTATCAATAAACATAAAGAAAATTTAAATACCTTTAAATATATTACCCTCTGCGTAATTTTATTCGCGCTTCCGGCGGGGCTGATTTTTGCACAGCCGGATTTGTCCACTACAATGATTGTCTGTCTGATTTTCTGCATAATCATGTTCACGGCCGGATTGCGCTGGCGGGTAATTATCGGGGTTCTGGCGGTTGCCGTCCCGGCCTTTCTGATATTTATGTATCTGGTTTTACAGCCGGACCAGAAAATTATCAGCGAAAGGCACTTGTATCAGTTAAACAGGGTTATTTCTTTTTTAAACAAGGAGGAAACGTCCAATTCCACCGGATACCAGCAGGAATATTCCGTTATGGCAATCGGTTCCGGCCAGCTTACGGGAAAGGGCTACAAAAACAATCAAATCAGTTCCGTTAAAAACGCGAACTTCATTGCGGAGCAGGAGACGGATTTCATTTTTGCGGTAATCGGGGAGGAATTCGGCTTTGTAGGCGCCTGCACGGTTATTGTTCTCGTATTATTAATCAGTGTGGAGTGTCTTTTGATTGCAAGGCGGGCCAAGGATATTGCGGGTACGATTATCGCGTCGGGAGTGGGGGCAATGCTTGGTTTTCAGGCATTTATAAACATGGGGGTCGTCACCTATCTGCTTCCGAATACAGGGCTGCCGCTGCCCTTTGTCAGCTACGGGCTTACCTCCCTTGTAAGTTCTTTTATAGGAATTGGATTTGTTTTAAATGTGGGGTTACAATGCCAGCAAAAATGATGTATAATAGGATTAATCGTACGCAAAACTTTGTGAATCAATTTATTGGGAGTATAACAGACAGCAGGAGGGGTTCGAAATGAATATTGCACTAATCGCACACGACACAAAAAAGAACTTAATGCAGAATTTTTGTATTGCTTATCGGGGGATTCTCAACAAAAACGATTTATTTGCGACAGGTACTACGGGAAGGCTTGTCGAGGAAGTTACCAATTTAAATATATACAAATTTTTACCGGGACATCTCGGGGGCGAGCAGCAGATTGGCGCTCAGATAGAGCACAACGAAATCGATTTGGTTATTTTCCTGCGCGACCCGTTAACGCCCAAATCCCATGAGCCGGATGTCAACAATGTGGTAAAGCTTTGCGATATGCACAATATTCCGCTTGCTACCAATCTTGCCACGGCGGAATTACTAATCAAGTCATTGGACAGAGGAGATTTAGAGTGGCGTGAAATGTTCAAGTAAAACCAAAAAACTTTCCATTGCAGTCAGGATTTCGCTGACAGCGCTGCTTGCAGCAGCGTTCCTTACGGGATGCGGACAGGCCCAGTTTGCCCAGCCGTATACTGCCAGCCCGTCGATAAGCAGCTTTCGGATTGTCAATCTGGAGGAGGATGCGCAGACGGCAGTACCCTTTGCGGATAATCTGTGTGTGGTAAACGGCGATATCGGTTCTGCAAATGTGGATATGTCAAACGCTTCTGCGGCGGGACTCTTTGATTTAAACAGGAAAGAAACGCTTTATGCCAAAAACGTACACGAAAGATTATATCCGGCCAGCCTCACCAAGATTATGACGGCGCTTATCGCCCTGGAGAACGGCTCCAGCGACATGATGCTGACGGCGTCCGCCAACGTCAGGAATCTGGAATCGGGAGCCCAGGTCTGCGGCATCAAAGAAGGGGACCAGATGACCCTGGACCAGGCGCTGCACCTTTTGCTGATTAACTCCGCCAATGACGCGGGCGTTATGATTGCCGAGGGCGTTGCCGGTTCCTGTGAAGCCTTTGCGGATTTGATGAATGAAAAGGCGCGCGCCCTGGGGGCGACCAACACCCATTTCGTCAATCCCCACGGCCTTACGGACGAGGAACACTATACAACGGTTTATGATATGTATCTGATAATGAACGCTGCCATTGATTACGCGCTGTTCAACGAAATTATCCAGATGGATTCCTACACAACCGTATACATGGACAAAAACGGAACTTCGAAGGAAATTACGGTAAACAACACAAATTATTATATCCGGGGAGAAGCCGAGGCGCCCGGCGGCATCACGGTGCTTGGCGGGAAAACAGGCTCCACAAGCGCTGCGGGCTCCTGCCTGATTCTGTTATCGAGAGATTCCTCCGGGAATCCCTACATCTCGGTAATCCTGCACGCTGACAGCAGGGATTTGCTGTATCCGCAAATGACAGATTTGTTGGAGGAAATAAACAATTAGCAGTTGTTTTTTACTATATTATCACTTATAATTAATACAGGCGTTGTCAAATTTACATATGGCCAATATACTTCAGGAGGGATTACCAATGGTTCAATTAATAGTTGGAAAAAAGGGAAAAGGCAAAACAAAACATTTATTAGATAAGGTGAATGCCGAGGTACAGAGTGTATCCGGAAATATTGTATATCTGGACAAAAGTACAAAGCACATGTATGAACTGAATAACAAAATCAGACTGATTGACGTACCCTCATACAAGATTATGAATTCTGAACAGTTTGTCGGATTTATCAGCGGAATTATATCGCAGGACCATGATTTGGAACAGATGTATTTTGACAGCTTTTTGAAGATTGCATGTCTGGAAAATAACGATGTCGAACCTATTATAAAGGAGCTGGAAGTACTCAGCGAAGCATTTAAGGTATCCTTTATTTTGAGTATTTCACTGGATGAAGATGAGCTTCCCGCTTCCGTAAAGGATAAGATTATTGTATCTTTATAGAAAATTACATGCAGCAGGCTAGCGCCTTTCTGCATACAATGGATGCTATGTTTAAGATAAAATGTCCCGGAAGACTTCCGGGGCGTTTTCTTGTAGGAGTCAGGAATTGGACAGCAGCGGAAATAATAAAATCGTCAAATACAGAAGACCCGTTAATATCAGTATGGTGATTTTTCTGGTAATCCTGATTTATACGGGTATCTGTGTTTTTTCGTATTTTACACAAAAGCATATCGAAGCGCATCAGGTAAAGATGGGTTCCTTATCCTCAAACAATGTCTATAAGGGGATTGCCCTGCGCGATGAGGAAATTGTAACCGCCACCAAAGCCGGATATGTGAATTATTACGCCCGGGAGGGAGAGCGCGTGGGAGTCGGGAATCTTGTCTATACTCTGGACGAGTCCGGCCGTCTTTCCGAATACATGGACGCTGAAAATGCCGGAGGAACGCTGACAGGCAGCGATTTGGCAGAGTTAAAAACGGAAATTCTCGGCTTTGTCAATAATTTTGACGCCAGATATTTTTCCACCGTGTATGATTTTAAGTATAATGTGAAGGGCACAGTGCTCAAGCTTGCCAACGCAAGTATCCTGAAAAATATCGATAAAATCAACAGCTCCGGCTTATCAGAGCTTATTTCTTTCTGTAATGCCCCGGCCACCGGAATATTGATTTATTCGGTTGACGGTTATGAGGATTTGACGCTGGAACAGTTTACCGGCGATTTGTTTGACACAAAGAACTATGAAAAAACACAGCTTATCAGCAACGAGCTGGTAGACGCCGGACAGCCGGTTTATAAGCTTTCCACCAATGAGGACTGGTCAATCGTCATTCAGACCGATATGGAAAAGGCGGACGAGCTGATAGAAGCGGAATTTGTCAAGGTTAAATTTTTGAAAAATCAGGATACCTCCTGGGGAGAGGTTTCCACCTACACAAATGTTGATGGCGAAATCTTTGTGAAGCTTACCTTTACCAATTCCATGGTGACCTTCTGTACAGACCGGTTCATTGATATCGAGCTTATTCTGGAGGAAGAAGAGGGGCTTAAAATTCCCAATTCCTCTATTGTGCAAAAGGAATTTTTCATTGTTCCCAGAGAATATGTCACCAAAGGAGGGAACGGCAACAGCTATGGAGTGCTGCTCGAGCGCTACAAGGAAGACGGAACGGCCACCACAGAGTTCGTGGAGACAACAATCTATAACGAAACCGAAACCGAATATTACATAGACGATATGGTTCTAAGAGCCGGAAACGATATTATAAAGCCCGAATCCACGGAAAAATTTACGATAAGCAAGCGTGGAAGCCTGACAGGCGTTTATAATATCAATAAGGGGTATGCGGATTTTAAGCAGATTAATGTTTTATATAATAATGAGGAGTATTCCATTGTGAAGTCAAACACACAGTATGGACTGAGCGTCTACGATTATATCGTTCTGGATGCTTCCACTGTTGTGGACGACGAAATGATTTATGAATAGGAGTGGGAGGCGGTATTTTGATAAGGGAAAATCTCGATATGGTTACCGGAAATATAAAGGCGGCATGTCAAAAGGCCGGCAGAGCGCCCGGGGAAGTCACTCTGATAGCAGTCAGTAAAACGAAGCCTGTTTCCGCTATCCGGGAGGCCTATGAACATGGCGTAAGGGAATTCGGTGAAAACAAGGTGCAGGAGCTGACCCTAAAACAGGAAGCTCTGCCAAAGGATATCCGGTGGCATATGATAGGCCATCTGCAGCGCAATAAGGTAAAATATATTGTGGGCAAAGCCGCCTTAATTCACAGCGTGGATTCGGTGAGGCTTGCAGAGGAAATCAGCAGGGAGGCCGTAAAAAAGCAGGTAACGGTATCCATATTGATTGAGGTAAATATTGCCGGTGAAGATACCAAATTCGGGGCGGCGCCGGAGGAAACAGAGGCGCTTGTGCGGGAAATTGCCCATCTTCCGGGGATTCATATAGAAGGACTGATGACAATCGCCCCTTATGTGGACGATGCGGAAGAAAACAGGAAGTATTTTTCCCGCCTGAGACAATTATCTGTTGACATAAAACGTAAAAACATTGATAATGTTAGTATGAATGTTCTGTCGATGGGTATGACAGGCGATTATATGGTTGCTGTGGAAGAGGGTGCCTCTTATGTCCGCGTAGGGACTGGCATCTTTGGCGAAAGGCAGTATCCGGTTTAATAAGGAGCGCTTTAAAATGGGAGTAATGGATAAATTTCTCAATTACATGAAACTAAATGAAGATGATGACGACTTTTATGATGACGATTACTATGATGAACCGGCAGAGGAAAAGCCCAAAAAGCTGACAACTGTAAAAGACGAGCCTGCATCCGACGAGGAAAGAGCAGTTAAAAAAGCCCCGGCAAAAGTAACGCCGATGCGCCAGTCCAGGAAAACAGGCGCGGGAATGGAGGTATGCGTTATCAAGCCGACCTCTATAGAGGACGCAAGAGAAATTACGGAAACCCTTCTTGCAAACAGGACGGTGGTTCTCAACCTGGAAGGGCTCGATGTTGATATTGCACAGCGCATTATTGATTTTACCTCCGGTTCCTGCTTTGCCATAAGCGGTAATCTTCAGAAAATTTCTCATTACATATTTATTATAACACCGGCTATTGTTGATATTTCTGGTGATTTTCAGGAAATTTTATCCGGTTCCTTTGATATGCCTATCAATAATGGTATTTAACTACAGGCTTTTAAATCTGACAAAAAAGGCTTCCTCCTGTTCCAGGCAGGAAGTTTTTTACACTTAACTGGGAGAAGATAGAGGATGGATAATCGACTTAATATTTTATATGAAAAGAAACCCTGTTACGATATTGTGTTTTCCACGGATTTTGACGGTCTCCTTAAAGAACTGGAAGCGCAAAATATCAAAGAGAGAAAAGTATGCGTAGTGACGGATTCCCATGTTTCGTCGCTTTACGGAGAGGAAATCATGGGGATTCTGGAGGGTCACTGTAAGAAAAACGTGCTGTTTTCCTTTCCGGCGGGAGAGGAGAGCAAGACGTTGTCCACGGTGAAGGACATTTATACCTTTCTTATTAAAGAGAAATTTGACCGGAAGGACCTTCTGATTGCCCTTGGAGGCGGCGTTACGGGCGATATCACAGGTTTTGCGGCGGCGACCTACCTTCGGGGAATTGATTTCATACAGATTCCGACATCGCTGATTGCCCAGTCGGATTCCAGCATCGGGGGGAAAACGGGAGTTGACTTTGACGGCTTCAAAAATATGGTAGGCGCTTTTTATATGCCCAGACTGGTGTATATGAATGTCAGCGTATTAAAAACCCTTGACGACCGCCAGTTTTTCAGCGGTTTCGCCGAGGTTATGAAGCATGGCCTGATTAAAGACGGCGTTTTTTATGAATGGCTTCTTGAAAATATGTATGAAATCTGCGACAGGGATACTGATACCTTACTGGAAATGATTGAAAGAAGCTGTAAGATTAAAAAGCTGGTGGTGGAAAAGGACCCCTCCGAAAAGGGAGAGAGGGCGCTTCTCAATTTCGGCCACACTATTGGACATGCCATCGAAAAGGCCCAAAACTTTACGCTTACTCACGGCGAATGCGTCGCCCTGGGCGCTGTAGCGGCCGCGTTTATTTCATGGAAGCATGAACTTCTCTCCAAAGATGAATACTATGAAATCAGAGATATGTTTGTGCCCTTTAATCTGCCGATTTCCATTGAAAATATTAATCCCGAGGAAATTCTGCAGCTCACAAAGTCAGATAAGAAAGTAGAGGGCGACTTTGTTAAATTTATACTTCTGAAAAAAGTAGGAAAAGCCATAATTGATAAAACAGTGACGGATGAAGATATTTTAAATGCAGTTGCTGAGATTCATTATGTTGAGGATTTTGAATAAGGATTGATTATGGGCAGACAAAGCAGACATAAAATGAGCGTACTCATTTTTGATTTATTTTTATTGTGTTTTTTGACGGCAATCGACCAGCTAACCAAATATGCGGCGGTACTAAAGCTAAAGGATAAAGCAGCTATCCCCCTTATAAACGGCGTTCTTGAATTCAGTTATCTCGAAAACCGGGGAGCTGCTTTCAGTATGCTGGAAAATCAGAAAACATTTTTTGTTATTGTGGCAGGCATCTTTTTGTGCGTGATTACCTATGTTCTTTTAAGGACGCCGGACGACAAAAAATACAGGCATCTCCATATCCTGCTCACTGTAATTGCCGCAGGGGCCTTAGGGAACATGATTGACAGGCTCCGCCTTGATTATGTTGTGGATTTCATTTATATTTCGCTTATCAATTTTCCTGTTTTTAATGTGGCGGACATGTTTGTCACATTTGCAACAGCAATACTGGTAATTCGGGTGCTTTTCGTGTATGAGGAGGATGACTTTAATTTTCTTGCATTGAAAAGTACGCAGTAAAATGATAATTGACGCTATGCTGCCGCAGAGGCTGTCAATTCAGGAGGAAGTAAGCGAAAGGACAAAAGGACGGTAAAATGCACGGAACAGAAAATACCGAAACGGAGTTTGACGAAACGGAATTGAACAGTTTTTGCTTTGTTGTCACGGAGGAGATGGAAGGGGAGAGAATGGATAAGTGCTTAAGCAGCCTTGCCGGTTCCCTTTCCCGCTCCTATCTGCAAAAACTGATTAACGACGGGAACGCCACCATTAACGGTCAGAAATGCAAGGCAAGCAGCCGGGTAAAGGCGGAGGACCAATTAAGGGTGCGCGTTCCTTTGGCCGTTGCGCCCTCTGTTACGCCGGAAGATATTCCCCTTGAAATCCTGTATGAAGACAGCGAGGTAATTGTTATCAATAAACCTAAAGGGATGGTGGTTCATCCGGCGCCGGGGCATTTATCCGGCACGCTGGTAAACGCGTTGCTTTTTTACTGTCAGGGGCAGCTCAGCGGCATCAACGGCGTTCTCCGGCCCGGTATTGTGCACAGGATAGACAGAGATACCACAGGCTCCGTAATCGCCTGCAAAAACGACAGGGCCCATAACAGTATTGCCGGGCAGTTAAAAAACCACACCATTGTGCGCAGATACCACGCCATCGTTCACGGCGTGATAAAGGAGGAGGAGGGGACTGTCCATACATTGATTGGACGCCATCCGTCCGACAGAAAGAAAATGGCAGTCCTTTCCCGGGGCGGAAAAGATGCGGTTACCCATTATTATGTTCTGGCGCGCTCGGACAAATTCACCTATATAGAATGCAGGCTGGAAACCGGACGTACCCATCAAATCAGGGTTCACATGGCGCATCTGGGGCACCCGCTCCTTGGGGATATCGTATACGGGCCGAAGAACTGTCCATACAAAAATCTGGAAGGGCAGACGCTCCATGCCAAAATTCTTGGATTCCGCCATCCGGTAAGCGATGAATATATAGAAACCGACGCGCCTTTGCCGGAGTATTTTGTCAGGCTGCTGCAACAAATTTTCTGACAATAGATTGAATTTCTCTCTATTTTCATGTATAATATACAATATAGCTTTTGAAAAAGGAGGAATTGGAATGAATACTATAATTACAATCGGGCGCCAATATGGTTCTGCCGGCCGTGAAATCGGGGAAAAAGTGGCAGAGTATTTTGGCATTAAATGTTATGACAAGGAGCTTCTCAGCAGAGCGGCAAAGGAAAGCGGATTCTGCGAGGAAATGCTTGAAAATCATGATGAGAGACCTACCAGCTCATTTCTTTATAATCTGGTTATGGATACCTATTCTTTTGGCTACAATGCGTCGCACTTTGTAGATATGCCAATCAGCCACAAGGTTTTTCTGGCACAGTTTGACACCATCAAAAAAATCGCCAGTGAGGAGCCCTGCGTTATCGTAGGTCGCTGCGCCGACTATGCCTTAAGCGATTTGAAAAACTGCGTGCATGTTTTCATTTATGCAAATGAAGAATGTAAAATAAAGCGGATTATGGAAAAGTATAATATGGATGCGGCCAAGGCTAAGGATACCTGTATCAAAAAGGATAAACAGCGCCAGAGCTATTACAACTATTATTCCTCCAAAAAATGGGGCCGCGCTGACAGCTATGATTTATGTATTAACAGCAGCGTCCTTGGCGTTGAAGGCACCGTAAAATTGCTCATACAGTATATTGAAGATTTCGAAGCTAAGAATAATTAAAAAAATGCTTTCTTTTACTACAGACGATAAACGCCCCGGTAAAAGAAAGCATTTTTTATGAGTTGATTTGTGACTAGAGAGTGGCCTGCAACTATTCGCAAAACCCTTGTTTAACGAATAGTTGTTTCGTGACCGGCACCCTTAAGGCTTTTTTTGTATCGTCTGCCTGGATGCTGATTTTTGTTTTGTTCCACAGCCTCTTTGATAAAATCATCTTTATCTACAAAATCAACGGAACTGTTATACTTTGTGATGAACCTGACATAATCGTCCGGCTTTGTCTGTTCCGGCTTTCTTTTTGCATTTGCTGTATTCTTTTTGTAATTGGCCTGGAATGCGTTGACGGCGTCTGTCCTGGGCGTGCGTTTTCTCCTGATTTTTATGATATGATATACATTAAAAATAATGATAAATACCACAAGCCCGATGATTCCGGGAACCGCTAATCTGATATCCATGCAAATACTCCTTTTTATCGACAAGCTGTCAGTAAGCTGTTTTCTAAAGCACGGCAGCATTCCACAGCTTTACCGGCAAATTTCATCCGAATCCAGGACAATTGTGAACGGTCCGCTGTTAACCAGTGAAATATCCATATGTTCGCCAAAAACACCGGATGCCACATGAGAAACCTCTTCCGAGCATTTTTTCAGAATATATTCATACATCTCATTGGCAAACTGCGGATTTCCGGCTTTGGTGAAGGATGGACGGTTTCCCTTGCGGCAGTCGGCATATAATGTAAATTGTGAAATAATTAACAATTCGCCGTTCACACTGTTTAAATCCAGATTGGTCTTGTCATTTTCATCGGCAAAGATTCTAAGGCGCAGCATTTTGCCGAGCATTTTATCTGCGATTTCACGGGTGTCGGTATCGCAGACACCTACAAGTACCAAAAAGCCCTTGCCGATTTCCCCGACAATTTTATTTTCAACGGTTACGCTTGCTTTATCCACCCTTTGAATTACAAATTTCATTTTTCCTCCGTTTGCGCCTAAGCTTCCTTACGGGCGAAGCTTAAGCTCTGTTTCATTTATTGTTTTTGTCATTTTTTGAGTTGTTTTCCTTTTTCGTAAAAGAAGGCATTTTCAACTTAAAAAAGGTGCTGTGTTCCTGCATGTTTTTAGGAACAAAGACATCGTTTTCGTTAATGTAATCAACCTCCTGATACAGATGCGTTTCTGTGGGAAGCCCTCTTTTTCGAAGAAGCTTGTTTGTCTTTCGGCGAATCATTGCGTAGACCACGGCGAAAAACGGAACGCCGATAATCATGCCGGGGATTCCCATAATCCCGCCAAAAACGGTAATGGAAAAGATTACCCAAAAACCGGATAAGCCTGTGGACTGTCCCAAAATCTTAGGCCCAATCAAATTGCCGTCAACCTGCTGCAGAATCAGGATGAAAATAATGAAATAGACACATCTTAAGGGATTCACCATCAAAATAAGTATGGCGCTTGGGATTGCCCCAAGATACGGACCGAAAAAGGGAATAATATTTGTGACGCCGACGATTACGCTTACCAGTAAGGCATAGGGGATTTTAAGCATGGTTGTGCCGGCAAAACAGATGAATCCGATAATAATGGAATCAATGATTTTGCCGCTGATGAAGCCGATAAACGTATCGCTGATAAAGCGCGCATCCTTGATACATTGATTGGCGGTAGGGGCGCTGAACAGCGCAAACGTGATTTTCTTGGCCTGCCCTGCAAATACCTCTTTGCTGAAAAGCACATAAATGGAAATAATGACGCCGATAATAAAGTTCCAGAGTACCTTCAGAGCGCTTATCAGGCTTAAGGAAACATGTTTGAGCAGGGTTTCCAGCTGCGGGACAATACTGTCGTTTAAATAATTCATAAACTCCTCATAATAAGAGTCAAGGAAATTATAAAACATTTTCTCAATATCAGGATTATCCTCCAGAAATTTAGCAGACCAGTTGATTAGATTCTGCTCATAATACGGGAACTGGTAAGAAATACTTTTTACGCTTTTTATCAAATTAGGAATTAAAATGGAAAAGAAACCGTAAATCAAAAATCCTACAATACATATTGTCAGAAGAATCGACAGAGTTCTGATACATTTTTTTTGCTTAACGGAAACCGGCTGCCCGTCTTTCTGAAAAACCGGGAACAAAAAGCGGTTTTCAATTCCATTAACCAGAGGAGTCATAAGATAAGCAAAAATAATTCCATACATTACAGGGTTTATAATTTTAAAGAAGGCATTGACCTGTGCAGAAAATCTGTCTCCATGGAAAACCAGATAATAAAAGCAGATGGATGCTGCTATCACAAGAAATGCTGTGATACCAATGCGGACATAACGTTTGTTGAATTGCAGTTTCATAAATTATGCAGGCTCCTTTTGTATGTGTTCTGTCAATCAAAAGTATAACATTTTTTTTGAAAAGATACTATGGTAGAATTCATTAAATGTGGTAGAATTATAAAATAAGACTAACGAAAAACGAGGATATCACCAGAATGACATTGCAAAGAGTGCTCAGCTATGTCCGCCGCGCGGTGGATGATTATCACATGATTGAAGATGGGGACCATATCGCGGTCGGCATTTCCGGCGGAAAGGACAGTTTGACGCTTCTCTATGGACTTAACGGTCTTATGAGGTTTTATCCCAAGCATTTTACCATTCATGCGGTTACCGTTGACCTGGGCTTTCAAAATCTGAATCTTGAAAAAATCAAATCCCTTTGTCAGGAACTGAAGATAGATTACACGATAGTGAAAACTGATATTGCAGATATCATCTTTAACCAGCGCAAGGAGACAAATCCCTGCTCCCTGTGCGCAAAAATGAGGAAAGGCGCCCTGAATGAGGCAATTAAAAAGGCCGGCTGTAATAAGGTCGCCTATGCCCACCACAAGGATGATGTAGTGGAGACCATGCTGATGTCCCTTGTTTTCGAGGGGAGAATCCACACGTTCAACCCTGTCACTTATTTAGACCGCATGGATTTGACGGTCATCCGGCCTCTCATTTATATGAACGAAGCCGACGTTGTGGGATTCGTCAACAAATTTCAAATTCCGGTGGTAAAAAGTCCCTGTCCGGCGGACGGCAATACCAGGCGGGAATATATCAAAAACGTTCTTAAGAACCTGAACCAGGATACGCCCGGGGTAAAGGCGCGAATGTTTACGGCCATACAAAACGAATTAAAAGAGTGGAACAGATAAATGGAAAACAGTAAAAACTATCATGATGAACAAAACAACATAAATACTTTGAGAATGCGGGAGGTGGAGGCTACTCTCCCATCCTTCTGCAAGCAGTTTTTCCGCGGGGTGCAGGAATACACTTCTTCCCGGACAAGGCTGGCGTATGCCTATGACCTGCGGGTGTTTTTTGAGTTCCTTCATTCACAGAACAGCGTGTGCTCCGGCATGAAGATTACGGAATTTCCTTTATCTGTCCTTGACCGGATAACAAGAGAAGATATTGAGGAATATCTTGATTATATCACCTATTATGTAAAGGACGGAAAGGAATACAGCAATAATGAGCGGGGGAAAAAGAGAAAGCTCTCGGCCCTGAAAAGCTTTTATAATTATTATTTCCGCTCGGAGCTTATAAAGACCAATCCGGCAGCCCTTGTCCCCATTCCCAAACAGCATGAAAAGCAGATTATCCGTCTGGATGTGGATGAAGTGGCCATCTTATTGGACCAGGTAGAGGAAGGCGAAAAGCTTACAAAAAGCCAGCTGAAATACCACAATAAAACCAAGCTGCGGGACGTGGCTCTGCTTACGCTTCTGCTGGGTACGGGAATACGTGTTTCGGAATGCGTCGGTCTTGATATCAATGATGTGGATTTTAAAAACAACGGTATTAAAATAAGGCGCAAGGGCGGATACGAGGCAATCGTATACTTTGGAGACGAAGTCGCAGAGGCGCTCCACGATTACCTTGAGAAAAGACATCATGAGATTCCCATGGAAGGTCATGAAAACGCTCTGTTTTTATCGATGCAAAACCGCCGTATCACGGTTCGGGCAGTAGAAAATCTGGTAAAAAAATATACGTCAAACGTCACAAGCCTTAAGAAAATAACGCCTCATAAATTGAGGAGCACCTATGGAACGGCGCTCTATCAGGAAACAGGGGACATTTATCTTGTTGCCGATGTCCTGGGACATAAGGATGTAAACACCACCAGGAAGCATTATGCCGCTATTGAGGACAGTAACCGCAGAAAAGCTGCAAAAGCGGTTCAGCTCCGGGAAAGGTGAAAACAGACTATTATTCGACAAAGTTGGCATCATAATAAGGAAGGATAAGATACTGTCCGGCAGTAATCTGTTCATCCGTAAGGGCGTTCATTGCAGTAACTTCCTTAATATAATCTCTGTGGCTGTCATAGTACCGGCTGTCGCCGTACAGACTGGCATAATCCCACAGAGAATCGCCCGGCTGTACCTGAATGCTTTTATAATACTTGTATTGAACCTCTTCGCTGCTCTGGGCTTTGATTTTGAAGCTGAAAAAAAGCAGAGAAAAGCTGATTACCAATGCGGCGGTAACAAAGCCTGTGAAAACATGTCTGCGCAGTTCCTGCCTTCTCCTGATTCGGTTATTCCTTATTCTGCGCTCGCTCATAGTCATATTCCTGCTCATAATCACACCCCTGTCTCTTCTTAATGTAAAATGCGAACATTAGTTGCGAACAACTGTTCTATGATGTGATTATATCGAACATATATTCCGTTGTCAATAGTTTTTCATCAAAAAATCGAACAAATATTTGGAATATACGTTTGCTATTTCTGTCTGTTTATGATATACTTGATTTAACAAAAAAAGCAGAAGTATTTTGAGCGATATCTGTAAAACAGGAATGGAGGAAACCGAATGGCATACGGAAAAATCAGCAACAAGCAACAGGAAATTCTGGATTATATCAAGGAAGAAATTTTAAAAAGGGGATACCCGCCATCGGTAAGAGAAATCTGCGAAGCCGTTCAGTTAAAATCAACTTCATCCGTTCATTCTCATCTTGAGACTCTCGAAAAGAACGGCTATATCAGGAGAGACCCGACAAAGCCCAGAGCAATAGAAATCTGTGACGATAATTTTCAAATGGTACGCACGGAAATGGTCAGTCTGCCGGTTATCGGTCAGGTTGCGGCGGGCACACCCATTCTTGCTGAGGAAAATATCGACAGTTATTTTCCTGTTCCCGCTGAAATTGTTCCGAACGGCCAGTCTTTTGTTTTAAATGTCAAGGGAGATTCCATGATTAACGCCGGTATTTTCAGCGGCGACCGGATTTTTGTGAATGCCTGCCAGACTGCCTCCAACGGAGACATGGTAGTAGCCCTTATTGACGATTCCGCTACCGTTAAGACTTTTTATAAGGAAGACGGCCATATCAGGCTCCAGCCCGAAAACGACAGTATGGACCCGATTATCGTGGACGACTGCCAGATACTGGGAAAGGTATTCGGCGTGTTCCGCATTTTCCGTTAAGAAATTTTCCATTAAGAAATTAAGCTTCGGGAAAGAAGCGCTAATACTCTTTCCCGAAGCGTTTTGGTTTATTTTATCTGAACCTTACGCCGATGTAGGAGATAATCTCTTCCACGCACCGTTCAAAGCCCAGCTTGGAGCTGTCCAGGCACAAATCATAATTTCTGGCGTCCGTCCACTCTCTGCCGGTATAGTACTTATAATATTCCGCTTTATGTTTATCCGTTTTAAAAATAAACTTTTCAAGCTCTCTCGGAGACAGCGTCGGCTGCTTTAAAGCCGCCTGCTCCATGCAGTACTCATGGGGAGCGTGAATAAACACGCTGAGCACATTATCGTAATCCTTCAAAATAAAATCTGCGCACCGCCCTACGATGACACAGGACTCCTCCATCGCAAGCTGCTTGATTATTTTTGCCTGATAGTTAAAAAGATTCTGTGTGGAGACAAAATCATCGCTTTCAGGCGGAATCAATTCGCCCTGATAAATATTGTGGGCAATCTTAAAGAGCCGGGTGCTTTTTATCTTCTCGTCCGCGCTCACAAAGAGAGCCTCGTTAATGCCGCTTTCCTCGGAAGCCAGCTTCATAAGCTCCTTGTCGTAGTAGTGAATCCCCATCTTCTCTGAAAGCATTTTAGCGATGGTGCGCCCTCCGCTGCCATACTGCCTTGCAATTGTAATTACAATTCCTTCCTTCATTACTGCTACCCCCTTTTCTGATAAGGTTTATTCTCCCAGATAGGCTTTTTTGATAGAATCATTGTTTAACAACTCTTCCGCTTTGCCTTCAAGAACGATATTACCTGTCTCGAGCACATATGCCCTGTTTGATATGGAGAGCGCCTTTTTGGCATTCTGCTCAACCAGAAGCACTGTGGTTCCGCCTGCGCTGACTTCCTTTATGATATCAAATATTTCGTTTACAAAGATAGGCGAAAGTCCCATAGAGGGTTCGTCCATAAGAAGGATTCTCGGATGGGACATCAGCGCCCGTCCCATAGCCAGCATCTGCTGCTCTCCCCCGCTTAAGGTTCCGGCAAGCTGGTTCTGCCTCTCCTCCAGCCTTGGGAAGCGTTTATATACCGTCTGCAAAGTCTCCTCGATTTCATTTTTATCCTTGCGGGTATATGCACCCATTTTCAGGTTCTGAAGAACGGAAAGATTGGCAAACACACGTCTTCCCTCCGGCACATGAGCCATACCCATTGTCACAATTTTATGAGCCGGTACCTTTGTGATATCTTTGCCGTCAAAAGTGACGGTCCCCTTTCTGGCCTCTAAAAGTCCGGTAATTGTATGCAGAATAGTGGTTTTCCCCGCGCCGTTAGCGCCAATCAGAGCAATTACTTCGCCCTCGTTTACCTCGAAGCTTACCCCCTTGATTGCCTGAATCACGCCGTAATATACTTCCAAATCTTTTATTTCAAGCATTGCCATCGCTACTTCCTCCTGCAAAACAAGCTATTCTCCCAGGTATGCCGTGATAACCTGAGGGTCGTTTAAGACCTCACTTGTAGGTCCTTTAGAGAGAATTCTTCCAAAGTTAAGCACAGTCAGTTCCTCGCAGATACCTGACACCAGCTTCATATCATGCTCAATTAAAAGAATCGTCATATCAAAGTTATCCCTCACAAACCGGATGGTGTTCATAAGCTCCATGGTTTCGTTCGGATTCATTCCCGCCGCCGGCTCATCCAAAAGCAAAAGCTTTGGCTCCGTGGCGAGAGCCCTTGCAATTTCAAGCTTACGCTGCTTGCCGTAAGGAAGATTTGCCGCCAGATAATCGGCCTCCCCTTCCAGCTCGAAAACCTTTAAAAGCTCCATTGCCTTCTCATTCATTGCCTTTTCCACGCTGAAATATTTAGGAAGCCTTAGGATTCCCGTTGCTGCTGAATATTTATAATGATTATGAAGCCCTGCCTTTACATTATCCATTACACTTAAATTTTTAAACAACCTGATGTTCTGGAAGGTTCTTGCGACGCCGGCTTTGTTAATTTCTATGGTTTTCAGGCCGGTAATATTCTCTCCGTCCAGCGTAATCATTCCCTCGTCCGGCTTATAGACGCCTGTAAGGAGATTGAACACCGTTGTTTTTCCGGCTCCGTTAGGACCAATCAGGCCGTAAAGCTGTCCTTTTTTGATGGAAATCTCAAAATCATCCACCGCCTGCAGACCGCCGAAAGAAATGCTTAAATTTTTAACCTCCAACAATGCCATCCTAACGCACCTCCCTGTTTTTCTTAAACAGCCGTTTCGGGGAATATTTTTCCCTAAGATAAATCAGCTTAGGACTCCAGTTAAACAGCATCATAACAATCAGAATAACAGAATAAATCAGCATACGATAGTCGCTGAGTCCCCGAAGGAGCTCAGGAAGCAGCGTAAGCACCACTGCCGCTATTATGGAGCCTCTGATATTTCCAATCCCTCCAAGCACTACAAAAACAAGAATCATAATCGACATATTGTATCCGAAGTTTTTCGGCGTTGCCATAAGACTGTTTAGGTTGTGGGAGTAAAGAACGCCCGCTATTCCCGCTAAAGCCGCAGAGATGGAAAAGGCCATCAGCTTATACTTGGTGATATTGATTCCGATGGATTCCGCCGCAATCAGATTATCCCTGATGGACATAATCGCCCGTCCGTCCCTTGAACGAATCAGGTTGAGAACAATGATGAGCGTTATGACAATCAGAATAATTCCGATGGTAAAGGTGGAATTTTTGGGTGTACCCGTAATTCCCTGGGCGCCGTTGATTATGACAACCCCGTCTTCCTCAAGACCAAGTGAAAGGGAATCCTTCAGGGAAAAGTGAAGGCCGCGGCTGTCCTTTCCTATATATAATACGTTAATGATATTCTTAATGATTTCACCGAAAGCAAGGGTTACGATGGCGAGGTAATCGCCCCGCAGCCTCAAAACAGGCATACCAATCAAAAAGCCTATGATACCGGCGGATACGGCACCTAACAGAATTGCAAGAACAAAACGGGGTAAGTCCGCGGTAATCACATCCTGCGTGCATTTGGAAAAAAATGCCCCGGCGAAAGCGCCCACGCACATAAAGCCCGCATGCCCGAGGCTGAGCTCTCCAAGAATTCCCACGGTCAGATTTAGGGATACCGCAAGAATGACATACACACATAAGGGAACCAAAAGCCCCTGCATCAGGCTGGAAATATGGCCTGTGCCTGTTAATATCTGCACGATAATATAGACAAGAATTATCATACCGTAGGTGATGATATTATCCTTTGTATATTTACCAGGTTTTAATTTTTTCATGGCGATTCCCTCCTAAACCTTTTCCTGAATCTTTTTGCCCAAAATACCTGTAGGCTTCACAAGAAGGACGACAATCAAAACCATAAACACAATGGCATCGGCCATCTGGGATGAAATGTAGGCCTTGCCGAGTATTTCGATTACTCCCAGCACAATTCCCCCAAGCAAAGCTCCCGGAATTGAGCCGATGCCGCCGAATACCGCGGCCACGAAAGCCTTAATACCCGGCATGGAGCCCGTATAAGGAGTAAGCGAAGGATAGGCGGAGCATAAAAGCATTCCCGCAATAGCCGCAAGAGCGGAACCAATGGCAAAAGTAAGGGATATGGTTCTGTTCACGTTGATTCCCATGAGCTGTGCGGCGCCTTTGTCTTCCGAAACCGCCAGCATTGCCTGTCCGGCTTTGGTCTTGTTGATGAACAGCGTAAGGCCCGTCATAATGACAATACAGGAAACGATTGTCACAATGGTTTCACCGGAAATGATTATCTGGCCTTCCGCAAGCCTGAGAGCCGGTATGGTAACAACGGAGGTAAAAGCCTTTGTGTTGGCTCCGAAAATAATCAATGCAATATTCTGAAGGAAATAGCTGACCCCGATTGCCGTAATGAGAACCGCAAGGGAGGACGCCGCCTGCCGCAGCGGCCTGTAGGCAATATATTCAATCGTAATTCCAAGTAGCGTACATAACACAACCGCAAGCAAAATCCCCACTATCGTCGGCAGTCCCTGCATGCTGACCGCAAAAAAGACAGCGAAGCCGCCCACCATAATGACGTCGCCGTGCGCAAAATTCAGCATCTTGGCAATACCGTAAACCATTGTGTAACCCAGAGCTATAATTGCGTACACACTTCCCAGACTGATTCCATTGATTAAATAAGATATAAAGCTCATATCAATAACCATGCCTTTCTCTTGTAAAAAGTTATTAACCTAGTATAGCAGATATCGTACAGGGCTTGCAAGCCTTAATCGAAAATCGTACAAGCCAAACCCTGCAGACACGGATTTCCCGGTACATGAATTTCCTTTAACAGCCGAATATGATAAAAGAGGGCTGCAGCACCGCAACCCTCTTTGGCTTTCTGAACAATGATATAAATTTACTGAATTAAAGAATAGTTGCCGTTTACAATTTCCATGGCCTTGGGAGCCTTGTTTACAGCGCCGTCGCTGTCCCATGACATCGCCGCGCCGGTAAGACCGTCAACAGAAATTTCAGCCATCGCGCCCTTCATCTTCTCGCAGATATCAGAAACGCTGTCGGAAGGTGTTGCGCCGCATTTTTCGATGGCGGCTTTCATAATGTAAACCGCGTCATAGGCGTCGGCTGCAAACTGGTTCGGAGTGTCGCCGTAAGCTTCCTTATATGCGGTTACAAAGGACTTGGTCGCCTCGTCCTCTGCGTCGGCTGCAAAAGGAGTAAGCAGCATAACGCCCTCGGCAAGGGAAACATCAAAGTTTTCTACGTTAAGAATACCGTCAAGGCCGTCGCATCCAAAGAATTTGGGCTCATATCCCATGCTGTTTGCCTGCGTCAGGATTAAGGAAGCCTCTGTATAGTAGATAGGCAGAAATACAAGGTCTGCCCCTGCGTCCTTTGCTTTCTGGAGCTGTACGGAGAAATCCGTCTTGTTATCGGCGGTAAATGCTTCCGCAGATACGATTTCAAAAGGCTGGTTTGCAGCTTCCTGCGCAAACTTCTCATAAATACCTGATGAGTACACATCAGAGCTGTCATAAATAACGGCAACCTTCTCGGCAACCTTATTGGAACCAATATACTCGGCGGCGCCCACACCCTGGTTGGGGTCAGTGAAGCATACCTGGAATACATTGTCGTTTCCGCTGATAATGTCAACGGAAGAGCCTGAAGGGGTGAGCTGGAAAAGATTATCGTTGGCGGACTCGGCGGCAACCGCGATACAGCAGCCGCTTGTGGTGGTTCCGACTAACATCTGCATGCCCCAGTCCTTCAATGTATTATAGGCATTAACGGACTTTTCGTTGTCGCACTCGTCATCCTGGAAATTGTACTCAATCTGGAAACCGGCGATACCGCCTGCAGCGTTAATCTCCTTCACGGCAAGGTCAGCTCCGTTCTGAACGGCAAGACCGTAAACCGCGGCGCTTCCTGTGGAAGGGCCGATTGCGCCAATCTTAAACGCCTCGCCCGAAGCGGCTCCCGCGCTCTCTGAATCAGCGGCATCAGAAGAAGTATCAGCTTCAGAAGATGCGCCTTCCGTCTCTGTTCCCGCCGCCTGGCTGCCGTTATCCGTGCCGGCGTCTGCCGCGTCATTGCCGCCGCAGCCTGCAAGCATCAGCATGGTCATTGCAGCTACGAGAAAGAGACTGATTTCTTTTTTGAATTTTCTCATAATTATTCCTCCTCTATGATTTATTTCAAGTGCAATCATACCCCAAATGTGCGCCATTGTCAACTTAGATATTGAAATTTTATCTTTTCTGCGTTTCTTTTTGTATTCTTTTAAATTCCTGTAAAAAACAGGAGGCATATTTTTTTCATCCCCGGGAAAAATAAAACTGACAGCCTTTGAAAAAGGCTTCATGAAAATTCTTATGGAGGTGTGTGAAATGAACAATAAATGTCTGGACTGTATTGCGCTTACGATTGCCATTATAGGTGCGGTCAACTGGGGACTTATAGGATTCTTCTCCTTTGACCTTGTATCTTTTCTGTTCGGAAACATGTCCTGGATTGCCAGAATCGTCTATGCGCTTGTGGGAATCAGCGGGCTTTATCTGCTTACTTTTTATATGTATGCGGGCGGAGCCGAAAGGGTCAGGGAATAGAAAATCTATACGCGGAAAGGAACCGGGACGGACACGGTTCCTTTCTGCATATTTATACATATTTCCGGCAGGAGCTCTCAAAAACCGCCGGCGGATTTGCCGGAAAGTCTTCCCAAAAACTGCCGGTAAATTACCGGAAAGTTTCCGTGTCCACAACCTTCCCGTCCCGCCAGATTCTTTCAAGGTCATAAAAGAGCCGGTTCTCCTTGTCGAAAATGTGGACGATAATGTCCCCGAAATCCAAAAGAACCCAGTTGGCGTTGCGGAACCCTTCCTTCTGCTTCATGAAATATCCTGCTCTCCCGAGTTTTTCCTCCACAGCGTCCGAAAGTGTCTGTATCTGGCTTTTGTTGGTTCCGTTTGCAATGATAAAATAATCTGCGATAACGGAAACCTGGCTGATATCAATCACCCTGATATCCTCGGCTTTTTTGTCCTCTAATGCTTCGATGGCAAGGGCTGCCATATCCTTTATCTTATTTTCGGAAAAACCTTCCATTTGTTTCCTCCTTGATATAGTAATCATAAGTCCTCTGTGTCAGAGGGTCTATCGGGCTTTCAATACTTTGAAGATAGTCCAGCGTATCCTCCAGAATCTGCAAAAGCGCCCTGTCCAAATCGTGGAAAGCAAGGGCGCGCACCTGCGAAAGATTCGGCGCGTGTTTCCGGCCCGGTTCAATATAATCTGCAATATAAATAATTTTCTCAAGCCTCGACATTTCGGGACGGCCTGTGGTATGGTTCAGAACGGCGTTTAAGATATCCTTATCTTCCACATGATAACGTTTTCCCGCCAGATAGCTTCCCACCTTTGCATGGAGCAGAAAGGGATTCTGCTTTTCAACCTCCGTCACCTTAATGTGGTGCTTTGCGCAAATCTCCAGCTTCTTTTCATTGCTCATGCATTTGGCGCAGTCGTGCAAAAGTCCCGCCACCTGAGCCTTGAACATATCCTCCCCGTGGCACATGGCAAGAGCCGCGGCCGTGTAGGCAACGCCAAGCGTATGCTCGTAGCGTTTGGCGTCCAGCTCCTTTTCCATTTTTTTCTTTATTTTATCAATATCAACACTTTTCACTTTCTCCTCCATGCCGAAATCCTCCATGTCCAGAACCGCAATGCAGAATCTTAACGCTTATCCGTTTTTTTGGGCTTCCTGCTGATACAGATTTTCCTGAGCGATGTAGGCAAGCACACTGTCGGGAAGCAGATAGCGCACGCTTTGCCCTTTTCGCAGCCTTTCCCTGATTTCAAGAGAGGAAATATCAATCCGCCGCTCTAATAAAAGCCTGATATCCGCCCGATAACGCTTTTTTAAAAGCTCTGCCCTCCGCCGGATTTCCCCGTCCGTCTCATCTCCCCGCGCTGCCGCAGCTATTACGCAGTTCTGAAAAATGTATTCCACGTCCTTCCATTTTTCCAGAATAAAAAGATTGTCGGCCCCCATGATAAAAAAGTACCGGCTGTCTTCATCCTGCTCCTTTAACTGCGAGATCGTGTCGCAGGTGTAAGTAGGGCCCTTTCGCTCTAACTCTATACGGGATAACCGGAAAAAGGGATTTCCTTCGATTGCCAGCTCTGTCATATGGGCGCGGGTTTCGCCGTCCAGGATGGATGCGGCATCCTTCATATAGGAATTTCCGCTGGGCATGAAAAGAATTTCATCAAGCCCGAAAGTTTCCCTGGCGGATTCGGCAAGAAGTAAATGACCGTTGTGAACCGGATTAAATGTGCCTCCCATGATACCGACTTTTTTTTCCATTATCTTCTCCATATCTGTCAGGGAAGCTCGATTTTCTTATTGTCCCTGTTTTCCTTATAAAGGACAATCTTCCTGCCGATAACCTGCACCACCTGGGAGCTGGTTCTCTCGGAAAGGATGTCGGCCGTCTGCCTGATATCGTCCAGACAGGTCTTTAACATCGTAATTTTTAAAAGCTCTCTGGTATTGAAAGCCTCTCTTACAGCCTGAGTCACTTCCGGGGTCAGCCCCAGCTTTCCAATCTGGAGAGTCGCCTCCAGGGGGGCGGCAAGGCTTTTTAAATAAGCGCGCTGTTTACTTGTCATAATCAATCTCCATCTATCGTTTTACCTGTAGTAATCAAAAGACAGTCCGTACATCCTGACGGTGTCTCCTTCGCTGATTCCAAGGGCTTCTAACTGTTCCAGAATACCGTTTTCCTTCAGGAAATTCTGGAAGAAGGTGAAACCTCTTTCGGAATCAAGGTTTGTATAGCCCAGCATCTTTTCGATGCGGGGGCCTTCCACAACATATTCCGACTTTTCTTCGTCATAGGTTACTGTGTAGGGCTCGTCGGAGGAAGGCAGCATATATTCCGGGAAAAATTCCTGCTCGAAAATTACCGGCTTCTTCTCCTGCTTATCCAGCATTTCCTTTACGTGGAAAAGAAGCTCCCGAATCCCCTTGCCGCTGATTGCGGAAATCGGGTAAACGCGGATTCCTTTCGGCTCAAATTCTTCCTTTAAAAGGGCTACCGGGTCCTTTTGCCCGTCTTCCTGAAAAATCATATCGGTTTTGTTGGCGGCAATTACCTGAGGACGTTCGGCAATACCGGAATCATAGTTTTCCAGTTCTCTGTTTATGGCATAGATATCGGCGACGGGGTCTCTGCCCTCGGTTCCGGCGGCATCCACAATATGGATAATCACCCTTGTTCTCTCGATATGGCGCAGAAATTCAAAGCCAAGCCCCACACCCTCGGACGCCCCCTCGATAAGCCCCGGGATATCGGCAATCACAAAACCTCCTGCCTCCGGGAGGTCAACCACCCCCAGATGAGGGTCGAGCGTCGTAAAATGATAGTTGGCAATCTTCGGCCTTGCGTTGGACACTCTGGTTAAAAAGGTGGATTTTCCCACATTGGGAAATCCCACAAGGCCAACGTCGGCAATCACCTTAAGCTCCATCAGAATTTCCAGCTCCCTGGCCGGCTGCCCCGGCTGCGCATACTTGGGCGCCTGCATGGTGCTTGTGGCGTAATGCTGATTCCCGTTGCCTCCCCGGCCGCCGGTAAGCAGGACAAAACGCCTGTTTTCACCGGACATATCCGTAATCACCTTTCCGCTTTCCGCTTCCTTGATGACGGTCCCTTCCGGCACCTTCAAAATACAGTCGTTTCCGTTTTTGCCCCGGCAGTTCCGTTTGCTGCCGTTTTCTCCGTCTTCGGCACGGTATTTGCGGGCATGCCGGTAATCGGTAAGCGTGTTTAAACCCTCGTCAATCTCGAGGATAACGCTTCCGCCGTGACCGCCGTCGCCGCCGTCAGGGCCGCCGCTGGGAACATATTTTTCCCGCCGGAAGGACACGCTGCCGTCGCCGCCTTTCCCGCTCCGCACATAAATTCTCGCTCTGTCTGCAAACATTCCATTTTCCTTTCAGAACCTGCCCCGCCCGTCATATGCCTTTCCGGCACAGCCCTTCAGGGGCGTTGCCTTGTGACCGTTGCCCGGACGCACAGTGAAAAAAGGCTTCAAACAAAATATGTTTGAAGCCAATAACTGCATTATTTCTCTACAGGATATACAGAAGCCTGTTTCTTGTCTCTGCCTTTTCTCTCGAATCTGAGAACACCGTCAACAAGCGCAAACAATGTGTCGTCACCGCCGCGTCCTACGTTGATACCGGGATGAATCTTCGTCCCGCGCTGTCTGTATAAAATATTTCCTGCTTTTACAAATTGGCCGTCGGCTCTCTTTGCGCCAAGTCTCTTGGATTCGGAGTCTCTGCCGTTCTTTGTGGAACCAACACCTTTTTTATGAGCAAAAAATTGAAGGTTAAGCTTTAACATGTTTTACACCTCCTTAAAATTAAGTTTTAAATACTTACTGCCGTACTCACTGGCAACGTTTTCAAGTCCAAGCACCATGGAATCAAGAAGAAGCTTCCCGCCCCTGTCCGGCACGTCGGTAAAGGAACAGGTAATAACGCCCTTTTCCTCATCGGCATCCGCCTCCATCCGCGTATCGGTCAGAAGCTCCAGGGAATTGATGGTATTTATTACCAGCATGGAAACCGCGCTGCAGACAATGTCGCTTCCGCTTTCCGCATAGCCGGCATGTCCTTTGCAGGTTATCTTCTTATATTCTCCCGCTCCGGATTTTGTAATCGTGATTGTAGTCATTATTAAGCGTTGATTTTTTCAATCTTTACCTGCGTGTATGCTTGCCTGTGACCATTCTTCTTGTGATAGCCGGTTTTTCTCTTATACTTATAGACAATAACCTTGGGGAATCTGTCCTGCTTAACCACGGTTGCGGTTACGCTTGCATTTTCCACATCGCCTGCTACCTTAAGCTCCTTGTCGCTTACAGCAATTACCCTGTCAAAGGTTACGGTATCTCCCGGCTCTCCGTCAAGCTTCTCCACCTTGATTTCGTCGCCTTCGGAAACCTTATACTGCTTTCCGCCTGTTACGATGATTGCGTACATATGGCACCTCCTATACTAATCAGCAAAACTGATTTTACTCGCTAACTACGGCAGAACCTGCAAAAGCACAGGCTCTTTAAGCCTCGTTATGCGGCATACTCATAAAATGTAACATATCGTCAAAATACTGTCAAGCTTTTTTATAGAAAATCCGAAAGCGGCCTGCTTACCTTTTTTCTGGTGATTTCCACGATTCCCAGAGCCGTCATATCCACCAGCCTTGCGGGCACCTTGTCCTCCCGGAGGTATCTGTCCAGCTTTTCAAGCAAAGTCCTGTTATCGTCCTCTTTTTCCATGCTGATAAAATCCACCATAATCATGCCGGAATAATTTCGGAGCCGGAGCTGCCTTGCGACCTCCTTTGCCGCTTCAAGATTGACCGATAAGTAGCTTTCCTTGTTTTTCTTTCCTTTGCTGACCGCCTTACCTGAATTCACGTCAATCACCGTCATAGCCTCCGTGGGCTCAATCACCAGATAGCCTCCGCAGGGAAGCCACACTCTTTTTCCGAGAGCCTCCTTCAAATGGGTTTCCAGACTGTAAAGCCTGGCAAGAGGAAGAAGCTCGTCCCGGTAAAGCCGTATGGGCTTTTCATGACAATAAGCATCCTGCGGAGCATGGCTGCGTTTGTTTGCCTGCTCTGACAGAAAATGATAAACATCCTCCTCGTCCGTCACAATCTCGTCATAGGCGTCAAGAGGAATGTTCTTTATCCGGCTTAAAATCTCCGCCTCCTTCTGATAAAGGAGGCTGTGGCAGGTTCTGTGCCTGTAAACATTGGTGAGGGTGTCGAAGGTACGGATAAAATCCTCCATTTCTTCAAAGAGAGGTGTCAAATCGTTGAGTTCCCCGGCGTTGGTGCGGATGGTGAACTGATAATTTTTCCGCCCGGCCATTTCCCGCGCTTTGATGGTATCGTCAATTTCCTTTTTCCTGCCTTCGCTTAGCTTTCTGGAATAGTGGATTCCGTGTCCGAAATAGCCGCACACACAATACTGGCCTGTGAGCGTGAGGTTTTCCGAGGCTGTGGGCTGTTTGGTTTTCAGGGCTTCCCCTGTGATTTGCACCACCACCTCGTCGCCCTGGCGGAGATTTTCGGCGGAACCCTGTCTGTTGGCAATCAGGATTTCCCGGCATTTGGCCAGCGACAGATATACGGTTTCCTCTTTTGAAATGGAAAGGAACGCTCCCCGAAGCCCGGGTACAACATCCTGGACTCTGGCAAGATAAATATTGCCGAGGATTCCCTCCTCCGTGAGCAGGGGCGCCGTTTCCATCAGACAGGGCCGCTTCTCGTCAAAAAGCGTAAGGAGAAGCCGGAAGCCCGGCTGTCCGCCTGAATATTCAGTTTTTTGCTCCGGCTTTTGCAGCACCGGCTGCTTTACAATAATAATTTTTCCCATATGATTCTCCGGCAAATCCTGTCCATTCCCGCGGGCAATGAGTAAATGGATGCAAAGTCCATTTGACCCTCAGGGAATCAGCGGCTCCAAACTTCCGCCGTCATTTCTTTTATAGGTTTCTATTCTGTGAATACGGAAAGGGTATTCGGGAAGCAAAACGCCCTGCTTTTCAAAAAAGAAATCCATCACAAAGCCGGGCTTTAGGTTGCTTCCGCTGCCTGCGTCCAGAAGCATATACACGCCCTCCTTTCGGATTTCCAGACGGTAGATGCCTTCTTTCAGATTCATCTCCCGCTCGCCCTTTTTGGTCTTTTTTACAGCGGGAATCGTTTCCTGTGCGTAAAATTTAAGGAGCTGTTCCTGCCAGCCCTCCGGCGGCGTAAAACATTCGCTGAAGGTCAGCAGGTAATCCGCCGCCGCAACGCTTGCCATAGCGTTTTTCTCCTTTTCGGGAAGAAGTTTTATTTTTAAGATATCAATCCCCTCCGCCATCACGTCCTGGAGCCTTTTTTGCATGTCCTCCTCGCCTGTGAAAGAATTCACCTCAATATCAAAATATTCCCCGCTGCTGGTATGGCCTACGGATAAGGGCGATGCAAAGGACATAATCTGGTGGGGACTGAACCCCTCCGAATAGGCAATGTCGATTTCCGCCCTCCTGATGGCTTTCTGGAAATACCGCATGACGTCCAGGTGTCCGATAAAACGGAGTGCGCCGTATTTGGAAAATTTGATTCGTACTTTCATAATAGTTCTCCTGTTACCTGCTCTGTAAGCGAATGCATTCATGCGAGCCTTATTCGCCGGCGCTGCTTTTTACGCAGATGCCTGTCCCGTATTTCGCCGCACCGCAGCCGTTGCAGCGCTCCTGACAGTTAGGCGTGGTTTCGCCCCTCTGCGCTTTCTTCCACTCCCGCAAAAGAAATTCCCTGCTAACGCCGCAGTCGATGAAATCCCATGGGAATATTTCATTGTCCGCCCTCTCCCTTATCGTATAAAAAGCCGGGTCAACGCCGCATTCCTCAAAGGTTTCAAACCAGATATCGTTTTTATAATACTCGCTCCATGCGTCGTAAAGACATCCCTTTTCGTAAGCCCGAAGGATGACCTGATTTAATCTCCTGTCCCCCCTTGCCATAATTCCCTCAAGGACGCTGGCGTCCGCCTCGTGCCAGTTGTATTTGATGCTTTTCTGGTTCAGTACGCCGGCAATAGAAGTTCTGGTAAGATAAGCTTTCTCCAGAAATTCTTCCTTCGTGTACTGCGCCGCCCACTGAAAGGGTGTGAAAGGCTTTGGGATGAAAAAGGAGGTGCTTGCCACAATCTGCACCCGGCCTGTCCTCTTTTCTTTGGGAACCGTCTCATAAAAAACAGCCGCTATTTTATTACACAAATCGGCAATTCCCCTGATATCATCTTCGGTCTCCATGGGGAGCCCCAGCATAAAATACAGCTTCACCCGCGTCCAGCCGCCTTCAAAAGCCATTCTTGCCCCTTCAAGAATGACCTCCTCGGTCAATCCCTTGTTAATGATATTTCTAAGCCTCTGGCTTCCCGCCTCCGGCGCAAAGGTAAGGCTGCTTTTCTTTACATCCTGCACCTTGTTCATCACATCCAGAGAAAAAGCGTCGATTCGAAGGGAAGGAAGTGAAATATTGATTTTCTGCCTGCCGCAGCTTTCAATTAAAAAATCAAGCAGTTCGGGAAGCTTTGAGTAGTCGCTGGAGCTTAAAGAACTTAAAGAAATCTCCTCGTGGCCGGTATTTTTCAGCATGTCCACAGCGTACTTTTTAAGACAAGCCAAATCCCTTTCCCTCACCGGGCGGTAAAGCTGGCCTGCCTGACAGAACCGGCATCCCCTGATGCAACCCCTCTGGATTTCCAGAACCACCCTGTCCTGGGCAACCTTAATAAAAGGAACCACCGGCTTTTGGGGATAATAAGTGTCTGTCAAATCCGCTACCAGTTCCTTTTCAATGATTTCGGGAATGCCCGGAACCAGCGCACATCTTCCGGCAATGGTTCCGTCCCCGTTATAGGTCACTTCATATAAAGAAGGGACATAAATACCGGGAATCCCTGCAGCCCGCCGTAAGAACTCTTTGCGCCCCCAGCCCTTTTCCTTTCCCTCCTCGTACAAATCAAACAGCGGCCGGTACTGCGTCTCCGCCTCGCCGATATAAAACAAATCAAAAAAGTCACAGATTGGCTCGGGATTATAGGTACAGGGACCGCCTCCGATTACAATCGGGTCATCCTCTTTCCTTTCTTTTGAAAGAAGCGGAATGCCGGAAAGGTCCAGAACCTGTAAAATATTGGTATAACACATTTCATACTGAATGGTAATTCCGAGAAAATCAAAATTCTTCACCGGTTCCTGAGACTCCAGGGCAAATAAGGGAATTTTTTCTCTCCGCATAATTTCATCCAAATCCACCCAGGGCGAATACACCCGCTCGCACCATACGTCCTCGAACCGGTTCATCATGTCGTAAATAATCTGTATGCCAAGATGGGACATCCCGATTTCGTACACATCGGGAAAGCACATGGCGAACCGGAGCCGTACCTTCTCCTTATCCTTCATCACCGAATTTACTTCGCCGCCGATATAGCGGGCGGGCTTTTCCACCCGCATCAGTATCTCATCGCTTAACGCCAGTTTTCTCATAGTTATTAGTCCTTGCCATTATTCTTGTTCTGATTCCCAATTATTATATTCTATCCGTAAAACAAAAGCAATTAAAATTCCGCCTGCGGCAGAGCTATCCCGTCCAGAACCCCCGACAAATCCGTATCCTCCACAATCCGCTCAAACACGGTCTCCGCACTCTCCCCCTCGTAGCTGACCTGTCTGATATCGCATATCACAAAAGAAAGCAATAAAACCATGGCAATCACCAGCCTTATCCGAAAGCTGCCTGTAACAGGCGCGGCCTTTTCCTCCGCCCCCTGCTTCTCCTCCGCCTCCAGACTGTACAACTCCCCGTGCTTTACCGCCGGCCGCATTGCCGGGGAGTCGGAATATAAAAAGTTTTCTCTTGAGCGGAAAAGCTGCCTGTCATAGTGATTCTGCATGCGGATGGCCTTTACCAGCTCCAGCCTTTTATTGGTGTTCACTTTATTCATAAATAATTGTCCATTCCGGTGTGGCTTAATAAAAAATATGCACTGCATGGCCAGATTATGCAGCGCATATTTACTATCTCTTATCAAGCTCCTCCGTAATTTCCTCCCACGTGACGCCCTTTTCCACCATGAGAACCATCATGTGATAAAGGAAATCGGCAATCTCATACTTAATCTCATTGGCGTTGGGATTCTTGGCCGCGATTACAATTTCCGTGGCCTCCTCTCCCAGCTTTTTCAAAATCTTGTCAATCCCCTTGTCAAAAAGATAATTGGTATAGGAGCCCTCTCTCGGATGAACCTTTCTGTCCTTAATCACGTTCAGCACCGATTCAAAAACCATAAGCGGATTGCTCTCGTCATACTCCTTCTTCATGATTTCGTTAAAAAAACAACTGTAATTTCCGGTGTGGCAGGCAGCTCCAATCTGGGAAACCTTTGCCAGAATCGTATCCTTATCACAGTCCGCCGTCATTTCCTTCACATGCTGGAAATGGCCGCTGGTTTCCCCCTTCAGCCATTGGCGGGCGCGGCTGCGGCTGTAATAGGTCATGCGTCCGCTCTTTAGGGTGCTAAGATAGGCTTCCTCGTTCATGTAAGCCATCATCAAAACCTCTCGGGTTTTGTAATCCTGAACAATCACAGGAACGAGACCCTCGGAATTTTTCTTAAGCTCCTCCCATTTAACGGCAGGCTCGAAGGTTCTCACCGCAACTCCGTTTCCGGCGCACAAATCCTTGATATCCATAAGCTCCCTGGCGTTGGCGTTTACCGCCGGGCCGGTGATTCCTTCGATATTTTCACAGGATAAAAGCTCGATGATTTTATCCAGGGAAACCTCCGGCAGGGAGACGATAAGAGGGCGTCTGGACAGGGAAACCGCCTGTTTGATGGTTCTTTCATTGAGCAGAATCACCGCATGGACAAATTCCTCAAGAAGCGCTTCGTTGCCTGTGATGTCGGAATCGTCCATGACACAGGCAACAATCTTGTCTTTGCCAAACTTTAAGGAAACCTCCTCCGTAATTGCAATGTTGCTTTCCTTCGAATAGTTCAGGGCGGCTTTCATACAGCCGGCATAAAGAAGCTTCTTAATATCCTCCATCCGCCTGACGTTCCCTGCTCCGATTACGGGTATCTGCGCTTCCTTACAGATGATTTTCAGCATGTCAAGAGACGCTTCGTGGGAAGTATCGTCCGTTGACAAATCAAATACAATAAGCTCGTCGGCATTGTTTTCCGCATAAAATCTGGCAAGTTCTGCCGGATTCTCACTAATAACAGATGTATTTTTAAACCCGGCAACCGCCTTTTCATTTAAAAGATAAATACATGGTATAAACTTTTTATAATTGTTCATGCTTTCATTATTTTCCTTTTGAAGTATTTCTATCCCATTTTATCATGCGTGGCTCTATAAAATGCAAACATTTACGTCAAAGGCTTCCCTTTGTGCTGAGAACGTCTGTTATTCTTTCATCCCGTCCTGTGGCTTCATCCAGCGCCCTGGCAAAAGCCTTAAAAACAGCCTCAATCATATGATGATTATTGATACCTGAGAGCATCTTAATGTGAAGGTTCATCCCCGCGCTGTAGGAAACGGCATAAAAGAATTCCCGAACCAGCTCCGTGTCCAAATCTCCCACCTTATCTGCCGTAAAATCACAGTCAAAGGCAAAATAAGGACGGCCGCACAAATCCACGGCGCACAGCGCAAGGGCGTCGTCCATGGGCAGAATACAGGAACCGTAACGCCGGATACCCTTCTTGTCCCCCAGCGCTTCCCTGATTGCAGTCCCAAGCACAATCCCGGCGTCCTCCACCGAATGATGGCCGTCCACGTGAAGGTCTCCCTTAACCGTTAATGTCAGGTCAAAAAATCCATGCCGGGCAAAGCCCTCCAGCATATGGTCAAGAAAACCAATCCCGCTTGAAATTTTTCCGTTTCCCGCGCCGTCCAGCGAAAGCTCCACCGTAATATCCGTTTCCTTTGTCGTTCTTTTAATGGATGCATATCTTTCCATGGCGTCCTCCTATTCGAATCTGACTTTAACGGAATTGGCGTGGGCCGTTAAGCCTTCTTTTTCTGCAAACAGCTCAATATCCTTATGAACCCTTGAAAGGGCGTCCTCAGAATAAGAAATAATGCTGGTTTTTTTCAGGAAATCATCTACATTAAGGGGCGAGAAAAACCTTGCGGTCCCGTTGGTAGGCAGGATATGATTCGGCCCGGCAAAATAGTCCCCCAAAGGCTCTGAGGAATATTCCCCGAGGAAAATCGCTCCCGCATTCTTAATCTTTGTCATGGTCTCAAAAGGATTAGCCGTCAATATCTCCAGATGCTCGGAGGCAATCTCATTGGCGGCGCCAACAGCCTCGTCCATGGTTTCTGCAAGCAGAATATAACCGTAGTTTTCAAGGGATTTCTCGATAATTTCTTTTCTGGAAAGCTGCTGCGTAAACCCTGCAACCTCATCGGACACCTTTTCGGCAAGCTCCCTGCTGGTGGTAATCAGAATTGCGCTCGCCAGCTCGTCATGCTCCGCCTGGGAAAGCAAATCCGCCGCCACGTATCTGGGGTTGGCAGTTTCATCCGCAAGCACCAGAATTTCGCTGGGGCCGGCCACAGAGTCGATGCTCACGAAGCCGAAGCAGGCTTTCTTTGCCAGCGCAACGAAAATATTTCCGGGGCCGGTAATCTTGTCTACCCGCGGAATGCTTTCCGTTCCAAATGCCATAGCGGCTATGGCCTGGGCCCCTCCCGCCTTATAGATTTCATCCACCCCTGCAATGTCGGCGGCAACCAGCGTTCCGGGATTCACCCTGCCGTCCGCTCCCGGCGGCGTGGTCATGATAATTCTGGGAACACCTGCAACCTTTGCGGGAAGCACGTTCATAAGCACGCTGGAAGGATAAGCGGCCTTCCCTCCGGGAACATACACGCCGGAAACCGCAACAGGCGTAATCTTCTGTCCCAGAATCGTACCGTCCTCCTTCGGCACAATCCAGCTGTTCCGAAGCTGGTGGCTGTGAAACTCCGTAATATTTGCGGCGGATTTTTTCATAACCGCTATAAGCTCCGGGTCAACCAGCTCGTAAGCCTCTTTGATTTCCTCTTTCGTCACCCGGATAGTTTCCGCCGTAATCTCGCACCGGTCAAACTTTCGCGTATACCCAAAAAGAGCCTCGTCCCCTTTTTCCCGTATTTCCTTAATAATCCCGTTAACCGTCTCCTCATATTCGCCGTAGCTTTCCGGGCTCCGTTTCAGAAGATTCCTCATCAGCCCGTCTTTTGTTTTCTCATTTAATTCAACAATACGCATGATTTCTTCCTTTCTGCATTTTCCGGAGCAGGAACATGCCAAAACAGCCTCATCTCCTGCCCGAAGCTCCTACCCTGCCATCGCCGCGCTTACCCGCACACCTCTTTCAGCTGCGTGATAATCTCCCGGATTCTCTCCGTCTCCATCTGCATACTCACCTGATTCACAATCATCCTTGCCGACAGAGGGCAAATCTCCTCCAAAACCCCAAGTCCGTTTTCCTTTAAGGTAGAGCCAGTCTCCACGATATCCACAATCACATCGGACAATCCGACGATTGGCCCAAGCTCCACAGAGCCGTTGAGCTTGATAATATCCACCGTCTGGTGCTTTTTGTTATAAAAATAATCCCTTGCAATTACCGGATACTTGCTTGCCACCCGGATTCTCTCATGATGGAGCAAAAGCTCCTTCGCGGCCTCCGGGCCGCACACACACATCCTGCACTGACCGAAGCCTAAGTCAAGCACCTCGTACACGCGCCGGTTTTCCTCCAGGATGGTATCCTTTCCCGCCACGCCGATGTCCGCGGCGCCGTACTCCACATAAGTGGGCACGTCCGGTCCCTTCGCCAGAAAAAATTTCAGTTTCCGCTCCTCGTTTACAAAAATCAGTTTTCTGGAACCCTTATCCTTCATCTCCTCGCAGGTAATCCCGATTTTCTCAAGAAGCTCCAGCGTCTTTTCCGCAAGCCGCCCCTTCGCCAGGGCAAAGGTCAGATATCTGTCGTTACTCATGGCTGTTTTCCCCCTCCGGCACAAGCGCCGTCTTTTTTCCCTGTTTCCTTAAGGCCTTTGCTTCCGCCAGCTTTTCTTCGAATTGATTTTCCTGATAAACCAGCGTAAGTACTTCGTCCTTTACACAGGGCGCTGCCTTCTGCCGCTCAAGGGCCGCCAGCAAATCATCAGTCACTACCGCAAATCCGATTGCGGGGGCTTCCTTCCCGAAATAGCCAAGGAGCTGGTCATATCGTCCGCCTTTCGCAACCGGCTCGCCAACGCCGTAAGTGTAAACCTTAAAAATAACGCCTGTATAGTAATTATATTTGCTGAGCATTCCCAAATCAAAAGAGATATATTTTTCAACGCCGTATTCGCACAGAACACGGTACAGCTTTTCAAGCCGGTCGATGGCCGCAAGGGAACGGCTGTTTCCCGCAAGCGCGCGCGCTTCCTTAAGCACCTGGACAGAGCCGAAATGCTCCGTCACCTTAAGGAGCATTCTGCTGTAGGATTCCTCCACGCCCTTTCCGGCAAGCAGCTCCTGCGCGCCGAAAATATTTTTGCCTGAAATCAGCTCGCGGAGCTCGGACTCCGTTTCTTCGCTTAAGCCTGCCTGCTGGCAGATTCCCTTAAAATATTCGATTTGGCCGATACTTACCTGAAATTCCTTAAGTCCCGCGTGAAGGAGGGCTTCCGTCATCATGGCAATCATTTCGCCGTCCGCCTCCACGCTGCCGTCTCCCATCAGCTCCGCTCCCATCTGGGTAACCTCTTTGAGCTTTCCCTGAAGGCTGCTGGTGTTGGTAAAGGTGTTTCCCATATAACAGAAACGGATAGGCGCCTCTTTATCCATAAAATATTTGGCGGCGCATCTTGCCATGGAAGGGGTAAAATCAGGACGCAAAACCAGAGTGTTCCCTTCTTTGTCAAAAAATTTATACAGCTCCCGCGACGGCGTGGTTCCGATTTCCCTTGAAAACACGTCAAAAAATTCAAAAACAGGCGTCTGGATATCCTGATAGCCGTATAAATTAAGCTGTTTATGTATCAGCTCCTCCACCAGAAGCTTTTGCGCATATTCTTTTCCGTAAATATCTCTCACGCCCTCCGGCGTATGTATCAGCTGCCTGTTCAATGCTCTCCCTCGCTTTATCAATTTAAAGTTTTAATCTGTTATCATGTTACCCTGTAAAACTACAGGAAGTATACAAAAAAGTTATATTTTTGTCAAGTCATTCAATCCGCTCATCCAAATCCTTGTTTAGCATATCCAGATAGGGCACAAATACCCCATGCTTTTTGGGGAGAACATATTCCGGGTTCAGCTCCTCATAGAGAAAGCTTTTCCTGCCCCCGTCCCTTGCCCTGTCCCAGAAAAACTTGAAAATTTCAAAGGGCAGATAGTAAAATTCATCCCTGTGGGAAAAGTATATGAGAAAAAACGCAATCCCGCCCTGCTTTTCAAACTGCTCCATGAAGGTCACCTGATGTTCATGAATATTCTGAAGGGCAAATCTCTCCACGGCGCATTCCTTTGCGTCAAAGCAGACGGGGATTCCCTGAACCACTCCGATATAATCCACGGTGCTTTTCTGCTCGAAATAAGCCAGCGTAATATGTCTTGTGGCTTTATCAATGGTAATCGGGGTAATGGGGGTAGGGATTTTCTGAATCAGCGCCAGACCGCTTTCCAGATATTTCTCATTGGTCCTGTTCACAAGCTCCTCCAGGGTGGAGCCTCTAAGGCCTCTGGAACTCCATGTAGCCATATTGCTTCACACATCCTTCACAATTATTCTGAAAGCATTCGAAACCTTTCAGGGACAGGCGCTTCAAATACCTTTTTGCTTAAGGCTTCAAAAGGCGCTTTCATCTCGGGAAATTCCAGACGGCAGGCGTATAAAAGCTGGCTGTTTATCTGAAATTTCCTTTTATAGCTGTCGTTAAAGCTCCTGTCGCCGTATTTGTAGTCCCCGACCAGAGGATGGCCGATGCCCGCCATATGGACGCGAAGCTGATGGGATTTCCCTGTAATCAGCTCTGCTTCCACCAGCGTGCGGTCTCTGAACTGCCTTATGGGATAATACCTTGTTTTTATGAATGCGGCTTTGGCATCTGTACCTCCGCCGGCAAAATTGCCCGCAAAATTGCGTGCTCCGGCCCCTGCCTGTCCGTCCGCGGCAGGACTTCCGTTTATCAGCCGTACCGTATTGGAAGCCTCATCCTTTATAAGATACCCTTCAAGGGTATCCCCCTCCTCGATGCGCCCCTTCACAAGCATCCGGTAATACTTTCCAATCTCCCGGTTTCGGAAAAGCCGGCTCATCTCCCGGCTTCCGGCAAGGGTTTTCGCCCCCACAATAAGACCGGCGGTATTGCGGTCAAGACGGTTACATACAGAGGGCTTGAAGGTGGCAATCCTGCTTTCATCGAATTTTGGGTACAGGTTTTCGTTTCCCGTCCGGTTTCCTCCTTTGCCGCCCTCTCCCGACAGCAGATAGCCTGTCATCCATTCATTTAAGGACAAATCGGAAAATTCCGCCTTCTGCGACAAAACGCCGGCGGGCTTATTCATAATCAGAATATGTTCATCCTCATAAATAACCTGAATCCCTTTCAGCTTTTTGTAAGCTTCCTCATATTCCGTGATTTTCCTGGCGGTCTTTTCCTGCGCCTCCTTAAAATTGCCGATGGTTTCATCCGAAAGATAAAGGCACAGCATATCCTCTTTTTGAAGGCGTTCGCTCCCCTCCGCCCTTTTCCCGTTCAGCGTAATGTTCTTTTTCCGAAGCATCTTATAAAAAAAAGAGGACGGAGCCAGAGGCATAATTTTATGAAGAAACTTATCCAGCCTCTGTCCGGCTTCATCCGCGCCTATTTTAATCTCCTGCATTGCCTGCCGCCTTTCCCGCCGATATCGCATCTTTCTCCGAAGCGAATCCGCGCTGCGCCGTCTGCGCCTGCCATAAATGCCTTAAAGTGAAATATCATACAATATTACCCGAACCTCATCATCCCTTTTCGGATTGTTATCCGGTGTAATCTGATTCAGATTCTTAAGCTGTTCACAGTATTTCTGCAGCCTGTCCGAAATCGTGACGGTCATATCCTTTATGCCGCCCTGCCTTAGCATGGTCTGTAAATGTTCCTGACAGGCTCTGATATCGCATTTTTCATCCTCCGTATAGCCTAAGATGACTTTGCCCTCCACAATCATATGGCTTAAGGCAAAATTATTCTGATAGGAGGTAAAATACATATCGTACATGCCGATTAATCTGCCTTCCAGGGGAGCGATGGCTTCCTTTGCCAGCTCGCTGCAGCCCTTCGCACGGAAAAGCATAATCGTGTTTACCAGACTTTTACAGGCCGGAAGGCAGCCTAAAACGGCTACGATAGTAAGAAGATTTTCTTTTTTGCCGGTGGTGACGATGCCCGCCGCAAAAAGGGAGAGGGAAATTCCGAAAAGAACCGCCGTCCATACCGCTCCCCTGATTCTTTTTGCCGCAAGATAGCCAAAACAGCCTTTAACAGCCTTTTTCAAATCAGCCTTCCTCCCTCCTGATATCGGAAAAATCCATGATATAGTAATCCGCCAGTTTCTTTTTCTCCGCCTCGGAGGTTCTTGAGCAGTTATCGTCCACGGCGCAGGTCCTCATGCCCGCCGCCCGTCCGGCGTTGATTCCATCCACGATATCCTCAAACACAAGGCATTTTTCGGGACTTACCCGGCACCGCCTTGCGGCCTCCAGATAAATATCCGGCGAGGGCTTACCCTTTTCCACTTCGCATCCTGTCACAATGCAGTCAAAATATTCGGAAAGTCCGTGAACCTGCATCACGTTTTCCACCAGTTCTCTGGAATTACTGGTGGCAATCCCCATTTTGATTCCCTTTTGACGGCAGTATGCCACAAATTCCCCGGCGCCTCTTTTGAGAGGAACCTCATGAGTATACTTATCCCATGCCATACGGTTCCAGTCCTCTTTTATCTTTTCCAGGGTGTCGGGAATCCCGAACCTGTCCTTAAAATACTGCGCGCCCTCCGTAAAGCTCATTCCGCCGATATCCTCCTGAAGCCCCTCCGGGACAGGAATCCCGAAACCGGCCAGATAGGCGGTATCGATATCCTTCCATATCCACATGGAATCCACTAACGTGCCGTCCAAATCAAACAGCACCGCATCTATGTTCTCAAGCATAAGCGCGTACCTCGTTTCATAAGTATAATTATAACACAAAAGGAAAAAGCCTTTATGAAAACAAAATTGTCGTCCGTGAAGTTTTATTTCTATACCTGCCTTGCTTTTCTGATTACCGCCGTCATCCTTCTCTTCCCGGCGGAGGGTCTGTCCTTTGCCTTAAAAGGGCTCAACCTCTGGTTTGATAGAATGATACCCACCCTTTTTCCTTTTATGGTTTTATCCGGCATCATTATCCGTATGGATTTGACGGACACCTTTGTAAAAATATTGAATCCTGTTCTTGGCAGTCTGTTCCGCATAAGGCCCGCCTGCGTGTACGGAATGCTGGTGGGATTTTTGTGCGGATTTCCCATGGGCGCCCATGTGGCGGCCCAGCTCTACGAGCAGGGGCGGATTTCCAAAGCGGAGGCGGCTTATCTTCTTTCCTTCTGCAACAATATCGGCCCTGTTTATTTTTTGAGCTTCGTGGTGCCCACGCTGTCCCTGAAAAGGCCGGCGCCTTTTCTTTTCGGCATGTACGGGCTGCCCTTTCTCTACGGGCTTGTCCTTCGATACACCGCATTTAAAGACGAAATCAACGCCTGCAAGGGTCAAAAGCTTCCGGTGAAAAAGCAGGCTTCTTTGCTCACCGCCATGGATGAATCCGTTTTCAGCGCCCTCTCCGGGATTGCCAGACTGGGCGGATATATGGTCTTTTTTAACCTTCTGTTTATTCTCCCTGTGCTGGCAGCCCGAATGTTCTCTCTTGGCGAAAAGACTGCCGCGCTTTTTACCGGCGGCGCCTCCTGCCTTCTGGAAATCACCGGCGGCATTCATCTGGTGGGAAACAGCGCCCCCTATCTGGTGCTGTGCATTCTTCCCTTCGGCGGTCTCTCCTGCATCGCCCAGACCTACAGCATGATAAAAAATACAGACCTTTCCATCACGGAATATGTAATGCACAAAATGATTCTCACCGCCGCTACCGTGCTGTACTATCTGGTGATTTTATAAATTGGCTGGCGCTGCTCTGTACAGAGCAACTCCCCCTATTTTAAAAACCCGGCTCACAAAGGGAGTAAGCCGGGAACGCATTTCTTATTTACAATAAATCAAGATTCAGATTCTCACCACCGCCGGCGTTTGGGGCTCCTTCGGGACTTGCCGCCGGGTAGCTGTCCGGTTCCGGGGGATTCAGCTCCACTCTGTTGGTATTTATCACGTCGTTATAATGATTCAGCGCGCCGAAAAAGCTCTCGTAATGCTCTGTGGTGGTACGCATGGTCTGATTGATAAGATTTTCCACATTGGCTAAAATATCATCCGTATACTGCATTGCCGCCATCCGCATATTATTGGCCTCTATGGTTGCATTGTCAAGAATCTCCTGCGCCTGCTGGGTAGCCATCTTCACCACCTCGTTGGCCTGCGCATAAGCCTGCTGCATGATTTCATGCTCGTTAATCAGTTCGTTGGTATGAACGGTGGCATCATTAATCAGAGCCTCGGCCTTGGCTCTCGCATCGCTCAAAATGGCTTCCTTATTGCTGATGATTTTCTGATACCGCTTGATTTCATCGGGAGTCTTCATGCGGAGCTCCCGCAAAAGCTCGTCAATCTCCTCCTTGTTTACAATAATCTTCGTATTGGAAAGAGGCTGGTATTTACAACTGTCAACATACTCCTCGATTTCATCAATTAATTGTTCAATTTTGCTGCTCATGCGCCTTCCCCCGTTTTACTTCTTTAAAAACCCGTATTTCTGATACACAAGCTCTGCCACAAAATCAGGTACGCACATGGAAATATCCCCGTTAAAGCTCGCAATTTCCTTTACGCTGGAAGAACTAAGGTAAGCGTATTCCAGGCTAGTGGTAAGAAACATGGTATCTAATTCCCCTCTGGAGAGCTTGGCGTTTGTCTGTGCATTCTGGAGCTCGTACTCAAAGTCGGTAATTGCGCGCAGCCCCCTGATAACCACGGGAACATCCCTGGATTTGGCATAATCCACCAAAAGCCCGCTGAAGGATTCCACCTTCACATTTGGCATATCGGCAACAGCTTTCTGTAATATCTTAACACGTTCTTCCACAGAAAACAATGGAGTCTTTAATTTATTATTCAGGACGCTGACCGTTAATTCATCGAAGATTTTCGCCGCACGCTGTATAATATCCAGATGCCCGTATGTCATCGGGTCAAAACTGCCGGGATAAATTGCTTTTCTCATAATCCTACACCCCTCATATCGTCTGCCGTTTTAAAAATCGCATGCAGACTCATAATTTTTTTATAAATACATGTTTGTTGGTTCTGTATTTCTTCTCCCTGACGGCTTCAAATCCAAGGTCTTTCAGGAAATCCATATTTTTTCCGACTTCCGCTTCCAGGATTATCACCGTGTTTTCGGTAACGTAGGGCATCTCCTTAAGCGTTCTGAAAACGCCGGCCTCATATCCTCCCTGATAGGGCGGGTCCATAAAAATAATGTCCGCCTCCCGCTCGTGAATCTGGCGAAGCGCCGCAGCCGCATCCTGCCTGAGCAATGTCGCGTTCTCTGAAAGCTTCGTAAAAATAAGGTTGTCCCTGATACAGGCGGCGGATTCCGACGCGCTGTCAATAAAATAGGCATGGCGCGCGCCTCTGCTTAAGGCTTCAATACCGATTCCGCCGCTTCCCGCGAACAAATCGATAAAAAGGCTGCCCGGCACCTCTATCTGAATCATATTAAAAAGGGTTTCCTTGATTCTGTCCGTCGTGGGACGAACTTCTTCTCCGGCGGGGGTTTTGAGCCTGAGGCTCCTTGCCTTTCCGGCTATTACACGCATATGCGCTCCTTTCCTCAAAGCCCTTTTGGGCTTTGCACTCTTGGCTTTGTGCCTTTTCCGTCTCTCTTTGCCGTTTTCATTTTCGTCAAATCGAGTGGCTTGTTTTTACAGTCAATCACCAGGCTTTCGCCCACCTTCGTATAATAAACATCTTCGATAAAATCGTCGTCTCCCAGCTTCATTCCCCGGACGCCCACGGCGTTTTTCTTTTTGTCGGGAATTTCCTCCACGTCAAATTTCAGGAAGAAGCCGTTTGCGCTTTTTAAGATAACCTGCCTCTGCTCGTTTAAGACGGTGACGTCCACAACCTCGTCGCCCTCCGCCAGTTTGGTCGCGGCAACCGTCCGCTTTGCCACGTCAAACTCGCCGCCGTCCACCACCTTCATCATGGCAAGCTTCGTTGTAAATACCATCCGGTAGAGGTTCAGGCTCGTCTGGCTGTGGACAGCAATCACGGACTCCTTTTCCCCGTTAAAATTACTGATATTATCTATGGGAATTCCCTTGTCCCTGAATTTTCCGAAGGGAATATCCGAAACCTTTACGGTGTATAGCTGTCCGGTATTGGTAAAGACGCAGATTCTGCCTGTGTTTTTACAGGAAATCACGTATTTGTTTTCTCCCTCCGCCGCTTCCCGGTTCCTTTCATATGTTGCGGTATCGATAACCCTTGCGTAGCCAAAGCGGTCCATCAGGAAAACCACTTCCGTTTCCTCGATTTTTTTCTCGGTATAAACCGCCTCCGCCGCGTTTTCAATAACGGTTCTTCTCTTCCTTCCGTAAGCCTTGCGGATGCCCTCAAGCTCGTTGATAATCACCTGCGCCATGGAATCCCGGCGCTCTAAAATATCCTCGTAGCGATAGATATTTGCCATGGTTTCCTCATGCTCGTTGATGAGGGCTTCCAGCTCCAGGCCGATGAGCTTATACAGACGCATCTCAAGAATGGCGTTTGCCTGCTTTTCCGTAAAATTCAGCTGGGAGGCCATGACCTTTGATTCTCTCGAACGGAATTTAATCCCTGTAGTTTTCCCTTCTGTGAGGCAGGCCTTTGCCATTGCCCTGTCCTTGGAGCCCCGCAGAATTTCAATCACAAGGTCGATTACATTGCAGGCTTTGATTAAGCCCTCCTGAATTTCCTTCCGTTCCCTCTCCTTTTCAAGAAGGGTGGTGTATTTCCTGGCCGCCACCTGGAACTGGAAGTCCACGTTATGCTTGATAATCTGCCGAAGGCTCATTACCTCCGGCCTGCCGTCCGCTATGGCAAGCATATTTACGCCGAAGGTGTCCTCGAGACGGGTTTTTTTGTACAGCATATTGACAAAGTTGTCGGCGTCGGCGTCTTTTCGCAGCTCAATCACAATCCGAATGCCTTCCTTGGAGGACTGGTTGGAAATATCCACGATGTCCGGCGCCTTTTTGCTTTCCGCAAGGGCGGCCACATCCATCAGGAATTTGGAGATGTTGGCTCCTATCATGGGATAGGGAATCTCTGTGATTACCACATTGATTCTCCCCGCTTTGCCCTTCTCGAGCTCCACTTTCCCCCGGACCTTGATTTTTCCGACGCCCGTTTTATAGATATTTTTCAGCTCGTCCTTGTTAATCACAATGCCGCCGGTAGGGAAATCCGGCCCCTTGATATATTTCATCAGCCCCTCGTCGGTGATGGACTCGTCCAGCATATAGGCTTTTACCGCATCCACCACTTCCATGAGATTGTGCGGCGGAATGCTTGTGGCCATACCTACCGCGATTCCCTCGGAGCCGTTTACAAGGAGATTGGGAATTTTTGCCGGGAGAACCGCCGGCTCCGTCTCCGTCTCGTCGAAATTGGGGATAAAATCCACCACATCCTTATCCAAATCGGCCAGAAAAGCCTCCTGAGTGACCTTTTCAAGCCTTGCCTCCGTATAACGCATGGCGGCTGCGCCGTCGCCCTCAATATTTCCGAAATTTCCGTGGCCGTCAATCAGCGGAAGCCCTTTTTTAAATTCCTGGGTCATCACCACCAGCGCGTCGTAGATGGAGCTGTCGCCGTGAGGGTGGTATTTACCCATGGTGTCTCCCACAATACGGGCGCTTTTTCGATACGGCCGGTCGTACCGGATTCCCAGCTCATGCATGTCATAAAGGACACGGCGCTGCACCGGCTTTAAGCCGTCCCTGGCGTCCGGCAGCGCTCTTGCGATGATAACGCTCATGGCATAGTCGATATAGGATTTCTGCATCACCTCGGAATACTCGGCTTTAATAATTGTTTCTTCCATTATTTTCCCCTGTTTTTAGTCTGCGCGCCAGGCGCTGTGCTATTTTCAGCCTTGCGCGCAGAAGTATATTTATATATCCAGCTCCGCATCCGTGGCGTGCTCGTAAATAAACGCTTTCCGCGGGGGCACATCCGTTCCCATCAGCATTTCCGTCACCTCCGAGGCCATGCGGGCGTCCTCAATGGCAACCTGTTTTAAAATTCTTGTCTCGGGATTCAGGGTGGTCTCCCAGAGCTGGGAGGCGTCCATCTCCCCGAGTCCTTTGTATCTTTGCAGCGTAAAAGGCCCCTTGTGGCGTTTCCGGTACTTTTCCAGAGCCTTGTCGTCGTAGAGGTATTCCTCCTCCCCCTTAGAGGGCATTGCCTTATAGAGAGGCGGCATGGCAAGATACACGTGCCCCTCATAGATAAGCTCGGGCATAAAGCGGTAAAACAGCGTGAGAAGCAGTGTTGATATATGGGCGCCGTCCACGTCCGCATCCGCCATGATGATAATTTTATCGTATCGCAGCTTTGAGATGTCGAAATCGTTGCCGTAGCCTTCGGAAAAGCCGCAGCCGAAAGCGTAAATCATGGTCTTGATTTCCGCGTTTGCCAGAACCTTGTCGATGCTTGCCTTCTCTACGTTCAGGATTTTGCCCCGGATAGGAAGAATCGCCTGATAGGCGCGGTTTCTTGCCATCTTGGCGCTGCCTCCCGCGGAATCTCCCTCCACGATAAAGATTTCGCATTTTCCGGCGTCCTTTGACTCGCAGTTGGCCAGCTTTCCGTTGGAATCAAAGGAGAATTTCTGCTTCGTGAGCATATTGGTCTTTGCCCGCTCCTCGCTCTTACGGATTTTCGCCGCCTTTTCCGCACAGCCAATGACATTTTTGAGGGTATCCAGATTCCTGTCAAAATAGCGGACAAGTTCGTCAGACGCAATTTTGGATACCACCTTTGCCGCGTCCTGATTGTCCAGCTTCGTCTTGGTCTGGCCTTCAAATCTGGGGTCGGGGTGCTTTAGGGAAATTACCGCCGTCATTCCGTTTCGCACGTCCGTGCCGGTAAAATTGGCGTCCTTTTCCTTTAAAATGTTTAAATCTCTCGCATAAGTATTGATAATGTTGGTAAAAGCCGTCTTAAACCCGGTTAAATGGGTGCCGCCCTCCGAATTGTAGATATTGTTGCAAAAGCCCATCACATTTTCGTGAAATTCATTGATGTACTGCAGGGCCCCCTCCACGGAGATTCCTTCGCTTTCCCCCTTGAAATAAATTACGTCGCAGATGTTTTCCTTTGATTTATTCATATCCCGGATAAAGCCGATAATCCCGTCAGGCTCATGGTATTCGATATGTTCGGGCTGCTCTTTTCTTTTATCTTCAAAGACAATAGTAAGTTCAGGGTTCAGGTAGGCCGTCTCGTGCATCCGGCTCTTGATATCGTCCTCCTTGAACCGCGTCCTGTCAAAAATCGTATCGTCAGGAAGGAAGTTTATCTTCGTCCCGCTCTCTTTTGTTCTGCCCACCACCGGAAGCAGCCCGTCCACAAGCTCTGTTACCGGATTTCCTCTCTCGTAGCTGTCTTCATAAATACGCCCGCCGTTCTTGACCTGCACAGTCAATCTCGTGGAAAGCGCGTTTACAACGGAGGAACCCACCCCGTGCAGGCCGCCGCTGGTCTTATAAGCCGAATCGTCGAATTTGCCGCCTGCGTGAAGCGTGGTAAACACCAGACGCTCCGCGCTGATTCCCTTTTCATGTTTCCCCACGGGAATCCCCCGGCCGTTGTCCTCCACCGTGGCGGAACCGTCCGCCTCGAGGGTCACGTAAATATGGCTGCAATAGCCTGCCAGGTGCTCGTCCACCGCATTATCCACAATTTCGTAGACAAGGTGGTTTAATCCTCTGGTGGAAACGCTGCCGATATACATTCCCGGTCTTTTTCTTACCGCTTCAAGACCTTCCAAAACAATGATACTGGAAGCGTCGTAAACTTCCGTTTTTGCCATTAATACAAACCTCTTTCTTACAAATTTATCTGATTTTCTTACAGCATGCCACAGCCAGAGAGCCCGGGCCGATATGACAGGCCACGCTTAAAGAAAGAGGATTAATCACGATATCAAAACCCGGAAATTCTTTAAGAAGCTCCTGCGCAAACTGCTCCGCCGCCTGCCGGTCCTTCGTATAGGCAACCTCCAGCCAGATATTATCAGGCGCAGCTCCGCCAAAGCGGCTCTCCATATCGTTTCTGATAGCGCTGGTCATGATGGATTTGCCCTGATTTGCGGTTCTCGCCTTGGCATAGGCGTCCAGCTTATCCCCCTGGATGGTAAGCACGGGCTTTAATCTCAAAATGGTTCCGATTGCCGCGGCCGCCGGAGTGATTCTTCCGCCCTTTTTCAGATAGTATAAGGTGTCCAGCATGATATAAATGCTGGAATTAAATTTATCGTTTTCAAGAAACTCTCTGATTTCGGCTGCGTCCATGCCTCTTTCGGCCAGAAGCTTTGCGTCCATCACTGACTGACGCTGGGTTACGGAAATCCGCTGGTTATTCACCACCTGCACTTTTCCGTCGAAATCCTCCGCCAGCATGACCGCGCTCTGGCAGGAGCCTGACAGACCGCTGCTCATGGGAATATGCACAATCTCGTCATACTCTTTGAGGGTCTCCTTCCACAAATCCATTACCGCCTCGGGGCTTGGCTGGCTGGTCACCACATCAGCCCCTGATTCAAGCCTCTCATAAAATTCCTCCTGACCAAGGGTAATGTCCTCGAAAAAAGTCTCCTCGTTAATCATAAAGGGCATAGGCAGAACCGCCACGCCAAGCTCTGCCGCCTCCGCCTGTGTAATACCGCTGTTTGAATCTGTCACGATTGCTATTTTCTTACTCACGTCTTCTCAATCCTTTCTTTCTACGCAAATACATCTTACTGTCAGATTGTTCTAAAGTCAATAAAATTTCCAGCATTTTCATTTAAGTACCGGTAAAGGGACGCATGTCTTTCCTCTGTAAGCTGCGCGTCCTCCATAAGAATCCGGTCTACGGTGACGCTGATTTTCTTTAAAAGCTCTGCATCCTGATAGATATCGGCAATCTTGAATTCCATCTCCCCGCTCTGGCGGATGCCAAACAAATCCCCCGGCCCCCGCATCTTTAAATCCTCCTCCGCAATGTAAAAACCATCGTTGGATTCATTTAAAATTTTCAGCCTGTCCATGGACTGTTCCCTGTCGGAGGCATTCAGGAAAATACAATAGGACTGCTCCTTTCCTCTCCCGATGCGCCCCCGGAGCTGATGGAGCTGGGCAAGCCCGAACCGCTCCGCGTTTTCAATCATCATCACTGTGGCGTCCGGCACGTTGATGCCCACCTCAATCACCGTGGTTGACACCAGCACATGGATATCTCCCGCCGCAAAGGCCTCCATAATCCTCTTTTTGTCCGCCGCTTTCATCTTTCCGTGAAGAATTTCCACATGGACGGACTTTGGAAGCTGCTCCTTTAGCTTTTCCCCGTAATCCGTCACGTTTTCAAGGGAAGAGTCCGAATTTTCGTCCGCCTCCACCATGGGGCAGATGACATAGGCCTGATTTCCCTTTGCCACCTCTTTTGCAATAAACTCATAGGCTTTCTTCCGGTAGGAGGTGCCCACCACACAGTTTTTGATGGGGATTCGTCCCGCCGGCAGCTCGTCCACCACGGACAGATGCATATCTCCGTATAAAATAATGGCAAGGGTTCTGGGAATGGGGGTGGCGCTCATCACCAGCACGTTTGCCCGCCCGCCCTTTTCGCTTAGGATTTCTCTCTGGCGGACGCCGAAACGGTGCTGCTCGTCTGTGATGACCAGAGCCAGCTTGCTGTAATTTACCTTTTCCTGTATCAGGGCGTGGGTTCCGATAACCACATTTGCCTCTCCCGATTCTATTTTCCGGTAAACCTCTCTTTTTGCCGCCGTTCCCAGGGAACCTGTAAGAAGAACCGGCTTAAAAGGGAGCTGATACCGGTTCGTCAGCATGGCAAGCTGCTCAAAATGCTGGGCTGCCAGAATTTCGGTAGGCGCCATAAGCGCTCCCTGATAGCCGTTGCTGACAGTCAGAAGAAGGGCCAGAAAGGCAAGGATGGTCTTCCCGGAGCCTACGTCCCCCTGAACCAGACGGTTCATACACTTCCCGCTTACAAGGTCCGTCTCGATTTCCTTCCACACCCGCTGCTGTGCTCCTGTCAGACGATAGGGAAGGGCCTCCAGAAAGCGTCCCGTCCAAGCGGTTTCCATCATAGGATAGCCGGTGGAAAGCTCCTCGTTATATTCCTTCATTTTCCTGACGGCTAAAAGAAACAGGAAAAATTCATCGAACACCAGCCGCCTGCGGGCGCTTAAAAGGCTTTCATAATCCTTTGGAAAATGAACCTGAGAAATTGCATGAAGCCTTGAAACCAGCCCGTATTCCCTGATGATTTCCTCCGGCAGATATTCTTCCTCAGAAAATCTCTCAAGGGCCTTTTCTGCCGCCTTCATAACCGTTTTATTGGTAAGGCCCGCCGTAAGGCCATAACAGGGAAGCATCCTCCCGCAGACCTCCCGGTATTCCTCCCGGGTATAAAGCTTTGGCTGGTCCATACGGTATTTTGAACCTTCCGGCTTTAATTTCCCGCGGAACAGATAAGCGCTTCCGGCGCAGAGCTTCTTTTTCAGATAGGGGGCGTTAAAATAAGTGATGGAAACCTTGTTTTCCCCGTCGCTGCAAAGCCCGGTGCCGATGGAACGGTTATTCACCTTTTTCCATTTGAAGTCCCCGAGAAGAAACAGCTCTAAGGTAACCGTTTTTTCCGCGGGCGCGTCTGAAAGCTTTACGGGAGGCTCAAAGGTTTCATAGCTTCTCGGATAATAGGAAAGAAGCTCTCCGGTGTCGTATATGCCAAGCCGGTGAAAGAGCTTTGCAGTTTTTTCTCCGATTCCTTTCAGGCTGGTGATGTTTTCGGGACAACTCATCAGATATTCCTCATAGCCACAACACATGGCTTTATTTTCTACATTTCATTCCACACAAAAAGGACGGTCTCTCCGCCCTTTTTGTACTCAAAGACTTTACCTGTAACTATTCCGCTGAAATAATATAATAGTAAATCGGCTGTCCGCCAAACTGCAGTTCAACGTCGCATGACGGGTACGCCTCCTCAACCTTTGCCTTAAGGGCATTTGCCGCATCCTCCGCGACATCCTCGCCGTAATAAATGCTGATTAACTCCAGCTCATCGGTCATCATTTCCTTTACCATATTGAAGGCCACATCCGCAACGTCCGTACCTACCGAGAGGATACCGTCGTCCCCGATACCCATGAAATCGCCCTGTCTGATTTCCTTATCGTCAATCACCGTATCCCTGACCGCGTAGGTAACTTCCCCGGTTCTCACATTTCCGATTTCCGATTTCATGGTTTCTTCATTTTCTTCCACCGTCATGTCGGGTACGTAATTGATGATGGCAGTAATTCCCTGCGGCACCGTCTTAGTGGGAACTACCACGATTTTCTTGTCCTTCACCAGCATCTGCGCCTGGTTGGCCGCCAGGATAATATTCTTATTGTTGGGGAGAATGAAAACCGTGTCCGCATTCACCTTATCCACCGCGTTTAAGATATCCTCGGTGCTGGGATTCATGGTCTGGCCGCCCTCAATCACGTAGTCAATTCCCAGTCCGGTAAAGATTTCATTGATACCGGCTCCCACGGAAACCGCAATGAATCCAACCTCCTTATGGGGCATGGGTTCTTCCGCCTGCGCAGGCTCTTTGGCCTGTCCGGCCTTAAAAAGCTTCTCCTCGTGTTCGAGACGCATATTGTCGATTTTTAAATTGGATAACGCGCCATACTTAAGCGCCCTCTGGATGGCAAGTCCGGGGTCGTTGGTATGTACGTGCACCTTCACCACGTCGTCATCCGCAACCACCACGATGGAATCGCCAATGGATTCCAGATAATCCTTAAAATCCATTTCGTTTTTGATATTGAAATTCCGGCTCAGCATAATGATAAATTCCGTACAATAGCCATATTTGATATCCACGTCAGCCGCAGCGCCGCTGCCGGCTCTGGAAGTGGAAGACGACGCGGACGCCGTATCTTCAACGGTAAAGTCGATTTCCTTGCCGAGAAATGCGTCGTAAGCGCCTTTTAAGACCTGCATCAGCCCCTGCCCGCCGGAATCCACCACGCCTGCCTGCTTGAGCACAGGCAGCATTTCGGGAGTCTTTTCCAGAACCTCGTCCGAATACCTGATGATTTCATCAAAGAAGACTGCAAAATCCGTACAGCCCTCGTCTGCCAGCTGTCTTGCCCGCACGGCGCCTCCCCTGGCAACTGTGAGGATTGTCCCCTCCTTGGGCTTCATAACCGCTTTGTAGGCGGTTTCCACCGCTTTTTCAAAAGCGTCGGCGAACATCGGAATGTCCAGATTGTCGCTGTTTCTCACCGACTTGGTAAAGCCGCGGAACAGCTGGGATAAAATAACGCCTGAATTTCCTCTGGCGCCCCGTAGGGAGCCGGATGAAATCGCCTTGCACAGGGATGTCATATCAATATTTTCCATGGCCGCCACATCCTTTGCGGCAGACATAATTGTCAGGGTCATGTTGGTGCCTGTGTCGCCGTCCGGCACAGGAAAAACATTTAAATCATTAATCCATTCTTTTTTGGATTCCAGATTTTTGGCTCCGGCTAAGAACATCTTTGCAAGTATCTTAGCGTCGATTGTATTAGTCACAGCAAGTCCTCCTTAATCAATCACTCTAACACCTTCTACAAAGATGTTTATTTTCTCAACTTCGATTCCTGTGAATTCCTCTACCTTGTATTTTACATTACTGATTAGATTGTCAGTAACCGCAAGTATGCTTACGCCGTAGGAAACAATTACATGAAAATTAATCGTCAGCTTGTTGTTTTTGATGGACACATTGATTCCTCTGGTCATGCTTTCCATTTTGAGCAGTTTGACAAGACCGTCCCTTACATTGATACCGGCCATGCCCACCACGCCAAAGCATTCCATGGCAATGCTGCCTGCATACTGAGCTATCACTTCGTTGTCAATCACAATATTCCCCATATGAGTATTCATAAAAGTTTCCTTCATGGAAGAATTTTTCATAGGCTGCCTCCTTATTTTTTGAACATATATGAATTATTATAACCGTAAAACAAAAAAAAGGAAACAATATTTTCATTTAAGTTTCAAATTCTTAAATTTTCGCTTGCAATCTAATTTAATATCTGCTATTATACAATCGTTGTGTACGTTATTTTTGAGGTGTTAGGAGGTGCGACATGGCTAAATGTGATATTTGCGGTAAGGGCGCTCATTTTGGGCACAATGTAAGCCATTCTAATAGAAAGACCAATAGAATCTGGCATTCAAACATCAAACGAGTGAAATGTATCGTTAACGGAGCTTCCAAAAGGATGCATGTTTGTACACGCTGCTTAAGGTCCGGAAAAGTTGAAAGAGCTTAACGTAATTAATGAGAACTGGTCGAAAGACCGGTTCTTTTTAACAATAAGCTGCCTCGCGAAGCGCGGCGGCGTTTGTTACATACAGCAATTATACCCCACCAGTAAAAGAAGCGCGATGATAATAAGCGCAATCAGGTAATGGTGGGCAAGAAAAAGCATAAGCAGCATCCCCACCGCAATCCAAAATGCGACAAATCCAATCAATTTTTTCAAGGGCTCCACCTGCTTATGCTTCTTTATCTTATCTTATGCGCTTATCTGAAAAATATTCCTATTCGGTTTTTTCCTCGGGAAAAGCAATATCCACAGCCTCGTCGTCGTCAATCATCTCCTCCTTGGGCGCCGTAAACTTATCCACGATATCGGGAACCATATCCAGAACCTTTGTAATGGTATCCTGATTTTTGATATTCACAAGTTTGGTGCTTCCGTTCTTGATTACCAGAACCGCGCTTGGCGTAAGCTTTCCGAAAAAGCCTCCTCCGCCTCCGTTCTTCTTATCCCCGGCGTTTGCCCCGGCTCCCACGCCGAAGTTGACGTCCACGAGGGGTAAAATAATGGTATCCCCGATTTTTGTGGCCTCTCCCACTACCGTCTTGGTGGACAAAACCGCGTTCATTCCCTTCATCAGGGAATCAATTACTCCCGAAAAATTATTCTCTGCCATTTAAGCTGCCTCCCTTTTAAATAGTTTAATCAAACGACGCAAATCTTTGTTAAAATAAATTATCCATGCCGTCTTTAACGCTTTAAAAACAGTTATTTTCCCTTTGATAAGAAGTTCCCCCTCCACAATCTTCTGTTCGAAATCAGGAGTGAGCGCTATGCGGTCGCCAATCAAAGGATATAATATTCCGTATGCCGCCATCACTTCTCCGGTGCTTGCCGGGTCTCCGGTTCCTATGAGAAGGGTTCCCGAAACCTTCCTCGGCCCGATACTTTTTAACAGGGAAAGCGCCTGTTTCGAGCATACGCCCCATGCCCTGCCAAAGGTATCGCTTTTAATAATTTGAATATAATACTGGATATTATTTACAACTTGTTTTATTTTATCATAAATTCCTGTAATTGTGTACCTGATATTTGTAAGGAGCTCAAAAAGTTTTCTGAAAAATTCTACAAATTTGTCAATGACGGATTTTTTCGCATCTTCCCTGTCATCTTCGTCCGGCTCTTTGCCGGGGGCTGCGGGGGACGCGTCCGGTTCTGCTGCGGATGACATGGATTCTGAAGAATCCATAGATTCTGAAGAATCCATAGATTTTGCAGAATCCATGGACTTTGCGGAATCTGCCTGCTGCGGGTTTTCCCCGTTCCCGCCGGCAGTCGATATTTCCGCTTCTGTTTCATCTTCTCTGGCGTTTTCCTGACTTTCTGATTTCTGCTTTTTCCACTTCTTTTTTCCGGCCTTTTTTTTCTTCGCCCTCTCTTTCACCTCCGAACTACTGTCAGAATCCGAATCGTCCTCTGCGGATTTCTTCGTGGAAAAAACGGTAAAGCAAAACAGACGCACCCTTACATATGCCGCCTTCGGGTAGGAAAACGCGACGTTTAGTATGTGCAAAAGCCATGTAATTTTAACCTCCGCGGTTATGGGCGTACCATCCTCCTCCGGTTTCCGGCGGGCGGTAAGCTTATACCGGACGGGCACAAACAACACCAGAAGCAGAATCGCCAGTATCAGTCCCAGACAAAAAAGGAGCAGAATACCCAGAAATTTTAATATTGCAAGCAATGCCGAAATCATACCTTTCCCCTCTGTTTTAAATACTCCTTTAAGCGACAATCCCCCGTTGCATCGAGACATTCCTGCGTAATCTTCACGACAATATCCACAGCCTCGTCATAGTCTGATGCGATTCCCACAATAACCGGAGGATGGTATCTGAAATATTTCTGCTTCAGATACGCGCTGTGATATATTTCAAGCTGGTCGTCCCCTTTTGCAATGGCAATCACATAAACCATAGTGCCGGCGTGGAATTTCAGCTTTCGCTTGATTTTTGCCGGATTAGTAACATTATCGCCAATATAAAGATGTTTATAAAATTTCATCTGTTTTCTCTCCCGTCATGACAGACTGCAGATTTCTTTTCAGACTCCGAAATACGCATCAAAGATTCTTTTGGCAATGGGAACCGCATAGTCGCCGCCGGCTCCCGCACCCTCAATGATAATGGTTACGCAGACTTCCGGGTTTTCCACCGGCGCAAAGCCGGTGAACCATGCGTGGCTGTCGCCCTTTACGGTTCCGTATTCCGCCGAGCCGGTTTTGCCGGCTGCCGTGTAGGACAGGCCCTTTAACCTTGACGCAGTCCCCTCCTGTACCACATCCGACATCAGTCCCTTGAGAGCCTGTGCCTCCTCGGGCTTTATCAGCTGGCCGTATGAAACGGGGCTGTAGGTTTTGATACGGTTTTTACCGCTGCTTTCCACATAATCCACCACATAAGGCTCCATAAGGACGCCGTCGCCTGCGATGGCGCAGGTAATCATATTCAGCAGAAGGGGCGTAATCGAGGTGGTTCCCTGCCCGATGGAAACCTGCATCATATCCGCATCCGCCATATTTTCCGTAACGTCCACTCTGCTGATATTATGGTTTAAGGCAGTTGGAAGCTCCATGCCGAATAAAAGGTCCTCTAGGGTATCATGAAAAGCGTTCTTATCCAGCGAAAGGCCGATATTGGCAAAAGAGGTATTGCAGGATTTTGCAAAGGAACGCTTGAAATCCACACCTCCGTGAACCGACCCGTGATAGCACTGAATCCTGTCCTGCCCTCTTGTGAGGGCGCCGGTGCAGTTGTAGCTGTAATTCTGCCAGGAATCCGGATTTTCCCTGATATATTCAAGGGCCGTAATAATTTTAAAGGTGGAGCCGGGGGGATAAAGCCCCTGGGTCACCCGGTTAAGCAAAATACTGCTGTCCTTATCGGCCACCAAATCATCCCAGATTTCTGAAATTTCCTCAGGGTTAAAGTCAGGCTTTGACACCATGGCCAGCACCCTGCCTGTGCCGGGCTCCGTCACAATGATTGCCCCCTGATAAATGCCAAGGGCATTGGAGGCAACCTCCTGTAAATTGACGTCCAGCGTGGTATACACATCGTCCCCGGGATACTTTTCCGCGCTCAAATCCAGTCTGGCCTTTTCCGCAAGGGGGGCGTTGGAATTAATCAGATAGTAATTGGCCTGCGCCTCCACGCCCATTCTTCCGTTGGTGGCGTATCCCACCACATGGGAAAAAAGATTCTGATAGGGATATTCCCTCTTTTCCTTCCCCTCATCATCCGTCACTGTCTGAGCCAAAACGCTGCCGTCGGAGGAAAGGATTTTACCCCGTCTGTTCTGGGCAATCAGCATCTGCTGTCTCCCGTTATAGCTGTTATTGATTAATTCCTGCCTGTGGGTTGCCGAATAATGGATAATATAACCGGAAAGTCCCAGAAATAGCAGCGTAAACAGCCAGGTAACTATCATAATTTCCCTGTTTTTCTTCTTCTTAACAGGCGTGTCCTTTGCGGATTTACGCCCTTTGTCAGTATTCTTCATCTTCAATCGCTTCTCCTTCGGGACCGGCGGTATCCTCCGTTACATATTCTTCATACTCCGCCATAATTTCATCTTCCCTTATCCGCCTGCCGCCGCTCCCCGGCTTTCTTTTGCGCGCCGCATTTTTGCGGGCGCCTCTCTTACCTTCGGCCTTTGCGCGCGCAAGCCTTGCCTGTGCAAGCTTCTCGCTTTCCTCCTCTTCCCGGCGGATAATGTACAGCCCTTCCAGTATGGCAAACATAATAAGAGTCGTGAGCACCGAGCTGCCTCCGTAACTGATTAAGGGCAGGGTCACCCCCGTAAGAGGTATGAATTTCGTCCCGCCGCCAATGGTGAGGAACACCTGAAAAATATAGGTAACGCCAAGCCCGAATGCCGTGAGCTGATAAAATTTATCCCGAAGCTTCGCCGCAACATTCATGAACATGATAAAGCAGCTGACACAGATTAAAATCAGGCATACCGCAAAAATATTCCCCAGCTCCTCGGCAATGGCAGAAAAAATAAAGTCTGTCTCCACAAAAGGAATCGACTGCGGGGTTCCCTTAAAAAGCCCCAGCCCGAACCAGCTTCCGCTGGAGATTGCAAACAGCGACTGGGTAATCTGATACCCCTCCGCGTCAATCACGCTCCACGGGTCTTTCCACGCCTGCACTCTCACCTGAACATGGGTAAAAACCTGCCATGCAATATAGGAGGCCCCACAGCCCCCCGCAATTCCCGAAAGGAGATACAAATAGTTTCCGGTGGCAACAAACACTGTCAGCACATACACAAAAAAGAAAATCAGCGCGCTTCCCAAATCCTTTGAAATCACCAGCGCAATCACATGGGCCGCCGCCACCACCGCGGTGGTAAACACCTCGAAAAAGCCCGAAGCCTCGTACAAGGCGCTGGCAATGAAGAAAACAAACAGGATTTTGACAAACTCGGAAGGCTGAAATTTAAGTCCGGCTATGGAGTAGGAAAGCTTGCTCCCGTAAGTGGTCTGTCCCAAAATCATCACAACGGAAAGCGCCGCGATTCCCACCAGGGCGTAAATCCACTTGAGATTCTTTAAAAACTTAAATTTATGGACAAAAAACGGAATCAAAAGGGCAACTGCCAGCGATACGGTTACGATAATAAGCTGCCTTACCGCCTTCCCGATATCGAGCCTTGCCAGAATGACGAAACCAATGCCAAGCAGCATACACATATTGTTGACCACAAGCCTGTTTGACCTTGGATAAATCATCCGGTACAAAACATTTACCGCATAGAGAACAATCTGCGCAAAGGCGTAAAAAAACAGGTAGGAAATATCTTTTTTTTCAAAACAAATCACGACAAAACAGGAAAAGTGCAGGGTAAACATCCAAAAGCTCTGTCTGAAATAAATTCCCTGCCGGTCCTCCTCATTTTCATATCGAAATACGGCAAAACACTCAAAAGTATATAAAGCTATCAGCAATGCAATTACATATTTGGAAAATTCGCTGATATAAATTTCCATCTATTCAACTCCTCTTTTATAATGTCCTGTGGTATATTCCCTGTAAACAGGCTCCCTGTACTGCGCGGGCAGCTCCTGAAAATATTTAATGATTTTGGAAGTCTCCTCTTTGCTTTCCAAAGTAAAGTCCAGCCGGTAATTTCCCCGAAAGAATACGTCCCCGGAAGCCTTTGTCCCGGCAGTCCGATTCCCTGCGGAAGGCTTTTGGCTTTTCGTCCCGGAAGCCTTTGCGGAAAACATTCCGTGGAGAGAAAGCGGCACGCTGTTATAAATTACATTATAACAGCTCCGGCAGTCTGTATAAACAGGAAATTGTTTTTCATACCTGTCTGTTAATGTCAGGATTTCCGGTCTTTTGTCACATTTGCCCGACGTCTTTTTAAGGCACCCTGCCGTAACCATCATTGGCAGTAAGCCATAGACGACTGCGGAGGCTTTCATTGTCAGCTCCGGCACGGCGCGAAGAAGCTCCTTCCATTCCTGCCGCGTTCCTTCTATGGGAAGATAAAATTCCCCGGCTCTTTCTTTCCAGAAAAGCAGCGCTTCCCGGTTCCACGCATAAAGCCCTGCATCGATTACCAGCTTTCCGGCGGGAATCCGCCCGGATAAAAAGCCATAGCTTTCCAGATTCCTCACAAGGACGCCGTCAATCCGCCCCTCCTCAAAGGATTCCGCCAGGATTTCCAGATAACGGAGATTATCGTCCCTTGTGATGTAAGGGGTGGCAGCGTAAATTTCCGGCCGGGGGCGAGCCTGCGTCAGCTCAGAAAGCTTTGCCCCAAACGCCGGTTCTGTAAGCAGGCCGTAATCCAGATAAATGCGGGATACGGAAGCTTTAAGAGCAGCTTCCATCTGGGCTGCGGTCTGCACAGATACCTGTAGCTGCGGTACATACAGCCGGGATGGCGGAGTCTGGTCAGTATGAGTCCTGGATTTTCCGGGAAAGCTGCCGCGACAGCGTTTTTCCTTAAAACCGTTTTCCCTGATAACGGCCGTTTCCAAAGCCTCCACACATCTGCGGCGCAGTTCGTTCAGGGCTTTGACGGGAAGAAATACGGGTTCGCCAAGACGTACATCTACTGCTTCTATACGTACAAAGCTGTTGCCGCTTTTTTGAATCTGCTCTCTGATTTTATCGGCTGACAGAGGCTGTTTCACAGCCTGCTGAACCACATCGCCCTTTACGGTGACAGTGATTGCTTTCCCCGAAGGCCTGGGCGCGCAATCTGCCGCCGCTTTTCCCTCTGCTGTGTATACCTGCCGTGCGGGAGCGGTCTTTTCCCCCTCCGGTAAAGAAGCCGTCAGCCTAAGGAGGGCTTCTTTGCCTGCCGTCAGGAATATTTCAGCCTTCGCCGGGATTGTCATTTTGCCGTTAAGGAATCTGTTTTCGATATCGGTAAGCAGCTTTTCATCCGTCGCGCAGTAGGCCGGTGAAGAAAGGCTTATCATTTCCTTTCCGTTTCTGCGCATATAATATCCGTCGCTGGTTTCGCTCCTGATATAAAGAGCGTTTAGAACCTCCAAATCCTTTTTGTCAACCCGGTAGTTTTCTCTGTCCTTTACATATAAATCAATATATTTTCTGTAGACGGCAGTCACGCCTGCCGCATAGGCCGGCTTTTTCATCCGCCCTTCTATTTTAAAAGAATCAATCCCGGCGTCTATCAGCTGCGGAAGAATATCTATGGTGCGCATATCCCGCATACTTAAGGGATAACATTCCTCTCCGCCCCCTGTCTTATAAGGCAGACGGCAGGGCTGTGCGCACCTTCCCCTGTTGCCGCTGCGTCCTCCGAGAATACTGCTGAAAAGGCATTGTCCCGAATAACAGTAACACATGGCGCCGTGGATGAACGCCTCAATCTCCAGGTCCGTTTCCTGTTTGATTTTCCTGATTTCCTCCAGAGAAAGCTCTCTGGCAGGCACGATTCTTGAAACGCCTTCGTCTTTCATGAGCTGTGCGCCATAGCGTCCTGTAAGCGTCATTTGAGTGCTTGCATGGATGGGAAGCCCCGGAAAGCGTGTCCTGATATAGCGCAGAACGCCCAAATCCTGCACAATAACGCCGTCCAGCCCTTCCTCATAAAAGGGGAGAAGAAAATCATACAGCCCGTCCAGCTCTTTTTCCTTTACGAGCGTGTTGACGGTAAGATAAATCCTTCTGCCAAAAAGATGCGCCATGCGGAGCCCCGAAAGTATTTCATCCTGTGTGAAGTTGTCTGCGTATGCTCTGGCCCCGTAAAGCTCTCCGCCAAGATAAACGGCGTCCGCGCCGGCGTTTATGGCGCCCAGCAGAGCTTCATAATTTCCGGCCGGAGCCAGTAATTCCGGTTTTTTCATGAGAATTCCTTTTTCCTTAATAAATATCAAAAAAACTGCCACACCTTCGATTCCCACATATCAATCGTCAATGCAGCAGTATTTTTACAATAAGCTGGCCCGCGAAGCGCGGCAGCGTTTGTTACAATAAGATGACAGCCAGTCAGTTTTTCAATTCCGTTTCAAGCCTTATAATCTTCTTTGCGCTTTCGTTCAGCTCGCCTTGAAGGGATTTGACGTTTTTCTCGGTGTTTTCCAACTTAATCTGGGTGGCAATCAGTTCGTGCTTTAAGTTATAAAGCTCCTTTTCCTTGCCCTGAATCTCCTCCTCGAGCAGGCTGATTTGCCGTTTGGCCTTAAAGTAATCGTCGGCGATGTTGAGCTGAAGAAGAACGTTCTGCATATCCAGGGGCTGTCTTTTGTAGGATTCCACCTTTGCGTATTCCGACATTTTATTGTTAATGTAGGACGCCACTTTCTGCAGATACTCCTCGCTTTCGTATCCGCTTAAGGTAAAGACCTTACCTCCGATAATTACTTCCGTATCTGTTTTTGCCGACATGCGCCCACCCCTCTTGTATACCAAACGTATCACTTTGTCTTCTGCCTATACAGCATTTATTATAAACAGATTATCCGGGAATTTCAAGCCCTAAATGGCGATATGCAAAATCTGTCACTGTCCTGCCCCGGGGCGTCCGGTTGATAAAACCGTTTTTTAAAAGGTAGGGTTCATATACGTCCTCAATAGTTCCCGAATCCTCCCCGATTGCCGCCGCAAGAGTATCGAGCCCCACGGGGCCGCCGTCGAATTTTTCTATCATGGTGATGAGAATATTTCTGTCAATATGGTCGAGGCCCATCCTGTCCACGTCCATCAGGTTAAGTGCCGTCATTGCCACTTCTTCCGTGATGACGCCGTCATGCTTTACTTGAGCGTAATCGCGCACCCGCTTTAAAATCCTGTTGGCAAGCCTTGGCGTTCCCCGGCTTCTTCTTGCCATTTCCATTGCCCCCGCCGGTTCCACCTCTGCGTTTAAGACTCGGGAAGAATGCATGATAATCGTCTGCAATTCTTCTATGGAATAAAACTCAAGCCTGTCGATGATTCCGAACCTGTCCCGCAGAGGGGCGGTTAAAAGACCGGCTCTTGTGGTGGCCCCAACCAGAGTAAAATGGGGCAAATCAAGGCGGATGGAGCGGGCTGTGGGCCCCTTTCCAATCATAATGTCTATGGCAAAGTCCTCCATGGCAGGATACAGCACCTCCTCCACCTGCCGGTTGAGCCTGTGGATTTCATCCACAAACAGAACGTCCCCCTCCTGGAGATTGTTTAAAATCGCCGCCATCTCTCCCGGCTTTTCAATTGCCGGGCCGCTGGTAACCTTCATATTCACGCCCATTTCATTTGCAATTATACCGGCAAGGGTCGTCTTGCCAAGACCGGGCGGGCCGTAAAACAACACGTGGTCAAGGGAATCCTCCCGCTGCTTTGCCGCCTTGATGTAAATATTGAGCTTTTCCTTAATTTTTGCCTGACCGATGTAGTCGGTTAATTTTTGCGGGCGCAGGGAGCCTTCAATTTTAATATCTTCTTCCTGCACGTTGGTTTCTATCATTCTTTTAGCCATGGTTTCCTCTTATCTGGATTGATGCTTATCGTAAAGATTCCCTGTGGCTATTATAGTGTTTCCCCGTACTTTAAGCAACATTTTTCTTTCGTATGTCTATCCTTTTACCGCACCTCCTGTCAGCCCTTCCACTATCTGAGAGGAAAACACAAAATATAAAACAATAATCGGTATCAGGGTAATAATAACCGCCGCCATGGACTCGCCCATATACTTCATAAACTGTCCCATGTACTGATAAACGGACAGGGTCAGGGTTCTTGTTTTTTTGCTCCCAAGTAAGACCATCGGCATATAAAAATCATTCCATTCCTGAATTGCCGTAATCAGAGCCATGGTCACGATAACGGGCTTGCTGACCGGCATGATGATGCGGAAAAAGATACGGAAATCCCCTGCTCCGTCAAGCCTAGCCGATTCCTCCAGCTCCACTGAAATGGTTTTAAAAAACTTCTGGAAAATGAAGCACGCCATGGAAATACCGGCCATATACACAAGAATCATGCCCAAAAGCCTGTTAATCAGGCCAATCTTTTTTAAGATGAGAAACAGCGGCAGAATACTTACCTGAACCGGCACCATCATTCCAATAAGAAAATAAGCCGTAAGGAAGGATTTTCCCTTAAATTCATATCTCGCAATCCCGTAGGCGGTCAGAGCCGCAAGAAAGATAGCTCCTGTCGTACCGCAGAAGGTCAGAATGAAGCTGTTTTTAAAGTACTGTAAAAAATTGTCCTCCAGAAGGATTGTTTTATAGCTCTCGAAGGAAATGGCTTTGGGCAGGCCGACGAAATTGTTCACCAAATCCCCTTTGGTCTTGAGAGAATCCAGAATCGTCATTCCAATCACAAAGACAGTGATAGAAGTATAAATAATCAGTATAATTGCCCAGACCATTCTGGCGGTTTTTGACGCCGGCGAGAGGATTTCCCCATTCTGTTTTCTTTTCATAGATATACTCCTTAATTTTCGTATTCAAACTTTGATAAAAATTTATTCTGTAAAAACGTCACAAACAACATCACAACAAACATTAGCACACAGATGGAAGCGCCAAAGCCCAGATTGGATTTTCCGTTTAAACCGGTTCCAAAGGTATATCTGTAAAATACCAGATTGGCGAAGTCCAGACATCCGTTTACGCCTCCGTTGGCCCCGCCCAAAATGAAGGGCATGTCAAAAATTGCCAGCGCCCAGATGGTGCTCATGGTAATGATGGACGCGCAGGAAGGAAGGGATAAAGGCAGAAGGATATAGAGAAACCTCTGCCATTCGTTGCAGCCGTCAATCCGGCAGGACTCCATGACATCCCGGGAAATATCCATCAGGTTGGAATAAAAAATCATAATACCTGTCCCCGCCCCCTGCCAGATAATCAGTACAATCATCAGCTTGAATGCTCTGTTCGGGTCTCCGAACCACGCGCTCTGCCATTCCGGATGCCCCATCCACTCAAACAATTTGTTGAGGAAGCCGATATTGGGATTGAACAGCAGGGTCGCAAAAAAGCTTACAATGGTGGAGCTGATAACGTAGGGCATAAATATCATAAACTTGATATATTTGTGCGCCGGTATTTTAATGTACATCAGATAGGCTATCAGATACTGAAAAGGAGTGATGATGAGCCAGACGCAAAGCAGGTATTTCAGATTGTTTTTTAATGCGTTGAACATGGTAGGGGCCATCCGCTCGTTAAAAAACAGGGTCTTGAAATTTTCCAGACCGACGAACTTCATAGGCCCCAGTCCCGACCACTCGAAAACGCTCAGATAAAGCACGTAAAAAATCGGGAATATAATAAATATTGTGTACAGAATAAACCCGGGGGCAATAAATAAAATATGTTTCTTTTTTTTCATTTTCCCATCCTTTCCGGAAACGGTAATCGTCTTTGCAAAATCATGCGCCTTATACTGTTCCCATATGAATAATAGCCAAGCCGAAACCCGTATCCCGCGCCTGACTATTATCCAATTCATTTATAAAGCTGAAACATTAACATTCAAACCGGGATTTTAATCCATCGCCGCGCTGATTTCATCTGCGAAATCATCTACCGTCATTCCGCCGGTGAATACCTTTGAGAAATCTTCACCCCAGATAGTATTCGCTTCTCCGCCCTCGGAATGGTAATTCAAAACGCTCTGCCAGCTGGTATAAATATTTCCCTTGCCGCCCTCGGAAATCATCTTTGCAATATCCGTGGAAGCTTCAATCTTATCGGAAGCAGATACCGCGCCCTGAGACTGTACCCAGATGGTCTGGGCTTCCAGCGTTGCGCAGTAATTAGCAAATGCCAGCGCCGCGTCCATATTTTCAGTAGCGGCATTTACGGAAAAGCCGTTGGCAGGAGTTCCCACAAGACCTGTGGTTCCATCCTCCGCGGGAACTGCAAATGCGCCGAAATTCAAATCGGGATTGTTTGCGGCAAAGGTGGAAGCTTCCCATGAGCCGCCGATTTCCATGGCGGTGTTTCCGGTAGTAAAGGCCAGATACTGGGCATTCTCATCCGCCACGCCAAGCCAGTTGTCGCCGAAATATCCCTTGTCCGCCCATTCCAGCATCTTGTTTAAGCAGCCCTTAACCACATCTCCTGCCGCGGGAACGGAATAATCCGAAAGGCCTGTTGTGTATTCCGGGTCATAGCCTGAAAGAATCGGCTCAAAGGCAAATAAAAGTGTCCAGGGGCTGTTGGGGCAAAGAGAAATGGGGGTAATCCCGGCCGCCTTTACTGTGGCAAGAAGCTCCTCAAACTCCGAGAAGGTTTTCGGCACAGACCAGCCGTTTTCCTCAAACATATCGATGTTGTAGTATACGGTACGGGTATCCATGGTAAGCCATGGCACGGAGTAAGATTTTCCGTCAATCATTGTCAGCCCCATAGCCGCCTCCGGCATCAGGGAATAATCAACCTTATCCGTCAGGTCCACACATACGCCGTTGCTGACAAAATTTCCCATGGTTGCGGTTACGCTGCCATTTGTCCAGAACAAATCCGGCCCGTCGCCCGACTGCATTGCTGTGGAGAGAATACTGTCGTAATTGTCGTCTTTGATTTCATACTCAACCGTCACATCGGGATACTGTTTTTCAAATCCGGCAATTACGTCCTTAAGGCATGCCTCAAAATGATAGTCATGCTCCCATACGGTGAGGGTCCCGGAAATCTCTCCTCCGCCGCTTTCCGCTTCGGCTGCTTCCTCAATCGGAGCCGCCTCGTCCGCTGCCGCCGCGGTATTATCCGCCGCTGCCGTATCCTGGCCGGAAGACTTGGACTCTCCTCCGCCGCTTCCGCCGCAGGCCGTAACCGACATTGCAAGCGCAAAGGTGCCGATAAAAGCAACTAATTTTTTCATGTTCTTTTTCATACATTTTACCTCCTGTGAAAAGTTTATAGATACAATATAAAAGTTTGCTGACGTAAAAACAATCAACAAACTTCTCCGTTTTCTTCACAAATCTATCCGTTTTCTTTTCACATTCAAAATCTTATACGGCGGTTCCATTTCTTATCACTGTCTGCGATAATCCGTAACAGTCATGCCTGTCACCTTTTTAAACACCCGCACCATATAATTTTCATTGGAAAAGCCTGTTTTTTCCGCGATTTCAGACAGGGACAGGGTATTGTCGCAAAGATATCCTTTTACACTCTCCACTTTGCGATCGTTTACGTACTGCACCAGCGTTTTTCCTGTCCTTGCCTTGAATTTTTTACAGAAATTGGGTACGCTCATATTGCTGTTTCCGGCGATTTCGGCAAGCGTAAGGTTCTGCTCCAGGCGTTCTTCAATGTAATCCATCGCCCGTTCTATCTCATCGGCCGGTTTTTCCTGATAAAAGAACAGATAACTGCCGGGAGAACGGAAGAAATCATCCGCCGCCCGGGAAGCTTCCCTGTACATGACCGGAATCTCCTTTGTATCCGCAAATTCCCGGCTGATTCCCAGAACAATTTTAAAGCTCATGACACGCTCGATATCCGTTTTCAGCCGGGCGGCGGCGGCCGTCAGATAATTCTGCCTTTCGCTTTGGGGCAGGCTCTGTTTCATCTGAAAAACGATAAACATATCGCCCTTTGAGGGAGCGAACAGGGTTCCCATGTCATATCTGGAAAGCAGCTCGTCCAGAAAATGTACAGCCATTGTCCTGTCCATTTCGCTTTCCGCCCTTCTGACCTCCGGCGCAGGCTCCCGCCAGAACCGCAGAACGCCCACCCGGTAAAGCAAATCGGGATTGTGCGCGGCAACGCCCGGATTCGGCGCAGGGCCGTCTCCTAAACGTTTTTTTGCCTTTTTATGATATATTTTTCGGATTTCTTCCTCCAGAAGCTCCGTATTCAACTCATGCTTAAGGAGATAACCGTCCGCATCCAGCATAAGCGCCTCTCTGGCATAGCTGAAATCATTGTGGCAGCTCAGTATCAGAATCCCCATCTCCTCGTAGCGCTTTTTGACCTCCCGAATCAAGTCCATCCCGTGCATTCCCGTCATCTCCAGGTCTGTCAGAAGGATGTCCGCCGGTTTCCGCTCCAGATACGTGAGAGCCTCCCTGGCATTGTCGAAGGTCTGCGCCACATGAATATCTCTGACGCCGTCAAGAAGGGACTGTATACCGATTCTGGAAAGCATCTCGTCATCTACAATTATAATTTCTATCACAACACTTACCTCTCAATCAGGGGGAGCAGATATTCCACCGTCGTCCCCTTGCCCAGCTCACTTATAATTTCCAGCCCGTATTCGTCCCCGTATTCCAGATGAATCATCTGTTCGATGTTCCGAAGGCCGATATTGGTATGGCTTTCCTGCCGTTCGTCGCCGCTTCGCCAGCTCTCCACATCGAAGCCGACGCCATTGTCCTCCACTTTAATCCGAAGCCTGCCGTCCTCCCAGATATGCATCCGTATCTGGCCGCGGTATTTTCCTCTGGCAAATCCGTGGGTAATGGCGTTCTCCACCACCGGCTGCAGCAGAAACTTGCGGATTTTATACTGCCCGGGCTCCAGCTCTAAAGTAATATCCATATCGAAGTTCATGAACCGCGCTTTCTGTATCCGCGCATAATTTTCAATCAGCGTAATTTCCTCTTTCAGGCTGTAATCCTCGTCCTCAATGCGGGCGGCATTCATTAATATGCCAACCAGAGCTTCCACCATTTTCTGAATATTATCCTGTTTGTTAAGGACGGCCATCCATTTGATGGTATTAAGGGCGTTATAAATAAAATGAGGCTTAATCTGCGCTGTCAGCGCCTTCATCTCCAGCTCGTTTTTTTCTTTCAGATTTTTCTCATTGCTCATCACCAGAAGGTTAATCTTTTCCGTCATCTGGTTAAAGTGCTGGCTCAGGCTCTGAATTTCACCCATGGAATGCAGCTCCACCTTGGTATTTAAATCTCCCTGCGCAAAAACGTCCATTTTCTGGCTCAGGACAGAAATCGGGTGGAAAATATAATGATTCAGCAAAAACAATATGGAGAAGATAAATGCCAGATAAATCAGGCAGATAAACACAGCCGCCACACGAAGCCTTGCCACCGGCTCCAGAATATCCGCGACAGGGCAGATACTCACAAAATACAGTCTGGGAGAATCCAGGGTACAGGACGCAAAGATGACTTCCTCTCCCTCAAATCTGCAGCTGCCATATGTTGTTTTTTCCCCCAGCACAAAATTTTCAGCGGAAAACTCCCTGCCGATGTCTTCCCGTCCCATGCTGTAAAAAATCTTTCCCTCGCTGTCAAGAACATACCGCTCCACCCCTTTGGTACTGAGCCCGCTTAAGGGTCTGGAAAAAAGCTTTTCACTGAGCACCAGACATAAGGTTCCCACATTCGAAGCCTTCTCGCTGTTTAAGGAACGCATCAGAAGATAACGCTGGTTGCCTGACTGCCCATACAGAGCGTCCGCCCGAAACCACCGGGGCTTTCCGCCGGAACGGACAATTTCCTCCTCGTGCTGCGCCACCAGCTCTCTGATATCCACGCTGTTGGATAATCCCGAGCTGTAAACCTGATTGTTGCACACCAGATAAGCCGACAGGACGTCGCTGTTTGAAAAGCAGATAGATTCCAGACTGCCGACTATCAAATCGTCTTCCGGCTTTTCCGGCAGCACATTAACCGCGCCTCCATAGTACAGATTCATGGTTGCCTCCTCGTATTTTTTCATCAGGGTTTTTACCTGCTTGGAGACAGCCACCATGGTATCGGCCATGTTGGAGCCGTAATTATCCACTACATTATTGCGGAATACTGTGCTGGCAAGGGCCGCTATGGCCAGAAACGGAATAATCACAAGTACTGCGAACAGTATAAAAAATCTGGACCGAATCCCGTATCTTTTTAAAATAGTTTCCTTCTTTTTTCCCAATTTTGCCTTCCTGTTTAAAACATATTCTTCAGCGCAAGCTTAAGCAGCGTCTCCACATCCATATTATCGTCCGCCGGAACCTTCTTAACCGCCTGCAAAGCGTCCGTTGCGGAATAGCCGAGCGCCGTCAGCGCTTCCACCGCCTCGTTTACCGCATGATTATCCTGTCCGCCCGGGGCAGATACCTGCATCTCCTTATGAATCAGAGTATCTTCAAGGGAAACCTTATCCCGAAGGTCCAAAATCACTCTCTCCGCCGTCTTTTTCCCGATGCCGGGGGCTTTCGCAATCGCCGCGCCGTCCCCGGACACAATGGCAAACCGCAGCTCGTCCGCGCTCATAACTGATAGAATGGAGAGGCCGCCCTTTGGCCCGATTCCGTTAACCGTAATCAGCTTCTTAAACAGCTCCAGTTCATCCCTTGTCAGAAAGCCAAACAGGTTAAAGGCATCTTCTCTGACGCTGGTGTAGGTATAAAGCTTAACCTCCCCGCCAATTCCGGGAAGCAGATGGAAGGTTCCGGCGGAAATTTTAACATTAATCCCCACGCCGCCGACATCCACCACTACATTTTCTTCCGATAAATCCTCTATTTTCCCTTTCACAAAAGCAATCATTTGCTCTTTCCTTTCCCAAGTATATTTTGAAGATAAGGCAGAACCAGAGCCGCCGTAATTCCGATTACCAGACCGGTGACAAGCCCTGCCGCTATCAGCACCGGCATATAGTAAAGCACACTGTAAGTCTCCACAACTTTCACGGCAACCACAAGCTGCCCCATATTATGGGCAACGCCTCCGGCTGCGCTGATTACCGGTACATGGAACCAGTTGCTCTTTTTCAGAAAAATCATGACAAGCGCACTGATAACGGCCCCTGCCAGAGAGTATAATATCATAAACAGATTTCCGAACAGAAGTCCGCTGAAAATTGCCTTCGCCACCGTTAAAAGCAAAGCCCTTTGCCAGCCGAACAGATACAGGCAAAGAACCACCGCAAGATTGGCAAGCCCAAGCTTTATCCCCGGCATTCCCATCTGAAAAGGGATTAAAAGCTCCACATAGGATAAAATGAGCGCAAAGGCAAGCAAAAGCCCCATATAAGCCGTTTCATTAAATTTAGTAGGTGACTGCATCCAGTTTTCGCTCCTCTCCCGACTCAACCAAAACCACAAGCTTATGCGGAAGGCAGATGATGCTTTCTCCATTGCCGGAAATGCTTCGCTGCTTTACGCAGAGCTGGTCAGGGCAATCCGCGTCGGAAACCGACACCTTTCCGTCTTCAATCAGCAGAAGGTTAAAATGCTCGTCCTCGTAAGAAATTGCCGTGACCAAATCCTCTGTGAGCGGGTAATCGGCAATCAGATTCCCGTCCTGATAGATGCCGACCCTTGCCGGTTCATCTCTGTAAAAAAATGGAGGAAGTAGCCACAGAAGAAAAGCGGTCAGAAGAATTCCTGATAAAAGTATCAAATCTTTTTTTAACTTATCCATAAAAGTATTTTATCATATGCGAACATACGTTTCAACATAAATATTGTTGCATTTTGTCTGCTCGCGTGTTATAAATGAATTATAGATTTTTCAAAAAATTCTTCAGAAAATCTTTTATCAGATTATTAATCTAACTTTATTAATCGCCATTCCAATGACAAATGATTATCTTTTTCGGGCGCTGATGCAAAGAAACAACAAAGTTTTGAAAGGGCTTATCTGCTCTCTCCTGCATATATCTCCAAAAGATATCAAATCAGTTATTATCACCAACCCCATTGAACTTGGCCAATCCATTGACCAGAAAACATTTATGCTGGATATCAAGATTTTTCTGAATGCATTAACCTTCATAAACCTGGAAATGCAGGTTATTAACAGACATAACTGGCCGGAACGCTCCTTAAGCTACCTGTGCAGAAATTTTGATAACCTGCACCCAGGCGAAGATTACCTGAACGTCAGACCTGTTATCCAAATAGGACTTCTCGATTTTACACTCTTTGAAAACTATCCTGAATTTTATGCTACTTATCAGTTCCTTAATGTTAAAAATTACACTTTATATAGTGACAAGTTACGCCTTTCCGTGTTAGACTTAACTCGTGTAGATTTAGCTACTAAAGAAGATAAACAGCATCAGATAGATTATTGGGCATCCCTTTTTAAGGCAACGACATGGGAGGAAATAAAAATGCTTGCACAGAAAAATGAATTTATCAGCGAAGCCTCCGCTACGATATACCAACTCAGTCAGGAAGAAAAAATCCGTCTGCAATGCGAGGCTCGGGAAGACTTCTACAGGCAGCAAAAAGATATGCAGCATGTGATGAAAAAATTGTCTTCGGAGAACAGGGAGCTGACTTCTCAGAATAGGAAGCTTACTTCCAATAATCAAGAGTTGACCTCTCAAAATCAGAAGTTGTCCTGCAAAAATCAGGAATTAACATCAGAACATGAAAAACTTCTTGCATGGGCAAGGGAACATGGTTATGAATCCGGTGGCATTACGGACTGATTTCAACATTCTCCCCGGCAGCCTGCTTAAAGCTATGGGATTTGTAATACAGCCAACCGGCTCTTGAAATCCGCCCTGTTTAGATATACAATTAGTACTGCCTGTGCAAAAACCATAGAAAGAGGCAGGCAGTAATATCTTAAATCATATCCAAGACATCTAAAATACAATTTAATTGAGGAGGAGTTTCTTTATGAAAATCATATTTGTCCGTCATGGCGAACCTGACTATGCAAAGGACTCTTTGACAGAAAACGGATGGCGGGAAGCGGAATGTCTGGCCGGGCGCATCAGTAAGTGGCAGGTCACCGACTTTTACTGTTCTCCCTTAGGACGCGCAAAGGATACCGCCGCTCCCACTTTGAAAAAAATGAACCGCGAGGCCGTTACACTGGACTGGATGCGGGAATTTTCTTATCTGATTGACGACCCGATTACCGGAAGACACGGTGTTCCGTGGGACTTTGTTCCTTCCTATTGGAGCGGCAACCCGCTTATGACAACCGGAACAGACTGGGTGGACGCCGAAATTATGAAGCAGAATCCGGAGATAAAAATCCAGTTTCAAAATGTATGTAAGAATCTGGATGAATTTTTGGCTTCCTATGGTTACATAAGAGAACAGAATTTTTATCTTGTCCCTGATATGGAAGAACGCTCTATTTCACAGACAGTGGCTCCGGGCAATGTCCGCACCATAGATAAGCTTCCCGACGAGAGCGATGAACCTGTAATTGTCATCTTCTGCCATCTGGGAATCACCTGTCTGGTTCTCTCCCATCTGCTGAATATTCCATTTCCGTTGCTGACACACGGATTTTTCCTGCCTCCGGCAAGCATTACCATCGTTTCCAGTGAGAGACGCTGGGGAAAGGAAGCTTATTTCAGAGTACAGGCTATGGGAGATGTTCACCACCTCCTTGCAAACAGCGAACCGATTTCACCGGCAGGGTCATTTGCAACGCCTTTTCCGGGGTGAAATTGCAATAACTTTTAAGTAAGTATGTGGCAACAGGGCATTAACCTTTTGCAGAAAAAGGTCCAGAGGCATATGAAAGTTGGAATCTTTCATATGCCTCTGTTAGAAAACGGACTTATCGTATCAACCCGCCATGGTTTGATGTGTAGTAAAAAAGGAGCATATATGAATGACAGACCTGTTTTAGACAGGAATTTAGATAGCAAAATATTTCGTGATTACTATTATTTGAAAGAGGAATTGGTAAACTTTTGCCGCGAAAACGGTCTTCCCGTTTCAGGTGGAAAAATAGAAATAGCAGATAGAATTGCGTATTTTCTTGAAACAGGAAAAATATTGCCTGTTTCAACGGAAAGAAAAAAAGCAACGGTATTATCTGCCATTAGTGAAGATGAAAAAATTGAAGCAAACTTTGTTTGTTCAGAAAAGCATAGAACATTTTTTAGAGAACATATCGGAAATAGTTTTTCATTCAATGTAGCTTTTCAAAAATGGTTAAAAAACAATACAGGCAAAACTTACAAAGAAGCAATTGCCGCTTATTATCAAATCCTTGAGGATAAGAAAAAAGGGAAAACAAAAATTGATAAGCAGTTTGAGTATAATGCTTATATTCGGGATTTTTTTGCAGACAATAAAGGAAAATCTTTAGAGGAAGCAATTAAGTGTTGGAAATACAAAAAGCAATTACAAGGGCATAATCGCTATGAAAGAACAGACCTCTTAGCAATACAGTCCCCCGGGGGAGGAAATAAAAACAGCAAATCGGAATTGAAGAGAGGAACGCAATAGAAGGAACTAACAGAGAGGGATAGATTATGTTACAAAAGGAGAAAGTTTTTAAGATATTGAAAAGAGCGGCAGTTATTGATAAGCATTTTGAACTTTTTGGTTCGGATACTCATAGGTACAAATTAAATCCTGCCATTTCTGATAAATTTGTATACGACATTGAAGATACATATGGTTTTACATTACCTAAAGACTATTTTCGCTTTATTACTGAAATAGGCGATGGGGGTGCCTGTGAGGATTATGGTTTGATACCCTTTTCTAAATTTACGCAAACGGCAAATAGCCCAAGTACGGAGCGTTTCTATAAGTCTTATCGAAAAAGCCTTTCACAACCGTTTTGTCCTCGAAAAATGCTATTAAATGAGATTGAGCATTTTGGATTTACAAAAGAATCTTACGAAAAATCTCCGGACAATTTTTTTGTATTGGAATATCCAGATGATGATGAAAGCCTTTGTGATACAAAAGGATTTCTTGTTTTAGGCACACATGGCTGTCAATGGGATTATGGAATTGTTGTAACAGGTGAATTTCGAGGGATGATTTTCGATACAGACAATGAGGGTGGATTTTATTTAGTAGCAGACAGCTTTGATGAATTTTATCAAAATTGGCTTGATGGTCTTGAAGAAAATAATCTCAAACAAAAACTAAATAAACTCAGGGAAATACAGAAAAAAATAAAGTCCTAAATTGGCTTAATCGTCTTCCGTTGCTGACGCACGGATTTTTCCTGCCTCCGGCAAGCATTACCATCGTTTCCAGTAAGAGACGCTGGGGAAAGGAAGCTTATTTCAGAGTACAGGCTATGGGAGATGTTCACCACCTCCTTGCAAACAGCGAACCGATTTCACCGGCAGGGTCATTTGCAACGCCTTTTCCGGGGTGAAATTGCAATAATTCTCAGGCAGATATGCGCCAACAGGGTATTAAACTTTTGCAGAAAAAGGTCCAGAGGCATATGAAAGATTCCAACTTTCATATGCCTCTGTTAAAAACAGACTTATCGTATCAACCCGCCATGAAAACAGCACTCATACGCCTTTTCGTCCATCCAGTAAATTTCTTCATATCCCTGAAACCATGTAAAGTCTCCCGATACTTTAGCTTTATACAGGAACTCGCCCGACTGATAATATTCAGGTCCGCGGTATGGCATATTGTGACTGGCCTTTTTAAGAGCCTCCTTTAGAAAATGGCCGTTAAATTTGTCGCTTAATACTCTGCCAATATAGTTCATTGCGTAAACGGCTCCGCCCTTTTTCCAAATTGCTTCTTCGCCGGCAAACCGTTCGCCGCCGACATAGGTGTCATGATACACATAACCATCTTTTTCATATCTGTAATCGTGAGAATCCAGTCTGGTAGAATCAACTTCATTCATAAATGCGGCGTAGGTATGAGCGGCCGCTTCCAATCTGAAATCTATAATTTCGTCAATGTCGGTGCGTTCCGCTGGCACCGGCTTTGCCGAACATTCCTGGTCTCGGACCAGATAATCCACAGTTACATTCATCATATTGCTGATTTGGATAAGATTTGTGATGTCAGGATAGACCTGTCCGGATTCCCATTTTGCAACCGCCTGTCTTGACACATTTAAGCTCTGTGCCAGAGCTTCCTGAGTAAAGCCCCTGCTTTTTCTTAATAACTGTAATTTTTCTGAGAAAATCATGTTCTGTCACCTCCACAATGATGGTAACATTTCAGGGATATTTATAACAGAAATCAGCGGTTGCGTTTTTGCTGTCTGTAATATACAAAACATTAACGCTTTGCACATTTAATGATTCCCGGAAATCTCTGTTTCAAAGGTTTATAAAATTAAAAAAATACCGTCAGGCTCTGCCAATTACGCAGTTTATCCCTGACGGTGTTTTATCCTTTATCTATCCGGGAAGCATCAGCCCGTTACTCCTCCGCACTCTCACCAGTACCGTCTTCCGAAGGTACTTCTCCGTCAGACACCTCTCCGTCCGAAGACGCGCCGTCTCCAGCGCTTTCCTCACCGCTTCCGGCATCTTCACCCGCATCGGAGCTGTCTGTTCTGTCAATGGTAAGATATTTCAATTCGCCTTTCACGTCAACTACCTGACAATCTTCCACAAGTCCTGCCACATATTCGGAGGTTCTCTGTGATGCAATGGTATTGGCGATGTTTTCATTGTCAGCCTCGTCAAAATATCTCTTTACAAACTCAACAACATAATACTGATGAGCGGTTTCATCCGCCAGAACGGTAATATCGCCTTCCTTGCGGCCGTCTTCATAGAGCCATCCCGATATCACAGATGAAGTACCTGAAAAATACCGCCCTTCTGTAAGGCTGTACTCTGATTCTGCGTCCTCATAATTTGCCCTGGCGTCCTCAGAAGCATTTTCTGCGCAGAGAGCTTCAAAATCCTCTCCACCCTTACGGGCTTCCATCATGGCGTTTGCCTTGCCTTCAAGTTCCTTCATAGCGTCGGCGATGGCGGCGTCATCCGCATCCTCAGCAAGCTCCGCTGTAAAAATAAAGCTTCTGTAATCCACCTTGTCGTAATCCTGCTTATGCTCGTCGTAATAAGCGCTGACTTCCTCGTCGGTTGCCGCATTTTCCTCAAGCAAATGGCTGTAATAAGCGCTTGCAAGCATATTTTCCCTGACAAAGGGCTCGATGTTTTTCTGGGTGGCGTATTCGCCAAAGTTCTGCTTATAATACTCCTTGACAGTTACGCCCGCACTATCCGCATAGGACTGAACGCTGGTCAAAAAGCTTTCATAATCTTCATTGGCGTCATAGGTAAAGCCCTTTTCGCCGGCTTCCTTTACCATCACTCTTGTCTGCTTTATCTGCTCCACAGTCATTTCGTCGAACAAATCCTTCCAGGTCATATCCTCGGAATACTGCTGCTTATCTAAATCTACGGAAGTGTCGAGTCCCATATAAGGCATAAGGGATGAATAAGTCATCAGATAATTATTTACTGCCGAATTAAAATAGTAGTCGTACTCAAGCTGTGTCAGCTCATGGTCTCCCACCTTTACATACGCGCCCTTTAACGCTGAATTTTTCCTGACAACGGATGAGCCTATGGAAATCACCGCCGCAAGAACCACCACGGCGCAAACTGCCAGCGCTGTAATTTTTGCAATTTTATCCTGGCGGGCCTCCTTAATCTTCTGCTGTTTCCTGGCCTCTATTTTCCGGTCATATTTTGTCTGTACCTTTTGCTCTGTCTTTGCTTCCGGCGTGTTTTTTTCAGCATTATGCTGTGTTTTCTTACCGGCTTCCTGTTGTGCCATCTGTAAATTTCCTCCTCACATAAAATCACGGCTTCAAACCATCACAAATTATACCACCCAAATGTGTCCATACTGTGACCTGCCTGCACATCAGCGCAATTCCTTTTGTTTTGTCACCTCTGATTAATATAATTCACAAGCCCCTCCGCGTCAATGATTTTCTGCATAAATTCAGGAAATGCCTGACCCTTAAACTGCGTCCCTTTCGTCAGGTTTTTGATGATGCCGGAATCGAAATCAATTTCCACTTCATCTCCCGCCTCGATTCCCTCGGAAGCCTCGGGACATTCGATGATGGGAAGTCCGATATTGATGGCGTTCCTGTAAAAAATCCGGGCAAAGGTCTGTGCAATCACACAGCCAACGCCAGCCGCCTTGATTGCAATGGGCGCGTGCTCTCTCGAGGAACCGCAGCCGAAATTTTTATCGGCTACGATAATATCGCCTTTTTTTACATTTTTGATGAAATCCCTGTCGATATCCTCCATACAGTGCGCTGCCAGCTCCGCCGGGTCGGAGGAATTTAAATATCTCGCCGGAATAATCACGTCGGTGTCCACATTGTCGCCGTATTTAAAAACAATTCCTTTTGCTGCTTTCATTTCTTACCGCCTTTCCTTTTTCACTTTCCGATATCAGTCCAACTGGCACGGGCAGGCAATTTTTCCAAGAACCGCGCTTGCCGCGGCAACTGCCGGGCTGGCCAGATAAATCTCCGAATTCACATGTCCCATACGGCCTACAAAATTGCGGTTGGTTGTGGAGACGCATCGCTCTCCCTCCGCAAGGATTCCCATGTAACCGCCAAGGCAGGGACCGCAGGTGGGGGTGCTTACCACAGCTCCCGCTTCGATAAATGTTTTAAGGAGCCCTTCCTCCATGGCCTGCATATAGATAGCCTGAGTGGCCGGAATCACGATACAGCGCATCCCTTTTGCCACATGTCTGCCTTTCAGAATACGGGCGGCAGTCCGCATATCCTCAATTCTCCCGTTGGTGCAGGAGCCAATAACCACCTGGTCGATTTTAATATCCTCTTTTATCTCGTCAATGGTCTTCGTATTTTCGGGAAGATGAGGGAATGCAACGGTGGGACGAAGGGCGCTTAAATCAATGGTATATTCCTCGTCGTAAACCGCATCCTCGTCCGCCTCATAAACAGTATATTCCTTTTTGGAATGCTCCTTCATGTAGGCGACCGCCAAATCATCCACAGGGAAAATTCCGTTTTTTCCGCCGGCTTCGATAGCCATGTTGGCAATGGTGAATCTGTCGTCCATGGTCAGATTTTTAATTCCGTCGCCTGTAAATTCCATGGATTTATACAAAGCGCCGTCCACGCCAATCATGCCGATGATATGTAAGATAACGTCCTTTCCGCTCACCCATTCCCCGGGCTTTCCGGTGAGGTTGAATCTGATGGCGGCGGGTACCTTGAACCATGCCTTTCCGGTAGCCATACCGGCGGCCATGTCCGTACTTCCCACTCCCGTGGAAAAAGCCCCCAGCGCGCCGTAGGTGCAGGTGTGGGAATCCGCGCCGATAATCACGTCTCCGGCAACTGTCAGTCCTTTTTCGGGAAGCAGCGCATGCTCGATTCCCATTTCACCGACTTCAAAATAATTGGTAATCTGGTTGCGGTATGCAAACTCACGCACGCATTTGCAATGCTCCGCCGACTTGATATCCTTATTGGGGACAAAGTGGTCCGGCACAAGGGCAATTTTATCCTTGTCAAAGACTCCGTCCACCTTCATTTTTTCCATTTCCTTAATGGCCACAGGACTTGTGATGTCATTGCCCAGCACCAAATCCAAATCCGCTTCAATCAGCTGTCCGGCTTCCACCTTCTCAAGTCCGGCATGAGCCGCCAGTATTTTCTGAGTCATTGTCATTCCCATAAATCATATCCTCCAAATCCTATACATAAAAAGCGGCAAATGTTGTTCTGCCGCCTTTTGTCCTGTTTAGTTATTAATCAGCTTATCGCTTTCATTGTTCCAGCTGTACAGCTTACGGATTTCTTTTCCAACCTGCTCTGACGGATGCTCTGCGGCAAGCTTTCTCATTGCCTTAAAGTGTGCCTGCCCGCCGGCGGGTGACATATCCAGAAGGAAATCCTTTGCAAAAGAACCGTCCTGAATGTCCTTGAGAATCTTCTTCATGGTCTTCTTGGTTTCCTCAGTGATAATCTTAGGACCTGTGATATAATCGCCGTATTCGGCAGTATTGGAAATGGAATACCTCATTCCCTCAAAGCCTGACTGATAGATAAGGTCAACAATCAGCTTCATCTCATGGATACATTCAAAATATGCGTTTCTTGCATCATAGCCCGCCTCAGTCAGGGTCTCAAAGCCTGCCTGCATCAGCGCGCACACGCCTCCGCACAGAACCGCCTGCTCGCCGAACAAATCCGTTTCCGTCTCTGTTCTGAAGGTGGTCTCCAAAACTCCTGCTCTTGCGCCGCCGATGGCAAGCGCGTAAGCCAGCGCCTTGTCAAGCGCCTTGCCTGTGGCGTCCTGATGAACGGCTACCAGACAGGGAACGCCCTTTCCGGCCTGATACTCGCTTCTTACCGTATGGCCGGGCCCCTTAGGCGCAATCATGGTAACGTCCACGTTCTTAGGCGGTACAATCTGCCCGAAATGAATATTGAAGCCGTGGGCAAACATCAGCATATTTCCCTCTTCCAGATTGGGTTCAATATCCTTCTTATACATAGCCGCCTGAAGCTCGTCATTAATCAGAATCATGATAATGTCCGCCTTTTTGGCCGCTTCCGCCGCCGTATATACCTCAAAGCCCTGCGCCTCGGCCTTTGCCCATGACTTTGAACCTTCATAGAGACCAATAATCACATGGCACCCTGATTCCTTTGCATTCAGCGCATGCGCATGTCCCTGACTTCCGTAACCGATAACCGCGATTGTCTTCCCGTCCAGCATGGAAAGGTTGCAATCCTCCTGATAATAAATATTTGCCATCTCTGACTCCTCCTCTTTTTCCTGTTTCTTTAAACCTCTTTTCTTATATTAAACAGATTTCTCAATCCTGAAATCCGATAATATTGCCGGCCTGCCTTTTACAGATAAGTAACGTTTTCCGACCCCCGAAGGAGCCCTGCAATTCCGGTTCTTGCAACCTCCAGTATTTCGTAGCCTTCCAGAAGGCTGATAAAGGCGTCAAGCTTCGCCTGATTTCCGGTAAGCTCGATTATTAAGCTGTCAAAAGCCACATCAATGATTTTCGCCCGGAAAATATCCGCGACAGCAATGATTCCCTGCCTCTGCTCGCTGTTTGCCCGAACCTTGATAAGCGCCAGCTCCCGGTAGACGCTGCTCTCCGGCTTAAGCTCCTTGATATCCCGCACATCCACCAGCTTGGCCACCTGCTTTTCTATCTGGTCGAGAACTTCATCCTCGCCTGACGCCGTAATGGTAATCCGCGTGTAGCGGGGGTCTCCGATGACGCCTGCGGTAATGCTCTCGATATTGTAGCCTCTCCTTGAGAAAAGCCCTGAAATCCGGCTTAAAGTACCGGCATTGTTATCCACCAGAAGTTGAAATACTTTTCTTTGCAATTGCCCATCCTCCTAACATTCGAAAAATATTTTATCAATATCCCCTGAAAAAGTCAACTTACATAATTAACTATAAAATTGATTTATTTTATCTTTACTTATTCTGTCTCGTTGCATTTCTGCAAAGCCAGGGTGCCGGTGCGGGCAACCTCCACGATACTGACGCTCTTAAACATACCGATAAAGAGCTGAATCCGCTCCGGGATGTCGCACATCTGGATGAGCATCATGTTTTTTGACATATCCACAATCCTGGCGCCCATGATTTCACAGACCTCCATGATATCCCGCCGGTTGGATTTGTTGTATTTTACTTTCATGAGAAGAAGCTCTCTGCTGATGCTGCTCATCTCGTCAAAGGTTTTTACCTTAATCACGTCAAGCTTTTTGTTAAGCTGCTTTTCGATTTGCTCGATGGTACGCTTATCTCCGCTGCTTACAATCGTCATACAGGAAACGGCGGAGTCGTCTGTCTCCCCCACAGCAAGGGAGTCAATGTTAAAGCATCTCCTGGAAAAGAGTCCCGCCACCTTACAGAGCACGCCGGAACGGTTTTCCACCAGTACGGAATAGATTTTCTTCATAACCACTCGCCTCCTATCTCACCAAATCCATAGGATTAATGATGCATTCAAGCAGCACCGATTCATCCTTTTTCAGAAACTCATCCAGAATATTCTCAGCCTTATCCATATTCTCAAGGCGGAGGAATTTCATATCGTAGGCCGAGGAAAGCTTCTCCAAATCCGGGCTTCCCGACAAATCCACCACAGAGTAATTGTCCTTATAGGTGTAATGCTGAAACTCTCTCACCATTCCCAGATAATTATTCTTAAGCACGATGATTTTTACCGGAATGTTATGCTGGCGCATGGTGGCAAGCTCCATCATGGACATCTGGAAGGAACCGTCCCCGCAGACGGCAATCACCTGCCGGCGTTTATCCGCCAGCTTTGCGCCCATGGCGGCCGGAATCGAATAGCCCATGGTTCCCATTCCCCCGGAGGTCAGAAACTTACCCTTTTTCACCACATGATATCCGCAGGACCAGATTTGGTTCTGCCCCACATCGGCCACATAGACGCCGTCCTCCTCCATCTTATCGGAAAGCATGGTGATAAATTTTGCCGGGTCAACGTAGGCCGGGTCGGGGGTCCTTTTCGGCGCCATGGTCTGCTTGTAGCCCTGAAGCGTCGATACCCAGTCTTCGCATTTACAGGAAAACTCCTGAGCAAGAAGGTCCTCAAAAATATGTTTTGCGTCACCCACAAGAGGAATCGTGGGGCCTACGTTTTTGCCAATTTCCGCCGGGTCAACATCCATATGTACCAGTACTTTATTATTCATAATCAAATCCGGCTGGTTCACGGCGCGGTCAGCCACTCTCGCCCCCACCATCAGCAAAAGGTCGGATTCGTTCATGGCGCGGTTTGCATAGGCTTTTCCGTTATTGCCCACCATGCCGAAATACAGAGGGTGCCTTGTGGGCATAACGCCGATTCCCATCATGGTGGAAACCACAGGTATCTGCTTTTTTTCGGCAAAGGCTAAAAGCTCTGCTTCCGCGCCGGACAAAAGCACGCCGCCTCCTGCGCAAATCAGCGGACGACGGGCCTTTTCAAGCTCCGCCACCACCTTTTTTATCTGTACGATATTGCCCTTTACCGTGGGTTTGTAGGTTCGCATGAACACCGATTCCGGGTAGGCAAACTTCTTTATCTCCGCATTCTGGATATCGCAGGGAACGTCAATCAGAACCGGCCCCCTTCTTCCCGTGTTTGCAATGTGGAACGCCTCCTTGAAAATGCGGGGAATGTCGTTTACATCCTTTACCAGATAGCTGTATTTCACAAAGGATTCCGCCGCTCCCGTAATATCCGCCTCCTGGAACACGTCGCTGCCGATTAATTCCGAATTTACCTGCCCTGTGATGCAGATAAGGGGAATGCTGTCCGCAAAAGCCGTGGCAATTCCCGTAAGTACGTTGGTTGCTCCCGGGCCTGAGGTCACGGCGCACACGCCTACCTTGCCGGATACCCTGAAAAAGCCGCTGGCCGCATGAGCCGCATTCTGCTCTGTTCTTATCAGGACCGTTTCAATGGGCGATGAAAGAATACTGTTGTAAAACGGGCAGATAGCCACGCCCGGGTAGCCAAACACATATTCCACGCCTTCCTCTTCCAAACACTTTATAATTGCATCTGCTCCTGTCATTTTCTCATCCTTTCTCTGATAATTTTGCAGGATTCCCTGAATTTTTCTGTTTTTTGGCTGCATTTTGGATAATTATCCTGCATTTTATGTCTAAGCGGCAGTCCGGTGCTTATCGTATTCCAAGAAGCTCCTTTGCCACCCTGACGGCGTCCGCCGCATCCTTTGAATATCCGTCGGCGCCGATTTCACTCGCATATTCGGGAGTTATCACCGCGCCGCCAATCATCACCTTAACGTCTATCTGCTTTTCCCTTACGTAATCGACTACCCGCTTCATCTCCTGCATGGTGGTGGTCATAAGGGCGGACAGCGCGATAATTTTTGCGTGGTGCTTTACCGCCTCCCCGGCAATCACTTCCCCTGGAACGTCCTTTCCCAAATCAACCACCTGAAAACCGTGGTTTTTCAGCATCAGCGCCACCAGATTTTTTCCGATATCATGAATATCGCCCTCCACTGTGGCGATAACCACCGTGGGCATTTCCTCCCCGGCCTTTTCCGTGGCAAGAAGGGGTTCCAGATATTCAATGGAAAGCTTCATGGCTTCCGCGCTTGCGATAAGCTGGGGAAGGAAATACTTCCCTTTGTCAAACAAATCCCCTACCTCGCCAATGGCGGGAAGAAGCAGTTCATTTAAGATAAAAGCCGCCTCCTGACCGCTTTCCACCGCGGCTTTTGTATGCTCTTTTATCTGCTTCCTGTTGCCTTTCATCACATCCTGATAAATCTGATTGCCGGATGGGAGATTTTCCGTCCCGGCCTCCGCCGCGTTTTGGGTTACAGGCGGGGCTGTATCTTTTGCCCTGACGGACGCCGCATTCCCGGCTGCCGATGCGCCTCTGCCGGATACAGCGTTTCCGGCCGCCGAAGCGCCTCTCATCGGAATCCTCGGCTGGTAATCCTTCATTTTCTCAATATAGCGGATATCCCCGCCCTCTTTATTCATCAGAAGGTCGCTGGCAAAAGCCGTGTTCACCAAAAGTTCCTGAGAGGGATTGGCTATGGCCATGGTAAGCCCGGCCTGAATCGCCATGGTAAGGAACGCAGTGTTTACGAAGCTCCTCTCCGGCAGCCCGAAAGAAATATTGGACAGCCCGCAGATGGTTGCAAGGCCTTTGCTTTTGCAGTAACGAATCACTTCTAGCACCTCGCCTGCCGCTTTCGGATTTACGCCTGCCGTGGTCACCAGACCGTCCACTACGATATCTTCCTTTGTGAGACCGATTTCAAATGCCATACGGCTGATTTTATCTATAATTTCAATTTTTTCCTCCAGGCTCTCCGGCAGTCCTTTGTCGGAAAGAGGAAGAAGAATAAACATGGCTCCGTACTTTTTCGCCAGAGGGAGAAGCTTTTCCAGTTTTTCCGTTTCCCCGGAAATGGAGTTAATCAATGCCCGTCCGGGATATCTTCGAAGGGCCGCCTCTATCACATCCACATGACTGGAATCGATGGAAAGGGGCAGGTTGGAGGCTACTGTGACCTCGTCCAGCGCTTTCAGCATCATTTCCTTTTCGTCAATGCCGCTCATTCCCATATTGATATCCAGAAGCGCCGCGCCGTTTTCCTCCTGTTCTTCTGCAAAAGAAAGAACCATATCCAGCTTTCCTTCCCGCAGCTCGCTCTGGAGCTTTTTTTTGCCCGTGGGATTAATGCGCTCCCCTACAATCATAAACGGGGAATCCAGTCCGAAAGCGACCGTTTTGCGCTCGCCGGAAAGATAACGCATTCCCTGTCTGCGCTGCAAGCCGGACGCCTGCGCCGGGTTTTTTAAGCTTTCTTCCTCTGAACCGTCCTGTGGCATAATGCCGGCGCACTCTCCGCCTCGCGTCGCCTTTACCAGCTTTTCAATATATTCCGGCGTGGTGCCGCAGCAGCCGCCCAAAATACCTGCCCCGGCCTTTACCAGCCTTATCATCCCGGCGGCAAAAGCATCGGCGTTCATATCATAGACGGTTTCTCCCCGACTGTTTAATCCGGGCATCCCTGCATTGGGCTTGGCGATAACCGGAATCGCCACCGCCCCGGCCATGGCTTCTATGAGACCGGCCATCTTATCAGGACCGGTGGAGCAGTTGGCGCCCACAGCGCATACGCCCAGCTTTTCAAGGGTCACAGCCGCCGTCACGCCGTCCGTTCCGTAAAGGGTCCGCCCGTCCGCCTCAAAGGTAAGGCTTGCCATCACCGGAAGCCCGCAGACCTCCTTTGCCGCAATAACCGCCGCCCGGGTTTCCTGAAGGCTCATCATGGTCTCCACCACCAGAAGGTCGGCTCCGGCATCTGAAAGCAGCTTAATCTGCTCCTTATAAACCGAGATAAGCTCCTCAAAATCCATATTCCCCATGGGGAAAAGCTGCCGCCCCGTCATGGTGATGTCTCCGGCCACAAGCGCCTTTCCATCCGCAGCTTCCTTTGAAAGCGCAACCAGCCTGTGATTAATTTCTTCTATTCTGCCCTCAAGGCCGTACTCCGCAAGCTTGATGCGGTTGGCCGTAAAGGTCGGCGCATAGATAATATTGCTTCCGGCCTCCACATATTCCCTCTGCAGGCCTTTGAAAATATCCGGGTGTTCCAAAATCCATGTCTCCGGGCATACGCCGGCCGGCATTCCCCGCTTTATCAGATTGGAGCCTGTCGCCCCGTCCAGAAAAATCAGTCTGTTTTCCGTAAATTTCCTGAAATCCTCTGTATTCACGTCTCCTCGCTTCCGCGCTGTCCTTTGTCTTTCATTGCAGCGCCTGTGCAAATTCCTTTTATGTCACACGAAATTCAATTTTCATGCCGCGTCTTGCCTGGCAATGTCACTTTTTCAATGTTAGCATAAAATGAAGAAAACTACAATTTACAAATATATCATTTTATGGGGATAGAATTTAACTTTTTTTAATTGATTTCTACAAATTTAAGGGGAAATGAGATGATTTTTGCTTTGCCCTGGGAAATTCCGGTCAGATTCCGGTATGCTTTTTAGACTGTTTCGGGCGGACAGTTGACTTTAAATATCAACTGTGATACCTTGTTGTCAGGACAGAATTGTCATAAAGCTGTCAGCTCCGGGGGATATCAACCCATCTGCTGCGGCAATACAAAAGAATCCGGAGGATTTGTTTTGAAAAATCTGAATATGAAATTTCTTATACTTCTCATAGTCCTTCTGACAGCGGCAACAGGCTGCGGAGACAATGCCGAAATAGAAAGCTATAAGGCGAACATGAACCAGTTCTTTGAAAATGTCAGGATATTTGACTCATCCATCAACGCCATTGACCCAAATGATGAAAACGCCCCTGCCGCGCTGCTTTCACTTTTGGATTCCATGAATATCTCCTTTGAGCAGATGGCGGCGCTTGAGGTTCCTGGCGGGTTCCCCGGTGTGGACGAGCTCGCGGACGAGGCCAGCCGATATATGTCGGAGGCGGTTTCCTGCTATCATCAGGCATATGAGGGCGAAAGCTTCGATTCCACCGCCGCGGAGATGGCTTATTATAATTATGAATGCGCGAATGTAAGACTTCAATATATCGTTTCCATACTTCACGGCGATATCCCGGAGGAAATCTTCACCTATGACGAGGAAGATACGGAAGGCGGGGAAGATGCTTCGGGGGACGAGGCCGCCACCGATGATACGGACAACGAGGCGGCCGGCGGCGGAGATGATTCCGGTGCGGAAGGGGAACTGCCGGAGGAATAACACGGCATATTTTATTCGTTTTTATACAAATAAAGTCTGCCGGCCAACTTCTCACAGCATTCCTCTGCCGTTATGGTATTATTCACAAAATAGTCCTCATATATAGATTCCAGATTGTAGTGCAAATTCATATCTGCGTACTGTACCGTATTTATTGCCTCTATGTCCCGGAACAGCTTTTCTTTATATTCCGGCTTCAATCCTTCACAGGCTTTTTCCAGCTTTTGCTTATTCGGGGAATACATGGCGGAAAAGGTGAATGCATCTTCCCTGTCACTGAAAGCAAATTTCAGAAATTCCCATGCCAGCTTTTTGTTCGGGGAAAAATTACTGATGGACACACAGTTACCACCGGCTTCAAAATAACGTTCTCCATGCATGCTTTCATAGAGGATAACCCCTGTCATATCTTCTGTTCCTTCAAAAAATTCGTTGGCGTTGCTGTTTGGCAGCCTTAAGTCGGTCTGACAGCAAAGCGTATCATTTGCAATCTTCATCGTCCCATAACTTATATCTGACCTGATTTCCGATACATAATACAATTCATGGCGCATCTTAAGGTATTCCTCATATTCCTTTGAATCCATCAGATTGTTTTGGACAAAATACTTATCCTCATATGCTGACATCCCCTCATAACCATATAAGCCATCTGTCAGGAATATCCTTTCCCCGGCTGCCTTTCTTACCTTCTCATAAAGCTCGTACAGTTCCCTGAACGAAATAGTATCCTTTGTGTATTCAAGTCCTGCCATTTTAAGCAGTCTTTTATTTAAGTGGACATAAACCGGATTCACATTATAAATGAAAGCCGGCAGAATTCCGTCTGTTTCCACTGGTTCAAAAATACAGGAAAAATAATCCTCCCTATGAAATTCGCTGTCAGCGTCCATCAGTTCATACAGATTCGCAAAGACACCCTGCCCTGCACATCTTTCCATATTCACCAGACCGGATTCCACAATGTCAAATCCCTCCCCGGTCATTATCCTGGCAGTATATTTTTCCATGTATTCCTCCGTCAGCAGCTCGTCTGCCATGGCCATCTCTACTGTAATGGTCACTCCCGGGTGCTCCTCTGTAAAGGCTTTGATTGTATACTGCCAATTATCAAAAGGAACCCATACAAGGATTGTAAGTTCTCCGGTGAGTTCTCCTGACTCCGATTCCCCTGCTTCGTTCTCCGCTTCCGAATCTGTTCTGCTTTCAGCCACGTTCTTCACAGAGGAGTCCTCTGCCTGGATATTCCCTTCCAATGCCTTAAAGCCGCAGGCGGTAAGGAAGATTACACTGATTAATAACATTATCATTACAAATTTTTTTCCCATAAAACAATCCTTCCCTTTGGTAAATGAGCTAAATCTTTTTCACTGAAAAATATTTCACATTGTATTACATATTATAGTATATCAGGCAAAACCCGGCAAGTATTTTGTATTACAAATTGTTTTATTTATTCCCATAAAAAAACTGCTGAACACATTTTCCGGCATGTTCAGCAGTTTTTATTTAATTATGACAGCGTTTGCTTTATTTCAAAAGCCTGATTTGCCCAATCAGCGGAACTTCCTTTTCCTCCTGATTGATTGCGGCAACAAAGCCCAATATCCAGCACACGACCATAAATATTCCCCAAATCCAGCCGATACATGGAATTATCGCAATCATGGAAAAGAGCAGAATCACAAGAGCCTGATTCATGTGGAATTTGGCGCCTTCCTTATCTCCCGCAAGAAGCGCAATCAAAAATCCAATCCATGATAAATACGCTACAATACTCGTCGTCTTTGCGTCCATTTCAAATTTCCTCCTTGGTTATATAATTAACAATAACATTCTCACAATTTTTACTATCCACTGAACCAGAATAACCGCAATGGCGGCATACATATAGTATGGTATGTAAATCTCCTTTTGCCGCCCTGCGCCACTTAGATGCTTCCGGTAAAAATATAGCAGCATAAAATGTATGTAGGCCGCAACCCCGTAAATCACTGTGGGGTTCAATCGAAAGCTTTTTAGCAGTTCCCCGCGGAACAGATAATAAAAGGCCCTGGTTCCTCCGCAGCCGGGGCATGGCAGGCCGCTGATTTTCTTTATGCTGCACTGAGCCAGCTCTCCGTATCTGTCATATCCCACATATGCAAACCAGAAGCCTGCAAGGATAAAGGGAAGCCAGATAACCTTTCCTATCTGATAAAACACCTCGTCGGCGCGGTATTTCCTGCCGGTTTTAATAGAATTCATCCATAAACCCGCGCATAAATTCTTCGTAAGCCGTGGTTCCGGTGGCAAACGCAATAATCAGGATAATAATTCTGAACACCAGCGCAACGCCGCCTGTTGCAATACCGGCAATCGCCATTCCCTTGCCGTCATACTTAAAGCAAAGTGTGATAACTCCCAGCACAATCGCCGCAATGGCAAGTATCGGGCTGAACAAATCAAGACAGCAGCATAACAGGGAAAGAATGCCGCATACCAGCGATGCAATGGCAAAACCGATATTGCCGCCGCCCGCTTTCTCAGTATTTGATTCGGCGGAATAATACTGGGACTGTCCGCCGTCATAATACGTATTGGAACCGGAGGAACCATAACTGCTGTTTTCTCCGTAACTACTGCCGTAGCTATTGCTTTCCGGTCCATAATTAATCTTAATTTCTTCCTGATAGGGATTTGCCGGCCTCTCCTCCTCTGCGTCCGTTATTTTTTCATAAACCGGCGGCTGTACGGACAGGGTATCACTTCCCGAAAACAGCCCTTCTGTCTGCGGTTTTGCCGGCTGTTCAATTTTCGCCCCGCAATTACTGCAGAATTTTGCCGTTTCAGGGTTTTCGCTGCCGCACTGTATGCAATAAATTGTTTTCTTATCCTCGTTCATGGTATTTCTCTGTTCTCCCTTTCCCACTATGTATTTATTTACTCCTATTCTAAGATAATACCGGCCAAATGTCCACTACAATTTTTGATAGACTTTGGGGGCTGGGCATGTTATACTGAATATAACACATCGGGATACAAGTCTTTTTACGGCTTATGTCCCGATTTTTTTGCGCATTTCACCGGCAAAAGCGGGCAAAGAGATGTCTGCCGCCCCATCTCTTTGCCCGCCCCAAATTCACCTTCCTTATTCCCGCGACCCCGGCAGCCGATACCTGAACAGTCTTTTCGAGAGCTGCTTTAAGTTAAACGGAATCAGAGGATAGATATAGCTCTTGCCGGACACGGTGCGGTTTGTCGCAATGGCCGCAAGAAGCAGAATGATTGCCGCGATATATCCCCACAATCCAAAGATTGCCGTCAAAATCAGATTGATGATTCTCATAAATTTAATGGCGTAGCTGAGCTCATAGCTGGCCTGGGTATAATTGGCAATGGCCACAAACGCCATATAAAGCATGACCTCGCTGTTGAACCACCCGCTGTTTACCGAAAATTCCCCCAGCACCAGCGCGGCCATCACGCTTAAAGGCGTGCTCAGCATATTGGGGGTATTCACCGCCGCAAGGCGAAGCCCGTCGATGGCCAGCTCCAGAATCAGGAACTGCCAAATCAGCGGAATATTGGTGACGTCCTTGACCTTGATAAACTCAAAGCCCGCCGGAATCCACTCCGGCCTTTGCATGAGAAGCAAAAAGGTGGGCGTCATAATATATGTGATGATTGCAATGAGGAATCTGGAAAGGCGCAGGTAGGTGCCGGTAATGGGCGGAAAATAATAATCGTCCGCCTCCTCCACGATATCAAAGATGGAGGTCGGGGTAATCATTGCCGAAGGAGAATTATCAACCAGAATGACGATATCTCCCTCCAGAATCTGGGCGGAGGCGGTGTCCGGCCTTTCCGTGAATTTGAATTTCGGGAAAGGATTGTACCATTTCTTTTTATAAAGGCATTCCGCCAGGCTTTCCTGATTCATGGTAAGGGCGTCCACCTGGATTTCGTTAATTCTGGTTTTTATTTTCTCCAGAAAGGCATGGTCCACCCTGTCGTCCATGTAGCACAGCACAATGTCGGTCTGGGAGCTGTTTCCGGCATGAAGCATCTCCATACAGAGCTGTTCGCTTCTGATTCTTCTTCTTATCAGAGCCGTATTAAAAACGATGGTTTCCACAAAGCCGTCCTTGGAGCCCCGAAGCACCTTATCCTTTTCGGGTTCTTCCACCCCGCGGGAGGGATAGGTTCTGGAGTCAATCAGAAGGCACTTGTCATACCCGTCGATAAACAGCGCAAATACGCCGGACATGATAAAATAAGTGATTTGCGACCACTCATCCTGCAAATCAACCTCCACATAGGGAAGATTGGACTTTGACATTTCGTGGGCCGTAGCGGGCATTTCATCTTCCTTGAGGTCAAGAAAATACTGAAGCATTTTCTGCATCATCTCATCCTTGCAGAAGCCGTCGATAAAATACATACACGCTTCCCGCCCGCCGATTCTTATCACCCGGTACACAACGTCAAAATTGGTATCCACCGACAGAAATTTATTCAGGTAATTCATATTTTCCGAAAGGGAGGTGCTCATCTTTTTCTTATCTGTGCTTGCATTATTCATAAAAAACTCCTTCCGCTCACATAATACATTTTGTGTTCATTATGCGGCAAAAGGAGTTATTTTATACAGATAAATCTACATCATTGCTTTCCGGTGCTTCCGAAACCGCCTCTGTCGGCTCCAGAAAGGGAGGATACCTCCTTAAACAGGATTTTGGGCTGGTTCTCCACGATTCTGAACTGACAGATTCTGTCGTTTAAGGCTATCTTCGTATCCCTCACGGCGTAAACCGGCATGAACCACTGGTCGTTGTCCCCGCAGTAGGAGCCGTCCACCACCCCCTGATGATTGGTCTGGATAATGCCGAAATTTTTGAAGGTGGAGCTTCTCGGCACGATATGCGCTTCATAGCCCGCCGGCAGCTTCATGGCCACCCCCAGAGGAATCAGGCGGAATTCTCCCTGTTTAAGGCTCACGTCCTCCGCCGCCCGAAGGTCAATCCAGTCGGATTTTCCGTCTATATAGGTCAGTTTTTCAATTTTATCCGTAAAATATTTTATCTCGATGGTTTCTGTCATCATACTCTCCTGTTCTCTATGCGTAATCGCCGCAATGGAGCACCGGCTGGAAGATATTTGTCTGTTTCAGCGTTTTCTGTACGTCGATTACCCTCTGGTTACTGCTGCCCTTCCAGAGAAGCCGGGTGTCCTTTTTGTCCGCCTGGAACTCTCCGTCAACCAAAACGTCAACATACTGCATCATAATATCGTCGCAGACATTTTCCCACACATCCCCTGTGTACAGCCAGACGGTTTTATTCGGGTATTTCTCCTTAATCTCCTTCATAAACCTCCGCACATCGGGCCGGTTCGCCGAATGAAGCGGGTCGCCCCCGGAAAAGGTGATTCCTGAAATATAAGGCTTGTCAAGCTGTTCAAAAATCTCCTGCCGCGCGCTTTCGTCAAAGTAAAGCCCTCCCGCCGGGTCCCATGTAATGGGATTATGGCAGGATTTACAGCAATGGGAGCATCCGGACACCCAAAGTACTACCCGAAGGCCGTCGCCGTTTAACATATCGTCCTTTGTGATATTGTGATATCTCATATTTTCACTTCCTACATGCTCTTTCTTTCCGCTATTTCCGCCATTTTGGCCTCGTTTAATCTGGTATCGCCATGGACTCTGGAATAGGAAAGATAACCGTTCATGCGCTCAATCTTTGTGAGATTGGTGCTTCCGCACACGGGACACACATCCATTTCCAGCTCCTGATGGCCGCAGTCGTCGCAATATGCCAGCGATAAATTGACGCCCTCATAAAAGCCCATATCCATGGCTCTGCGGATTAAGGTCTTGATTGCTTCTTTATTATAATCAATGGGATATTTCACATACTGTATCTTCCCGCCGTTGGAAAGCTCCCAGAAACGGTATTCCAAATCCTGCTTTTCAATAGGCGTAATATCCTCGGATACATGACAGTGAAAGCTGTTGGACACATATTCCCTGTCGGAAACGCCTTCCACAATGCCATATTTGGCGCGGAACTGCTTTACCTGAAGCCCGCACAGGCTCTCGGCAGGGGTTCCGTAAATGGCGTACAGGTTCCCGTCCTCCTCCTTGAATTCCGTAATTTTCTGGTTGATATGCTCAAGCACCTCGAGGGCAAACTTTCCGTCCTCCACAAGGGATTTGCCGTTATAAAGCTCCTGAAGCTCATTAAAAGCCGTGATGCCGAAGCTGGCCGTTGCCGTCTTTAAAATGGGCTTGATTTTGTCGGAAAGCTTTAAATTTCCTCCAAGGAAACCGCCCTCGCAGTAAGCCAGGGGATTGGTGGACGCCCGCATTTCTCCCAGATACGCATAGGTTCTGATATGAAGCTGACGGATTAAATTCAGATAATAATCTAAAACCTCATAAAAATCCCGGCTTTCCTGTCTTGCCTTTGCCAGAATCATGGGCAGATGCAGGGACACCGCCCCGATATTGAACCGTCCCACAAAAACAGGCTTATCCTTATCGTCCGCCGGATGCATTCCTCCCCTTTCATACCAGGGAGAAAGAAAAGCCCGGCAGCCCATAGGGGAAATCACCTTTCCGTACTGCTTGTACATGCTTGCAATATAGCCCTTGCCGGTTAAGGAAAGCCAGTCGGGATACATGGTTTTTGCAGAGCATTCCACCCCCGCCTCAAACACATCTTCAAGCTCTCCGCCCGGACCGTGCAGATTTTCATCATACAAAAATACAATCTTCGGGAAAAGAACAGGCTTCTTGCAGTCCTTTTTGCCCTGTCCCTCTCTCCTCACATTCAAAAGGGAAATGGTGGCAAGCTTTGCAAAGCGGCTTCTTCCAAGTCCTGCCGTCACCGTGATAAAAGGATAATCCCCGCGGCTGGACGCTACCGTGTTAAACTTATACTCCCATCCCTGGAAGCCCTGTTCAAACTCCCGCTTCACATCCTCAAGAGCCTCGGCGTTTGCCCGTTCTTCGTCAATACCAAGACCGCGGTATCTTTTAAGACTTCTCTGATAAGTCTTTTCCGCATAAGGCTCTAAAATCTTGTCCACCTCCGGTACGGTAAAACCGCCGTACTGCTGGCTGGCGGCGCTTAAGACAATATCGCCGATTACGTCAAAGGCCACGTCCAGCGTCTTGGGCTCGTTATACCAGATATTTCCCATCTCGAAGCCGCCGGTAAGCACATTGGCCACATCGAACAGACAGCAGTTCATGGTATCCCGCCTTGCGGACATATCATGGACGTAAATATAACCGTCCCGGCAGGCCTGGATTTCCTCCACCGTCATAAAAAACTTCTGGTACAGCTCCTTATTGAACTGATTAAAAATAAGGCTTCTCTTTGTGGATACAAGGGCGCTGTCGGTATTGGCGTTTTCCTTGTCCCCCACATACATGATGGACTGGCTTTTCTTATAGACATCGTCCATCATACGCACGAAATCCTGTTTATAATTCCGGTAGTCCCGGTAGCTTTTCGCCACAATGGGCTTGATTTCCTCAAGAGCGCTCTCCACAATATTGTGCATAATAGGAATCGGAATCCTGTCCGTTTCCATCTCGTCCACCTTATCGATGACAAATTTGCAGATATGCTCCTTTTCCTCTTCCGTAAACTTGGTAAGCGCCCTGTAAGCGCTTTTCCCTACAGCGTCGATTACCTTCTGGACGTTAAAAGCCTCCAGGCTCCCGTCCTTTTTAATCACCATAATTTTTTTCTTCGGCTGAAATAATTCGCTGTATTTTGCAGTATCTTCCTGCACGTCGTTCATTTGCTTTCCCCCGTTCTTTCTGCGTCTCCCCACCTGGCAATTGTTGACGAAATACCAAATCTGGTAGATAGAGCAGAAGTAAATCTATATATAGTAGTGATATCCAGTATAATAAAATCCGGCCATGCTGTCAATACAAAAGCTGTTATATTTTTCCGGGGATTTTTTTCGGCTTTTGCAATACAGTATTCCGTACTATAATTTTCTTTTATTTGTGCGGATGAATCATCCCCGACTTTGCCACAGCCGCCACGGCCTCCTCGATTTCCTCCGCCGGAAGGGTAAGGGCAAACCGAACATACCCCTTTCCCAGCTTTCCGAAGCTGCTCCCCGGCGTGCATAAGAAGCCGGATTTCTCCAGAAGCTCCATCACAAAGGAAACATCATCGGAGTACCCGTCGGGAATTTTGCCCCATGCGAACATGGTTCCCTCGCTGTCGGGAATATTCCAGCCGATTTTCCTAAGGCCGCCGCAAAGGGCGTCGCGCCGCTTCTGATACTCCGCGCAGCGCTCCCTTACCCCGTCGTCGGGGCCGTTTAGAGCGGCAATTGCGCCGTACTGCACCGGGAGAAAGGTTCCGTAATCAATCTGCGAGCGGAGCTTCTTGAAATTCTGCACCAGATATTCGTTCCCCACAAGGAAGCCCGCCCTTGCGCCGGTATAATCAAAGCTCTTGGAAAGAGAATAAAATTCCACACAGTTCTCCTTTGCGCCCTCAAACTGCAAAATGGATTTCCCCACATGGCCGTCGTAAATGATATCGGAGTAAGCGTTATCGTGGACAATAATAATGTCATGGGCCTGCGCCCAGGCAATCAGTTCTTCGTAAAAGCTGTCCGGCGCAAGCTTGCAGATAGGGTTTAAAGGATAGGAAACCATGATAAATTTTGTCTTTTTACAGGTCTCCTCGTCAATTGCCTTTAAGTCGGGGAGATAATTGTTTTCAGGACGAAGCTCATAGGTTCTCACATCCGCCATTGCAAGGGCGGGACCTATGGAAAAGACCGGATAGCCCGGGTCGGGCACAAGCACAATATCGCCCGGGTTGCAAAGAGACATCCCGATATGGGTGATTCCCTCCTGCGAGCCGTAAACGTCTGTGATTTCCCTTTCGTTTAAGGTGACATGATAACGCTTCTCAAAGCGGTTAATTACCGCCTGTGTAAGCTCGGGAAGCATTTTCAGCGCGTATTTGTAGTTGGCGGGCTTTTTTGCGGCCTCCACCACGGCCTCTATCACATGAGGCTCCGTGGGAAAATCTGGCGTTCCCACGGAAAGGTTGTACACCTTTCTTCCGCTTTTCTCCACTTCTTCTTTTTTTTCGTTTAATACCTGAAAGATTCCCTCTTCGAAATCCTTCATTCTGTCAGCAACCTTTAAAGTCATTTTTAATTCTCCTGTTCCTGCTCCGCAAATGTCTTTCCAGTACGCTTTCTGTACAGACATTTACTGTTTATTCCGGTTTCTATATTAAGAATAATTCCGAATAATCTCTCCGAGATAGTCGGCGTATCCCTTTTTTACATATTCGGGAGTCAGGATACGGACCTCCCGTCCAAGGCCGGTCAGCCAGCCGTAGAACTGCATACTGACGGCCACCCTGATTTTCACGCCGGCAACGCCCTCCTCCAGCTTCCGTATGCTGATTTCCCTTCCAAAGCGGTCGAGCACGATTCCAATCATACTCTCCGGGAGACGTAAAGTCACGGTCTCCGTCTCGCCGCCGAACATGCCGAAGGTTCTGTTGGCATATTCCGCAATGTCAAACCTTTCAAAGGATTCCGCGCCTTTTCGTTCTTCTCCTTCCTGCTCTTTTATGCAGCTCATTTTATCCACCCGGAAATGCTTGATTTTTTCTTCCTCGTCATCGTATGCCACCAGATAATAATTCTCATCCTTCCAGGTAAGCGCCCAGGGACTGACATGATACCGTTTCCCCTGATGCCTGGGAACCAGCTCCCTTTTCATATTCCACACAAGATAGGTAAAGGTGATAGGCGCGTTATCCTGTATGGCCTTATGTACCATATCCACGTTATAGTAGATACTCTCATTGTCCGTCTTTACCCTCCCGGCCACAAAAACCTGCCTTTGAAGCTGCTTCCCCTCATACGGACCTGCCAGCTTCTCTATCTTGGAAATCAGCTGCCGCGACTTCTTAAGTGTGATAAACCGGGAAGCCTGTACGGCGTCCACAAGGAGCTTTAGCTCCGGCAGCTCAAACTCCCTGCCGGCCATATAATAACCGCCGCCTTTGTGCGCCTTTACATAAACAATATCGTATCCGAATAAGTTTAAGCATTCAATGTCATCGTAAATGCTTTTCCGCTCCGCCGGGATTCCGTAGGAAGACAGCCGCGCAATCAGCTCCTGTGTGGAAAGGGGATGCGCCTCGTCGGTATTTTCACTCAATATTTTAAGAAGATATAACAGCTTCATCTTCTGATTGACGCCTCTTGGCATTACAATATCTCCTCTATTTCCCACAGATTTCGGATTTCATAATCAATCTTAAGCCCGTCAGTATTTTCTTTTCCTTCCGGGTTATACCAGCAGCAGGAAATCCCCGCATTATTCGCCCCCCTGATATCGCTGGAAAGGGAGTCTCCCACAACGATTGTCTTTTCCTTTTGAAAACCGGGAATTTTCTGAAAGCATTGCTCAAAATACAGGGGATGCGGTTTGGGGTATCCCATCTCCTCGGAAATAAAGATATCGTCCATGATTTTGTCGAGACCTGACAGCCGGAGCTTGTTTCTCTGGGTGGCGGAAACTCCGTTGGTAATGACGTATTGCCGCACCCGGCCTTTCAGCCTGCTGCAAAGCTCATAGGAATTATCCCTGAAAAAGAAAACGCTCCCGAGCAGCCTCTGATAGGTATCGGCAAACTCCTTTACCGGAATATCCGTGATGGAAAGCTCCGCAAAAAGCGCCTCAAATCTTCCCGGAAGAAGCTTTTCTTTGGAAATCTCCCCAAGCTCATGCCGCTTCCAGAAGGAATCGTTAATCGCGGCGTACAGCTGAACAATGTCCTCCGTTATCTCCCTGCCAAAGCCGCGAAAGCTCTCGTGCAGCGCATGGCTCTGGGATTTGTTAAAATCCAGAAGCGTCTGGTCAACGTCCCACAAAATTGTCGTAAACTGTTTCATACAGCAGCCTTTCTATAGAAAAAGAGCTGGCATTTAGCCAACTCTGGTAGCATTCTCACCTTCCAGTTGTTTGTTTTTGTTCTTTCTGAGCTTAATTCCGATAAAAATCGCAACTCCGCCAAGCACCACAATAACCGCCATCACAAGAAGATAAGATAAAAAACTATTTAAGAATAAAATCAGATTATCCATTTCACACCAGGCCTTTCCTCTTATTTTTTACTACTCCTATCTTAGCATTCCGGCTTTTTACCGTCAAGATATGTTTTTATCATTCACAGAAATTCAACTCACAGAAATTCACGGAAGTCATTTTCGGGCCTAGTTGTAAAAGCCTATTTTCGCATTTCGGAATAATAACCCTGCAAAGCGATATCGCCCGCCATTGCCTCCGCCTCCTCAATAATATCAGGCGCATACCCCATAATCCCCAAAAGCCTGATAGCGTTTCGGGTGCTTGCCCTTCCCTCCATGATTTTGTAGCTGAATGAAATATCGTTCTCCGCAATTTCTTCTTCAAAGTGATAGTTATGGTAGAAGCTTTCCAGAAGATAGGTCAGCTCGATATCGTGGGTAGCCGCAAAACACATGTGGTTTTTCTTTGCAATGCTCTTTAAAATCTGAGTGGACGCCGCAATCCGCTCTATGGTATTGGTTCCCCGAAGAACCTCGTCCACAAAGCAAAGGACGGGAAGCCCTTCTGTCTCCAGTAAATCCAGAATCCGTTTCAGGGATTTAATCTCCACCATATAATAGCTGTCCCCGCCCTGAACGTCGTCGCGAAGGCTCATGGAGGATACGGGACGGCACATGGCGCCCTCGTAGCTGTCCGCAAGCACGGTGTGGACTGTCTGTGCTAAAATGCTGCCCAGCGCCACCGTTTTTAAAAAAGTGGATTTTCCTGACGCGTTAGAGCCGGTGATGAGCACGCTTCCATCCGTTGTCAGGTCATTTTTCACCGGATTTTCAATCAGGGGATGGTACAGCCCTCTTGTCCTTATTGCCGTCTGTGTTCCAAATATCGGAGTACAATAGCTTTCCAGAGATTCCCGCCATGCGCCGATTGCAATCATGGCCTCGATTTTCCCCAGAACGGTAATCATCCCGTCAATCTCCCGGATATGTCTGCGCATTTCCGAAAGCATCTGGTTAAACTTGATGAGGTCAAGATGAAAACCCATTCTCACAAAATCAAGCAGCATATCAAGGGGATTGCCGGAGCCTGACATCCTCCCGCCCGACATCAGCAGAAAGGAGCCGCGCCTGAAACTGCTCATGGCGCCGCTGCAGCTTTTCAGACAGGACAATTCCTCCTCCAGAACCGGAATACGGTGAGGCAGCAGCTTTTTTACCGTATCAAGAATGCGGAAAACATAAGCAAAGCTGACGATATAGGGGTCAATTTCGTTTTTTATTTTAAAATAGGATATATTATTGTAAATCAGCACACACGCCAGAAACAAAATTCCCACGGGAAGATTGACAAAAAGCGACGCAACCGCCCCGATAAGTAAAACAATCATCAGATAATGGGGGAAATTGCTCCTCTCCCCCAAATCATCCAGGTAATCCAGATAGTCATAAATAGAAAACTTCCCGGTTCTCCCCAGCCGGCTATAGATATACTGAATGGCAACTCTCTCGTCGGGATTATTCTGAAAAAACCCGATAATTTCCTCCCGATGTAAAAGCTCGTCCTCCAAAAGGGCAGGCTTTCTCAGGATATAATACAGATACTCCTCGCCGGCCGCCGACCAGGTATAGTTCATTCTTTTGAAAACATCATCCATATTTAAGTCATTCCAGGTGATGTCATCGATGACAAAGCCCTCCCGGTGCTTTAGGAAATAGTGAGAAATATTTGCAAACTGCTCCGGTTTGTATTCCTTTTGCGGCAGTACGCCGTAATCGCTGCGCAGCTTCCTGATAAATTCCCTCTGCGATTTCCGGTAATCCAGAAAGCCCTTCACCATAAAAAGCACAATAAATCCCAGCATTACCACCGCAAAAATAAGATATTCCATTTAAACTTCTCCCATAATCCTGTTCCTGATAATTTCTGCTTTCCGGTAAATCTCCTCCGGCGCGTCTTTTGTGATAAACTTCCCCTTTTCATAAAGGATTTTCCCGTGAATCATCGTCATAATCACGTTCTGCTTGCTCCCGCTGTACACAAGGTTCTTGGGAATATTGTTAAGCGGCTGCATATTGGGCTGGTGGAGGTCAATCATAATCATATCCGCCAGCTTTCCCGCCGAGAGCACGTCCGCATCTGCAAGCCCCATGGCATGGGCGCCGTTTACCGTCGCCATTTTCAGCACTTCCATGGCGTCAACTGCCGCCGCGTCCTTTTCCCGCAGCTTCCCTAAGGCGGTAACAAGAAACATTTCCCGGAACATATCAAGACAGTTATTGCTGGCCGGGCCGTCGGTTCCGATTGCAACCCCAACGCCTGCCTTTAAATAATCCGTTATGGGGGCAATTCCGCTGGCAAGCTTGCTGTTAGAGCCCGGATTCGTCACTGCAAAGAGTCCTTTCTCCTTCATAATAGCGATATCCTCTTTTGTCACGTGGACACAGTGATATCCGCCTCCGCCGTAATCGAACATTCCGAGAGAGTCAAGGAACGCCACAGGCGTCATGCCGTACCTCTCGATGCAGCCTGCCACCTCGCTCTCCGTCTCCGCAAGGTGGGTAAAAACCGGAGCCTTATATTTGTGTGCCAGAGCGGCGATTTGCTCAAGCAGCTCCCGGGAGCAGGTATACTCTGCATGGAAACCCAGAATATAGGACTGCAGAGGACTTCTGGCGTTCAGCTTTTGATACATCTCCTCCAGCATCTCCACTGACTGGCTGAAATTGTTCACGCCTCCCACCTGCACGCACCGCATACCCATCTCGTCAAAGGCATCGGCAATGGAATCCGGCGTCAGGTACATGTCGAATACTCCGGTAATCCCGCTGGTGAGATATTCCAGAATCGCCAGCTTTGACAGCTCATAAATGTCCTCCGCCGTCATTTTGGCCTCCACAGGGAAAATCCTGTCATTCAGCCACTCATGAAGAGGCAAATCGTCCGCATAGGAGCGCAGGAGCGTCATCCCCGAGTGGGTATGCGCATCCTTAAAGCCGGGCATCAAAAGATTCCCCTTACAGTCAATTTCCCTGTCCCATACCGGGCCGCCTGCCGACGCTTTATCCGCCTCCGCCGGGGCTGACCTTTCGGAGAGATTGCCGGCGCCGGACAGACTGTCTGCCGTTTTGCTTCCAGCGCCCTCCTGATTTGCTCCCACATAGAGGATTTTTTCATCCCTGACATGGACTTCCCCTTCAAATATTTCCCGATTTTCCTCCATCGTGAGGATTTTTGCATTATAAAATCTGATGTTCATGCGTTCTCCGTTCCGAAATCTTTTCTTTCATAAACTATCCATAAACCGGATATCTGATTCGTCCTTTTGGTAATTCTCTCAGAGATTCAGATTCTCCGGCCCGAATCCCTCCGGTAAAAGCTCACTTAAAGTAAACGCCTGGTAATCCTGTTCGCTTTTTGCCACGATAACAACAAAATTATCGGCGTCCGCAAACTCCCGCATCACCTGCCTGCACACGCCGCAGGGAAAGGCATACTGAGTGACGTCTCCTTTAGGGCTTCCAACCACCGCAATTGCCTTAAATCTCCGCCATCCCTCGCTGACTGCCTTGAATATGGCAGTCCTTTCCGCACAGACAGTGGGCGTATAGGCGGCGTTTTCAATGTTGCAGCCGGTATAAATTCTCAGCTCGTTGGTCAGCACCGCCGCTCCCACCATGTAGCCGGAGTAGGGAGCATAGGCCTTTTTTCTTGCTTCCATGGCGGAGCGGATAAGCTCAGCCACCGGTATGTCGCTTATTTTTGATGCATCCATTTCTCATCTCTCCGAATCTTATGATAAACTGTCCCTGTCAGGCAAATCAAATCTTATGACAAATTGTCCCTGTCAGGCAAATGCCGCAATCGACTCTGTAATCAGCTTCCTGAAAAGCGGGGCCGCATTATTGGACGCTTCCTGTACTTCTTCATGGGTAAGGGGATTGTCCGTCATTCCGGCAGCCAGATTCGCCACGCAGGAGATTCCGCAGATTTTCATTCCCATATGGTTGGCGGCAATGGCTTCCACTACCGTGCTCATTCCAACGGCGTCCGCGCCCAGGGTGCGAAGCATCTTAATTTCCGCCGGAGATTCAAAGGACGGTCCGGTAAGCTGTACATAGACGCCTTCATGCAGAGGAATATTGCACTCTTTTGCCGTTTTGCGAATGATGTCCAAAAGCTCCGGGTTATAAACCTTGCTCATATCCGGGAAACGCACTCCCAGCTCGTCAATGTTTGCCCCCACCAGCGGATTGGGCGCGAAGCAGGAAATATGGTCCTTAATGAGCATAAAGCTGCCTGCCGAAAAGGAAGGATTAATCCCGCCGGAGGCATTGGTCAGAAACAGTATCTCAGCGCCCATCATTTTCATAAGACGGGCGGGAAGCACCACATCCGAAATCGGATACCCCTCGTAATAATGCACTCTCCCTTTCATGCACACCACAGGCACGCCCTTCACATAGCCGAAAATAAACTTCCCGGCATGTCCCGGAACCGTGGATACCGGAAAATCTTTAATTTCGCTGTAATCAATCTCCGCTTTTACGTCCATGGTATCCGCATAATTTCCAAGCCCGGAACCCAGCACCAGCGCCACCTTCGGCGTCAGGGGAATCCTGTCTTTTATGCTTTCATAACATTTTACTACTTTTTCGTATACCTGATTCATACTGACCCTCCATAAATATTTGCAGTTGTTTTTTTCATCATAACAGATAGGGTAAGGGGTGTAAACACCTTTGCAATATTTCTGTTTTATCATTCTGTCTCTCAAACGGCAAGCAGGCAGCCGCCCGGCCTTTTGCGGGGTGCCGGAAATATTTTTCAAAATCATAGAACCACATACAAGCCGCCCACATATGATAAACCATAAAACAAAATAATTTTTGGAGGCAATATCATGAGTGATTTAACAGCTACTGGCTGCGGATGTGGCACCAGCAATGTGAGCAATGGATGTGGGTGCAGCTCCATCATCTGGATTATCCTTTTACTTTCCTGCTGCGGCGGATGCGGCGGCAATGGATTTGGCGGTCTGTTCGGCGGCAACTCCGATAACGGATGCTGCGACAGTCTCATCTGGATTATCCTCCTGCTGTGCTGCTGCGGAAACGGCAACGGCAATAGCGGCTGTGGATGCGGATGCTAATCTAAACGATTGACTTCTCTTATCATGTCTGGAAAGTAGGCTCCGAAAAGGGCCTACTTTTCTGCATATCGGACACTTTAAAAACATAAAATATTAAAACCGGTGGGAAGGAGCAGTTATGGATTCAAATGAGCACAACAAAGTCATTGCATTTGACACTCTCTTTTGCACCAATCATATACAGATGTTAAAGGTTCTTTTGCCTTACATGAATCATCAAATGCAGAAATCTATGGCTGTTTATATAAAGTTTCTGGAATTAAACTACACCATCGACTATTTCAGAAAGCATCCCTATCCTCTTTGCGGCTGCATGCAGAAGGACGATTCGCCGGATATTTTCAAAATGTGCTCGGAGCTTGCCCCTTATTGTACGGAAAATGAGAAAAAGCAGCTGGAGCAGATAAAAAATATTCAGCAGGGAATGAATATGTACAGGGAAATGTCGCAGGCCATGGATATGATGAAGGATTTTATGCCGGACGCGGCCTCGTTTATGAACAGCTTCGGAGGCGGGGACGCCGACTTCTGCGACGGCGGCCCGGGAGATATCGGCGCCTCTGAAAATAACGCCGATTCGGACAAAAGCGGCAAAACCGGCGGCGCAGGAGGCTTTGACCTGATGAACATACTGATGAATATGCTCACACCGGAGCAAAAGCAAATGTATGAAATGTTTGGAGGAAATCAACATGCAGAATGATTGGATGCGGGACGAATCCTTAAAAGATATTGAACCATATAAGCTGGAATTTCTTCAGGCTCTCGTTTTCGAGAGCAGCAATTTGAGAAAAGAGCAGATGCTTCCTTTTCTGATGGCAGTTGCCAAACGGGGACAGGAAAAGAAGGTTTCCTTCTCCGATAAGGAAATCGACGCCATCGTGGCAGTCTTGCGGAAACAGGCTTCGCCCGATGAAATTGCAAAAATTGAAAAGGTAATGGCAATGCGTTCGCGCCGATAACAAACGCTGTCACGCTCCGCGAGAGAGCTTATTGTTAACAAACACTGTCACGCTCCGCGAGCCAGCTTATTGTAACAGAAACAGACGCCGCCGCATTTCGCGGGACAGCGTCTGTTTTTGCTTCACTACTTCATAACAATATTCACAATCCTTCCCGGAACGTAAATCTCCTTCACGATATTTCCGGTCAGCTTTTCGGCAACCGCTTCCTTTGCTTTGGCAATCACGGCCTCCTTCGCTTCCTCTCTCGGAATATCGATGGTGGCTCTGGTCTTTCCGTTAATCTGCACTGCGATTTCGATGGTGGCCTCCACGGTCTTCGCCTCGTCATATTCCGGCCATGTGCTCTGATAAATTCTTCCCTCAAAGCCCGTCCGCTGCCAGATTTCTTCGGTAATATGAGGCGCCACCGGATTAAGCAGCACAAGCAATGTCCGAAACTCGTCCTTTGTCACCGCGCTCTTTCGGTAGAATTCATTGATAAGCGCCATCATAGCCGCAATGGCCGTATTGTATTTCAGGCTCTCATAGTCGCCGCTGACCTTCTTGATGGTCTGGTGCATTTTAATTTCCAAATCTTTGGAATAGCCGTCTTCCTGAGTAAGGATATCCTGCAGCTTCCACACTCTCTCAAGGAATCTGCGGCAGCCCTTCACTCCGTCCTCGCTCCATGCGGCGGAAAGCTCGAAAGCGCCGATAAACATCTCGTAGGTACGAAGGGTATCCGCACCGTATTCTCTTACGATATCGTCAGGGTTCACCACATTCCCCCGGGACTTGCTCATCTTCTCCCCGTTAGAGCCTAAAATCATGCCGTGAGAGGTTCTCTTTGCATAGGGCTCGGGGCAGGAAACCGCCTTTTCGTCATATAAAAATCTGTGCCAGAATCTGGAATAAAGCAGGTGCAGCGTGGTATGCTCCATACCGCCGTTATACCAGTCCACAGGCATCCAGTAGTCAAGAGCCTCCTTGCCTGCCAGGGCTTCTTTGTTTTTGGGGTCGGTATAACGCAGGAAATACCAGGAAGAACCGGCCCACTGAGGCATGGTGTCCGTTTCCCTCTCGGCAGGCCCTCCGCAGCAGGGACAGGTGGTGTTTACCCATTCCGTCATGGAGGCAAGGGGAGATTCCCCCGTATCCGTGGGCATATAGCTTTCCACTTCGGGAAGCTCCAAAGGCAGCTCGCTCTCAGGAACAGGCACATAGCCGCATTTTTCACATTTCACAATGGGAATGGGCTCGCCCCAGTAACGCTGTCTGGAAAATACCCAGTCGCGCAGCTTGAAATTGGTTTTGGCATGGCCGATTCCCTTTTCCGTCAGGAAATCCGTAATCTTCTTCTTGGCATCCGTCACGGAAAGGCCGTTTAAGAAATCGGAATTCACCAGCGTTCCCGTCTCCACATCGGTGAACACGGCTTCGTTCACGTCCACCGGGCTTCCGGCGACCACCTCGATAATAGGCATGTTGAATTTTTTTGCAAATTCCCAGTCGCGCTCGTCATGGGCAGGCACAGCCATAATCGCTCCCGTGCCGTAGGACATCAGGACATAATCGGAAATCCATACCGGAATTTCCTTCCCGTTTACGGGATTTACCGCAGACAGACCCTTAAGCATAACGCCTGTCTTGTCCTTTGCCAGCTCCGTCCGCTCGAAATCGGATTTTCTGGCGGCCATTTCCCTGTAGGAAACCACCTCGTCCCAGTTTTCGATATCTGCACGGTATTTATCGATAAAAGGATGCTCCGGGCTCATAACCATGTAGGTAACGCCGAACAGGGTATCCGGTCTTGTGGTATAAACGGTCATTTTGTCCTCTTTATCCTTTAAGATAAAGTCCACTTCCGCTCCGGTGGATTTCCCAATCCAGTTTTTCTGGGAAACCTTCACGCGCTCCACGTAATCCACCGTGTCAAGCCCCTCTAAAAGCTTGTCCGCATATTCGGTTATTTTCAGCATCCACTGGCTCTTTACCTTGCGGACCACCTCGGAGCCGCAGCGCTCGCAGACGCCGCCCACCACCTCCTCGTTTGCAAGCCCGATTTTACAGGAGGTACACCAGTTGATGGGCATTTCCGCTTTATAAGCCAGACCGGCATGGAAAAGCTTCAGGAAAATCCACTGTGTCCATTTATAATATTCCGGGTCCGTGGTGTTGACTTCCCTCTCCCAGTCAAAGGAATAGCCCAGGGAATGGAGCTGGTTTTTGAAATGCTCCACGTTGTTTTTGGTAACAATCTTCGGATAAATATGATTTTTGATGGCATAATTTTCCGTGGGGAGACCGAAAGCGTCCCACCCCATGGGGTAAAGCACGTTATAGCCCTGCATCCTCCGCTTTCTTGCCACAATGTCAAGAGCCGTATAGGGACGCGGGTGCCCTACGTGCAGTCCCTGTCCCGAAGGATAGGGGAACTCCACTAATGCGTAATATTTTGGTTTGGAGTAATCCTCAGAGGTCCGGAACGCCTTTTCCTCGTCCCAGATTGCCTGCCATTTTGACTCCACTTCTCTGTGATTATATGGTACTGCCATTTTTCCCTCATTTCTGCGCCAGATTCCGCGCATGTTTTCTTTCCGCAAGCCGGCTTTTATCGCCGGCGCACATACCGGGCTTTCGCCTTTTGTACTGCTTCAATTCCTGATTTTACCTATATTACGGCAAAAAGTCAATAACCTCGTTCAGCCCGTACCCTTCCGTGTACTGAATTGTTATGGTATCCCCGGCCTTATACTTCACAATCTGTATCAGGCGGGTATCCGCCATGTTGATATCAAAGATATCCTCCTGGTTTTCCAGACAGACATAATAATGGGTATTTCCCTCAAGCACAATCGGGGATATGCTTTCTATCTTTCCGGTAATGCTCTTTCCCGCGCTTACCGCGTCGCTGACGATACCGTTGGTGCTAAGGAGCTGGGTATAGCTCTTTTCACATTCCTGTACCGTGTCTCCGATGGCTACCCACTGATATTTCTGAACGTTTACCATGGCATATTTTTTCACGAGGCCGGCGCCGTCCTTCAGCGCCATAAAATAAGTCGGCTCGTCCGCAATGTTCAAAAGCAGCGGGAAGGTTGCCCGGTAGCCAAGATTCTGTACCTGCCCCTCCGCCGAGGACATGGCGGAATCCTCAATGGCGCCTTCCACCTTATAGGAGCGTGTTTCCATGGTCCGCTGATTCATAAGGACAAAGCCCACGTTGGACTGGTCGCCGCTGACGCTGGTAATTCCGGTGTACACCCATACGTCGTCCTCCAGCGCAATGTAATTGTAGCCGTTCGTGGACTGCAGACAATCTTTCTGACCTAAAAGAGAATTCCAGTAGCCGTGCTTTAAAAGCCCTGAGTAATCGTACAGGTTAATCAGAAGCTCTGCGGAATAAACCTTGTCAATCCAGTTTGGCACATCCTCCACCGCATAGTCCACGCACTCTCCGCTCTGGGCGTTGCACAGAACCACCCGGCCTATGGTCTGCCCGCCGAAAAGGCCGATATTAAATTTCTTGACAGGACACACCCAGTAAGGCGTTCCCTCCTCGTCTATCTCGAAGAAAACCTGGTCGTCGAAAATATAGGTGGGGAAATGGAATCTCAGGTGCCTGTAAAGGTTTCTGTTAAAATATTCCCCTTTGGAATACCGAATCCCCTCCGAAAGCTTCACGCATTCCGTGTTCTGGGTGGTCATATCTATCAGAATGTAGGCCGGAATGCCGTTTTTCTGATTGGTAAGCCATTTGATGGGGCTTGCGTAGGTAAGAGGCGTTACCCGGACAGGCTTTCCCCGATAGTTTATCTGCGAATAGTCGCCGGAAACCTCAAACTGGGAAACCATATCCACCATGCTTCCCATCTTTCTGTTTCCCAAAAGGGAAGCGGAATCCTTGTCCAGGAGCGGGATTGTTTTATAGTCAACCTGCTTGATATCATCGGTGAATTCTCTTTCTTCAATCGTCAGAAGCCTCTGGTACTTCGCCGCATTAAAAAAGGGCGAGGATAAAAGCGAGCCTATGACGTAAGCCGCAATCAGCAAAGTCAGCAAAATCCCCAGCAATTTGAAAACAAGGTTGCTTTCCTTTAAATCAAAGCGAAAAGGATTCATCCCCTCCACATTCGACTGCCTTCCCTGTCTGATTTGTTTCAATGCGGACAGAAGCATGAATACTGCCACCACCAGCAGAATCGCTCCCCAGGTTCCCGACGAATGAATATTAATCGCGGGAAGCGTTACATAGTAATAAACGCCAAGGGCAAGGACTGCCGCCAGAACAAAAACAATGTTTCTCAAAATTTTCTTTTTTTTCATAATACTCCTTTACACCGGAAAAGTTTTCATCTATAAATTATACAATTTCCGAAAAATAATGCAACAGGATGCCGCACCCCCATTGCAGCACCCTGTTACTTATCACTGATTATGCAGTAATATCACCTTCATCTAAAAAGAACCGTTCCTTATTCGTCTGCCCCTTCAGCCACCTTGGCTGCTCTTGCCGCAACTTCCTTCTCCTGAACGTCGCTGGGAGCCTGCTCGTAACGTGAAAATTCATAGGCAAAATCGCCGCGTCCGCCAGTCATGGAACGCAAATCGGTACAATATCCGAAAAGTCCCATCATGGGAACGTCCGCCTCAATTACCTGCTTGCCGCCGGGCGCCGGATTCATCCCGAGCACTCTGCCTCTCCTCTTGTTCAGGTCGCCCATAACGTCGCCTGTATAGGCATCGGGAACCGTTACCTTAAGGGAAACGATTGGCTCAAGCAATACGGGATGCGCCTCCATAAAGCCTTTCTTGAAGGCCTGAATGGTTGCCATCTTGAAAGCCATTTCCGAGGAGTCTACCGGATGGTAGGAACCATCGTACAAAATCGCCTTAACGCCCACTACCGGGTAAGCCGCCAGAGGTCCCTTCACCACGGAATCCTGGATTCCCTTTTCAACCGCCGGGAAGTAATTCTTCGGTACGGCGCCGCCCACAACCATCTGCTCAAACTGATAGGTTTCTTCCAGATTGCCCAAAGGCTCGAATTTCATCTTAACATGGCCGTACTGTCCGTGTCCGCCGGACTGCTTCCTGTATTTGTATTCCACATCGGAGGTCTTCCTGATAGTCTCCCTGAATGCAACCTTGGGCTCTGTCAGTTCAATCTCAACCTTATATTCATTTAAAAGCTTGCTGGCAATGACATCCAGATGCAAATCTCCCATACCGTAAAGAAGCATCTGCCTGTTCTCGGAATCGTTGACATATCTCATGGCCTGGTCTTCATGAGAAATCTTCTGAAGGGCCTGGGAAATCTTGTCAACGTCCCCTTTGTTTTTGGGATTATAACGCTTATATGTATAAGGCGTCGGCATCTCCCATTTTCCGTATTTAATTGTGGTTGCCTTGGTGGAAAGGCTGTCGCCTGTCCTTGCCGCCGTCAGTTTGGCAAGGGCGCCGATATCCCCGGCGTGAAGCTCTTTCACCTCAATCGGCTTGCTTCCCTGAAGCACATACAGCTTTCCAATCTTTTCCTCCACATCCTTATCCACGTTGTAAATCACATCATCGGTCTTGAGAACGCCGGAATTCACCTTGATTAAGGAATATTTGCCGATAAACGGGTCAACAATGGTCTTCCAGATATAAGCGGATTTTGCCTTGGAGAAATCATAATCCCCGTGGAAAATGTCGTTTGTCTTCATATTGATACCGGCTACTTCCCGATTCTCCGGGCTGGGGAAATACTTGATAATATCGTCAAGCAGCGTATAAATGCCCTGGCAGAGCAGGCTCGAGCCCATCGTCATGGGAACGATGCTTCCGTCGCACACGTTGGTGCGCAGAGCCGCCCTGATTTCCGCATCGGAGAAGGTCTCGCCGCCGAAATATCTTTCCATCATCTCCTCGCTGGTCTCGGCAACCGCTTCCATAAGGGTATCGCGGCAGAGCTGAAGATTGGCCTTGTTGTATTCGGGAACCTCGCACTCCACCACTTCCTTGCCCTGCCATCTGTGGCCAGTCTCGGCAATGACGTTTACATACCCTACGAACTTCTCGTTTTCACGAATCGGCAGATGGAAAGGAGCCATCTTCTTGCCGAACATTGCCGTCATATCCTCAACCACCTGACGGAAGGAAGCGTTGTCCACATCCATGTTGCTGACATATATCATTCTGGGAAGCTTATATTTCTCGCACAGCTCCCACGCCTTCTGGGCGCCTACTTCCACGCCGGCCTTGCCGTTCACCACGATAATGACCGCGCCGGCGGCGCTGATTGCCTCTTCCATCTCACCGGCAAAGTCAAAAAAGCCCGGCGCGTCCAGTATATTAATTTTATATCCTTCCCACTCAACAGGGATAACGGAAGTACTAATTGAAATTTTTCTCTTCTGTTCTTCCTTTCCGAAGTCACTGACAGTATTTCCATCGTCAACCTTCCCAAGCCTCGATGTAATACCCGATAAATATGCCATAGCTTCCGCCAGGCTTGTCTTTCCAGAACCGCCATGCCCCAGCAAAGCTACGTTCCTAATCTTGTCAGTTGTGTAAATATTCATATAAGTCCCTCCATTTTTCCGGTTTTTTGGGAGTTACGCCGTATTTCTTCCATACAATTATTTTGGCCTTTTAAACCCCATGTGAACATTCTACTAAATAATCGGGATTTATACAAGCAAAATCGTACATTTTGTTGACTGTTTTTGTGTTTTCACAGGATTGTTAATCGTAATGCGCTTGACTTTCGCGCGTTGAAGTGCTATATTGTGGAACGGAAGATATTTGAAAGGAGCAAAAACAAAATGATTGTTGTAATGAAACCCCAGGCATCGGAGCCAAGTATCCTTGCCGTGACGAAATATATTGAGGAAAACGGACTGCAGATTCATCTCTCCAGGGGCGAAGAAGTCACCATCATCGGTATTGTGGGCGACAAATCCAGGCTTTCCACGGAAAATCTGCGTGTTTTCAAGGATGTGGACCGCATTATTCCCGTGACGGAAAGCTATAAGCTTGCCAACAGAAAATTCCACCCGGAGCCCACCACCGTAAAGGTGGGAAATACCAGCATCGGTCCCGGCAATCTGACCATTATGGCCGGTCCCTGCGCCGTGGAGACCGAGCAGCAACTCCTGTGCATTGCCCGGGAGGTGAAGGCGGCCGGAGCCACTATTCTGCGGGGAGGCGCCTACAAGCCCCGCACGTCCCCTTATTCCTTCCAGGGGCTCGAGGAGGAGGGGCTTAAGTATATGCAGGAGGCAAAGGAGGAAACCGGTCTTTCCACCATCTGCGAGGTGGTAAGCTTAGAAGCCATCGAAGCTGCCGAAAAGTATGTGGATATGATACAAATCGGCGCCCGTAACATGCAGAATTTCATCCTGTTAAAAGAAGCCGGCCAGTCGGGACTTCCCGTCCTGTTAAAACGGGGTCTGTGCTCCACCATCGACGAGTGGTTAAACGCCGCCGAATATATTATTGCCGAGGGAAATCCAAACGTGGTTCTTTGCGAACGGGGAATCCGCACCTATGAAACGGCTACCAGAAACACCCTGGATTTGAGCGCTGTTCCCGTCCTGCGGGAGCGGACCCACCTTCCCATTATCGTGGACCCGTCTCATTCCACAGGCTCTTATAAATATGTAGGTCCTATGGCAAGAGCCGCCGTGGCAAGCGACGCCGACGGCCTTATGATAGAGGTGCATAACGACCCGGCCCACGCCCTCTCCGACGGCCCCCAGTCGCTCAACTTTGCCAAATTTACCGCTTTAACCGAAGAATTAAAGCCTTTCTGCCGTCTTATGGGGAGGAGCTTCCATGAACAGTGACTTTACCTGCGGTTTTATCGGCCTGGGACTGATTGGCGGTTCCATTGCAAGGGCGATACGCCAGTTTTATCCGAAAAGCCGCCTTATGGCCTTTGAAATCAACCGGGACGCCTTAAGCGCCGCAGCGGCCGACGGCGTGATTGATACGCCCTTATCCGCCATCGGAAAGGAGCTTTCGGACTGCGACTACATTTTTTTATGCGCGCCTGTTGCTGAGAATAACAGAAATCTTGCAGAGCTTAAGAAATATCTTGCGCCCTCCTGCATCTTAACCGATGTGGGAAGTACAAAGACGGACATTCATAAACATATTGAAGCAGCCGGCCTTTCCGACCGTTTTATCGGCGGTCATCCCATGGCCGGAAGCGAACGCTGCGGATACATTAACTCCAGAGCCCTGCTCCTTCAGAATGCCTATTATATTCTGACGCCCTGCGAGGGGGTTCCCGCCGCCGCTGTAAATGCCTTCAAAGAGCTGATTGCATCCCTTGGGGCAATTCCTCTGGTGCTGGATTTTAAAATGCACGACTATGTCACCGCCGCAATCAGCCATCTGCCCCATGTGATTGCCGCCAGTCTGGTCAATCTGATTAAACAGGAGGATTCCCCGGAGGGAATCATGAAAATGATTGCCGCGGGAGGATTTAAGGATATTACAAGAATCGCCTCCTCCTCTCCCGCCATGTGGCAGCAGATATGCCTTACCAACGGCCAGAACATCTCCGCCCTGCTAACTACTTACATCAATTCCCTGACGCAGATACAAAAGGAGATTGAAAATGCGCAGCCGGAAAATTTGTATGCGTTTTTTGACGAGGCAAGAAGGTATCGGGATTCCTTCATAGAAGCTTCCAGCGGCCCGATTAAAAAAGTGTTTTCCATCCGCGTGGATATTACCGACGAACCCGGCGCCCTGGCCGCAGTCGCTACGATTCTGGCTCTGCAGCAAATCAGCATTAAAAATATCGGGATTACCCACAACAGGGAACAGGAGGACGGCGTGCTCCGGGTAGAATTTTATGAGAAGGAAAGCATTGAAAAAGCTGCAAAAATTCTTTCAGCCAAAGGATATACCATTTACTGAGCCGTTTTCTTTTGCAGCCGTTTTCGCATAGAAAAAATGTTTTTAAAAAGAAGGAACAGCAGGATACCTGTTACGCCGCCCGCCGTGTCAATCATCACGTCCTTAAAGGCGGCGTTCCTTCCGGGGATAAAATACTGGTGGAACTCGTCCAGAGAGGCTGAAATAACAATCTGCAGGCCTACGAGCAGTCTTCCCCTCCATAAAGGCCGATACCACAAATTTACGATACTATAGGACAGCAGCCCCATGCACAGATACTCTGTAAAATGGGCCGTCTTTCTGACAATTCCCTCCAGCAGCCAAACCATTTCGGGCAGCGCCTTTTTGTTTCCTCCCACAATGCCATAGTAGCCTTTAAGAAGCGCTTCCGTTACGGCGGCGCTGGCGCGTGACGAAGATTCCCCGTCTTCCGCCGAAAAGAAGAATATTACGATATACAGGGCGGTCAGCAAAATAACCGCTGCCGCCGTATAAATTTTCCTTAATCTCAACTTTCAGACCTTAGTTATTCTCTTTCATGCTCTCTATCGTGTCATAGGCCTGGATTCTGAGCGCGTCGGACTCCGGCATGCCGATAAAGATTGCGCCGTAGTTGTAATCCTTTCCCTTTTTTTCGATTCTGACAATCTCAAGGAAAGCGTGAAGCACCTCCTGTGTCCAGATTCTCAGGAAAGATTCATATACGGCCCCGATGTCCAGCAGCTTACTGCAGGTAAATCCGATACCGGTTTTTGACACATCTACAATTTCAATTTCCGCTTCCTCCTGCCCGCTTCCGTCGAGCCTTTTCATCACAAGCTTGGAAACCAGCGTTCTGCGGTTGGTTTTTCTTCTCTCTTCCATTTATACCTCCATATGTACGCAACGGTTTTAGTAGTTTTATCATACTCCATACTGCACTTTTTGTAAAGCCGGAGAAATTGCTTTTGTACATTCTTTTGTATATTTTGCAGTATTTTATGTGTGAAATCAGCCCCGGTTATTATTGCTTTTTCCATTTTCCGTAAAATGGTTCGAATAAAAATCGAAAAGAACTTGCAAAAAGTCAAAAATACCGTATGATAGAATTAGACAGTTTAATTCTAAAGAAAGTGATGAGGATATGTAAATGGCGATTAAAACCAAAAAAGCTGTACTTATGCGGGCTGTTTCTGAAATGAAAGAAAACGACTATTCCAAAGACCCGGAACTGAATAACATTTACCAGCGGCTGTCAGTGGGAAGAACCCGGTTTGCAAAAATTTTTGAAAAAAACATCAAGGCTGTCATGCAAATCAGCTCCCTTGATTTAACAATGCAGCACCAGACAGACAAAATAGAAGATATTTCCCAGAGGATTGCAGATGCTACGGAAACCATTTTCGGAAGCGGACAGGGAAATTCAAACAATCAGCATAAAGAGCTGACGCGCACAATCGTTAAGGTTTCAGAAGATACAGGTGAAGTTTACCAGAAAATAGAAGCCGGACAAAAGGAATTAACGGCAATCAAGGAATTGTCCGACCTTACAATTAATGTTTCACGCCAGATGAAGCAGGATATGGACGAACTGACAGATATCATAAACCGTCTGAGCAATGTGATTGCAGGAATTGACAATATTTCCATGCAGACCAACCTGCTTGCGCTGAACGCTTCCGTTGAAGCTGCAAGAGCAGGGGAAGCCGGAAAAGGCTTTGCCGTTGTGGCCAATGAAATCCGTGAATTGTCGGTAGAGACTCAAAAACTTACCGGCAGCATGGGCTCTTTTCTGGAGAACATAAAAACCGCTTCCCAAAAGAGCGTCAGCAGTTCAACGGACACCATTGACTCTCTGGTGTCCATGGCGGATAAAATCAATACCGCATGGAAATTAAACAGCGAAAGCCAGCAGTATGTTTCCATGGTAAACAACTCCATCAGCTCTATTGCCACCGCCAGCGAGGAAATCAGCAATTCCATGGCGGAAATGGAAAATCAGTTAAAGGAAAGCAACAACTTTATGCAGGAGGTCGGACAGGATTTGCGCAAGGCCACGCAGCCGGTGGTTGATATCGAAAAGATACTGGATACCACTGTAAAGGAAATGGGCGATATGACAAAGGACGCTTTTTACCATCTGAAAACACAGGAGTTCGCCGAGTACATGGAGAATGCAATTTCATCCCACCATGCCTGGCTGAATAACCTGAAAAAAATGGTGAAAACGCGGGAAATCACCCCGCTGCAGCTTGACTCCACCAAATGCGGTTTTGGACATTTCTACTATGCCATGACCCCTAATATCCCGGGAGTGCTTCCCATATGGGAAAGCCTTGGCGCAAAGCATCAGAAATTCCACAAATACGGTGCGAGCGTTATGGAAGCCATCAAACGTCAGGCCTATATGGACGCGGAACAGATTTACCGCGAGGTGGAGCTTTATTCCAGAGAGCTGATTTCAGATATGGAAAGAATTTTACAGTACGCAAAAGAAGATATCGCATAAATGTTAACCTGCCAAAAGAGCATTTTCGGGCCCCTGGCTTGAAAATGCTCTTTTTTCTACACAACAGAATTTTCATTAAAAGGAGTCGTCAATATGAAGAAATCCATCAGCCAACTGGTTCTGTCTTTCATTTTAAACGGAATCTCTATTCTTTCACTTTTATTTTTAATGATTTCCCTGCTGAATTTCAGCAAGGTTAATCTTCAGTTAGACAACGCCAACGAAAACCGGTTTGCGCTTACCTATAATGCAAACCGCTTTATGAACGGCTCTGCTTATCTGACCAATGAGGTGCGCGCCTACGCCGCTACCGGCGACGAGGTGCATTATGACAACTACTGGAATGAAATCAACACTCTGAAAAACCGTGAAATCGGCGTTGCAGCCATGCAGGAAATTGGTATCACAGAAGCGGAACAGAAAATGATTAACGACATGTCCGCGCTTTCCAATACGCTGGTTCCCTTTGAGGAAAGAGCTATGGAAAACGTGAAGGCAGGAAAAATGGACGAGGCCATCGACTATGTCTACGGGCAGACCTACAATACTTCCATCACGGAAATTAATTCCTTAAAGGAACAGTTCCTGGCCGATTTGGACAACAGAACCATGGAGGAAATCAGTTCCCTGACCGATGAGTCGGAATCCATTAAGGTGAGAATGATTGCAGCCCTGGCCCTGGTAGCCATTATACAGATTTTAAACATGGTAATTATTCAAAGCCGAGTGCTTCGCCCGGTAATATCCGTCAGGGACCAGATGAAAGAAATCTCGGGAGGAAACCTTTCCGCCGAGTTCCCGCTCACCCCTGACACTTCCGAGATTGGAATGCTGGTAGCTTCCATCCACGAGACGAAAAAGGAGCTTAAAACCTACATAAATGATATTGATTACAACTTATCGCAAATGGCGCAGGGACAGATGGATTTGACCGTTGACAAAAATTACCGGGGCGAGTTCCTTCCCATCCAGACGGCTATGAGAGAAATTCTGGATTCCCTCAACAACGCCCTCCTTAAAATCAATATCACGGCGCAGCAGGTGTCAGAAGAATCTGAGAAAATGGCTTCCGACGCCCAGACGCTTTCCAGCGGCGCGGTAGAGCAGGCTTCTGCGGTAGAACAGCTTTCGTCAAGTATTCAGGAAATATCAAATGAGATTGACCATACCTCTGTTGACACCGATAATGCGCAGAAATCCACCCTGGAAGCGGTCAGCCTTCTGGAAGCATGTAATGAAAAGATGCAGTCGCTGACAGCCGCCATGGAAAATATCTCCCAGTCCTCGCTGAAAATCGGCGGTATTATTAAAACAATTGAAGATATATCCTCCCAGACAAATATTCTTGCGCTCAATGCGGCGGTGGAAGCCGCCCGTGCCGGCGAGGCCGGCAAAGGCTTTGCGGTAGTCGCCGAGGAGGTCCGTAATCTTGCCAATAAGAGCGCCGTTGCTGCTTCGGACATTGCAAAGCTGATTAAGAATTCAATGGATATGGTGGAACATGGAACTGCCCTCACCACAGATACGACGCAGACACTGGCGGAAGGCGTTGCAAGCGCACATAAATCAACGGAGCTTGTTGAGAATATTGCAGCTTCCGCCCAGCAGCAGTCCCAGGCCCTTCACCAGCTGACACTTGGAATGCGGCAGATTTCCGACGTGGTTCAGACCAACGCCACCACAGCGGAAAAATCCGCAGCCTCTGCCGAGGAGCTTTATCAGCAGGCGGAAGAACTGAAGGTTTCTGTTCAGAGGTTTAAGCTCAGGAAAAGATAATGTGAGACTTAAGATGAATCAGCGGCTTTGAAATAGTCCAAAGCCGCTGATTCATTCAAATATTAAGTTAAGACTTTTTGAGCTTCACAACCGTCTCAATCCCCGTCGTCCACGGAAACTGGTCAACTGCCACCGCCCTCTCCACTATATACCCGTTTTCCAGAAACACCTCCAAATCCCGCACAAGGCTGGTTGGCTTACAGGAAATATACACCAGTCTTTCCACTCCGTATCCGATAATCTTTTTCAGCGCTTTCGGGTGGATGCCGTCCCTTGGCGGGTCAAGGATAATAAAATCAGGCTTTTCCTCAATCTCATCCAAAACCTTAAGCACATCGCCGGCAATAAATTCACAGTTATGTAACTGATTCAGCTCCGCATTTTTCCTGGCGGCCTCCACCGCCTCCTTCACAATTTCCACCCCGATTACCTTTTTGGCGGCCGGCGCCATAAGCTGCGCTATGGTTCCTGTTCCGCTGTATAAATCAAAGACAATCTTCCCGGAATCTGCATTTTCATCCGCTTCTGACGCTCCCGCCGTCGCTTCCCCTGCCGCATCCAAATCGCCGATATACTCTCTTGCCGTCTCATACAGCACTTCCGCTCCTGATGTGTTGGTCTGGAAAAAGGAAAAAACGGAAATTTTAAATTTCAGTCCCAAAAGCTCCTCATAAAAATAGTCCTGTCCATACAAAATTTCGGTGACATCGCTTTGCACCACATCCGCCACGGAATCGTTTATGATATGCAAAATCCCCGCTATACGCCCCTTTAACTTAAGTTTCAGCAGCTCCTCCTTCCAGGAATCCACTTTACCGGCTCCGGCGCAAGGCTGGGAGGTGGTCACCAGAGCTATCAGGATTTCACCGGTTTTTACCGCCTTCCGAATCAGAAGATGCCGCAGATATCCCTCGTGGCGGAGCCTGTGGTAAAAGCTGCAGCCATCAAAATAATCTCTCGTGAAATTCAGTATTTGCCGATAATCCTCATCCACTATCCGGCAGTCCCTGACGGTTACAATATCATAAAAGCTCCCTCTTTTGTGCATACCAAGGGAAAGAGGGCCGTCCTTATATTCGTCTCCAAAGGAAAATTCCATCTTATTGCGGTAGAAAAATTCTGACGGGCTTGCCTTAATCCCTTCAAACTGCCAGTCCTTTTGCTGTCTGCCGAGCACGCCATCCAGAAGCTTTTTCACCTGCGCCTCCTTAACGGCAAGCTGGGTCTCATAGGGAAGGGAAAGGTACATACAGCCTCCGCAGTCTCCAAAATGAGGACAGGGACTTTCTCTCTCCAGAGGCGACTTTTCATCTACCTGCAAAAGCCTGCCCTCCGCCCTTCCGTTTCGCTTTTTCTGTACCGCAAAGGTTATTTTCTGTCCGGGAAGCACGTTTTTTACCACGCAGGTTCCCTCATCAGTCTCCACAATCCCTTTTCCCGGAAAATCCACCTGTTTTACGGTTCCGGTTAATATATCGCCTTTTTTCATAAGATTCCTTATTTCCTCATTTCTGTGTACAATTTCAAAAGAAGCCTGTGCCCGCTGCACAGATACAGCTTCTTTTTGATGGCTGCCTCAAAAACGGGATGTACATTTCTGTACATCCCGCATCCTGTCTTTCATACAGCCTTTTTTATTCTGCTTCCTTAGCGGATTCTTCGGTCTTCTCCGTCTTTTCCTCGGGAGCATCTTCCTCGTCCTCGAAGAAATCATCATCAAAGTCGTCGTCAAAATCATCGTCAAAGTCTTCCAGATAATCAGGGGTGAGATAACGGTATACCGCGTAGGCAATTCCCGCAACCGCCGCTACTGCTCCGATAACTGCCAGAATCCAGAGAAGCGTATTGTCCTTCTTTTCCTCTTTGCGATTCCAGTAATCCTTCAGCTCCTTTACATCATGAGTTTTAACGAAGTCCATTAATTCTTCAACCTTGTTCCATGTATTCATTTGTGTATGCCTCCCTTTCCCGCAATACCTGCATTCATTTTTAGTAAATTGGCTTTTTGAATTATTATTTCCTTCCTGTTTAATAATATAACATTTACAGAGAAAATTTACTACTCCAAATTGAAAAACTTAACAAAAAATTCAAATTTTCACCAATCTGGCAAATCCGGCGTACATAATTTTCTGACCGCTCCCGTCAAAATCCACAGTGACCTTATAATCTCTGGGGCCCGGCTCCAAATCCATAACCGTTCCTTCGCCGTACTTTACATGCTTTACTCTGTCTCCTATATCATATTCAGGTTTTCCTCCGCTGACAGCGCCTTTCTGAATTCCGGCCGCTTTCAGCACTGCCGCACCGCCGCCTGCGATAAAGGGTTTATTTTCCGCGGCGGTTCCTTTGGGCTTTAGGACAGCCGCCGGCTTATACTTTGCCGCGGACTCCGGTCGGAAGGAAGCTCCGCCCTGCGCTCCATAGCCAGTCTCCGGTCTCTGGCTCATCCCGCCAAAGCTCCCGGACGCCCTATAGCCAGTCTCCGCTTCCTGATTCTTCCCGCCAAAGCTCCCTGCGCCGGATTCCGGTTCCGACTCTCCGTCGTCAAGCAGCTCGTCTGGAATTTCCATGACAAAACGGCTCACCGGATTCATATGGGTCTCTCCGCGAATCATCCGAAGCCTTGCGCTACAAAGCGTCAGGCTTTCTTTGGCCCTTGTAATTCCCACATAGGCCAGCCGCCGCTCCTCCTCGATTTCCTCCGGGTCGTCCGACGAAATCGTCATGTAGCTGGGAAAGACGCCGTCCTCCATTCCCGCCAGATATACATGGGGAAATTCCAGTCCCTTTGCGCTGTGCAGCGTCATTAAGAGCACCTTGTTGCTGCCGTTCTCCACATTGTCGATATCCGCCACAAGGGCGACCTCCTCGAGGAACTCCCGGAGGGTGGGCTGATTATGCGCTTCTTCAAAGGACACAATTTTGCTGATTAATTCGTCAATGTTTTCAATCCGGCTCTCTGCGTTTTCCTCGTCGGAATCCTCTAACTCCTTCACATAACCGGTAGTTTCGATGATATCCTTTATCAAATCGCTTAAGCCGTAAACTTCCGCCCTGCTCCTGAAAACCTGTATCATCGTCACAAAAGGGGTGATTTTTGCGGCGGTTCTTCCCATGCCGGGAATCCGCTCCACATGCTTAAGGGCCTCGTAAAAGCTGATTTCCTCCCTGTCCGCATAATCCTGCACCTTCACAATCGTGGCCATCCCGATTCCCCGTCTGGGCACATTGATAATACGCTTTACTGCCAAATCGTCCAGTCCGTTGTCGATGGTTTTCAGATAGGCCAGCAAATCCTTGATTTCCTTTCGGGCATAAAAGTTGGTTCCGCCCACCACATTGTAGGGAATCCCTTCCACCACGAAACGTTCTTCCAGAAGTCTGGCCTGGGCGTTTGTTCGGAAAAGCACGGCGCAGTCGCTGTAATCCGCTTCCTTTTTCCGGCACTTGCGGGCAATATCGTCCACAATAAACTCGGCTTCCTCAAAGGCATTTAAAAACTGCTTAAATAACACCTTTTTCCCCCCGCCTCTGTCTGTCCAGAGAGTTTTGATTTTTCTCCCCTTATTATTGGAAATTACGGCGTTTGCGGCGTCCAGTATGTTCTGGGTGGAGCGATAATTCTGTTCCAAACGAATCACCTCCGCCTCCGGATAAACCTGCTCAAAATCAAGGATATTTCTGATATTGGCTCCTCTGAACTTATAAATCGACTGGTCGTCGTCTCCCACCACACACAGGTTATGATGGCTTTCCGCAAGCAGCCTTATCAGCTCAAACTGAGCCGTGTTGGTGTCCTGATACTCGTCCACCATGATATACTTAAAACGGTTCTGATACCCCTTTAGCACCTCCTTATCCGCCTTAAAAAGCTCCACTGTTTTGACAATCAAATCGTCGAAGTCCATAGCGTTGCTCTTTTTTAAGGCCGCCTGGTACTCGCTGTAGGCCTGGGCAATTTTCTGTTTGCGGAAATCCCCCATTGCGGAAAGCGCATATTCCTCCGGGGAAATCAGCTCGTCCTTGGCTGAGGAGATTGCCGAAAGAATGCTTTTTTCCTTCATCATCTTGGGGTCAATCATGAGTCTTTTACAGACTTCCTTCATGACCGCTTTCTGGTCGTCCGTATCATAGACTGTAAAATTATTTTCATACCCTAAACGGTCGCCGTAGCGGTGAAGTATTCTGATGCAGGTGGAATGAAAGGTGGTAACCCAGACGCTGTCCGAGCCCATCCCTACAATTTTTTCCACCCGTTCCTTCATTTCCCCGGCCGCCTTGTTGGTAAAGGTAATCGCCATGATATTCCATGGATTGACCCCCAGCTCGTCAATCAGATAGGCAATTCTGTGAGTCAGAACCCTGGTCTTGCCGGAACCGGCCCCCGCCAGCAGAAGCACCGGCCCCTCTGTGGTAAACACGCCTTTTTTCTGCTGTTCATTCAAGGTATCGTATATACTCATCTAAAAAACTCCTTAACTATATTGCCAGCACATCCATGTGATAAGCGCAAGTATGATAATGGCTGCCACAGACGCAATAATCACCTTTGGAACGGAAACCGGCGTTTTGCCGGATACCTTTCCTGTCTGGCCGTTTACCATAAACTGATAAATTTTTTCCTTATACTTATAGCTGGATATCCAGACCGGCAGCAAAAGGTACTTGTAGGTCAGATTACTGAACTTCGTTGTTATCTGCAGGCTTCTTACATGGTCCGCCTGCTTTTGGCGCAGGATTTCTCTTTCAATGTTACCTTGAATCCTGTACTTAATACTTTCTTTCCCCATATTCCAGGCTTCCTTAAGGCCCACAGAATAACGCTCCGCCGCAAAGCCCGCCACATATTCCGGCTTGTAGGATTTGTTTTCCGCAGTCCGGTAAGGCTCAATGCCCATCAGCATAGACTGGTTATGGTTCGTGGTGGCGCAGACAAGCTCATCATCAACAGCCAGTTCATATCTGCCTTTCACCGGATACCAGGTGGTTTCCACCCGGCTTTCCCCTTTGGAATTTTTTATCTCCTTATCCCGCCCGAATTCTCCTTTATAATCAGAGGACGTCTGTGCGTCAAAAGTCCAGTAGGGGAGATAAACTCCCTTAAAATGCTTTGCCTTTGCGCTTTCCTTCGCCAGCTTCGGACAAAACCACTTTCTTTTAATCCACGACTTAAATAAATCCGAAGCCTGCTTATCCGTTACCTGAAAGGGAACCACGCCTCCCGGCGCCATAATATTTTTGCCCGCGGCCTCCATCACCTGATTGGAACCGCAGAAAGGACATACGGCGGAAATTTCCAGCGAATCATACACGGATTCCGCCCCGCATGCCTCGCAGATAACGGTTTTCTTCTCTGTCCCCCAGTCGCAGTTGTCCAGATTTTCCGCAGCGGAAAAATCCAGTTCTTCCGCCGCCTTCGGCTCACCCGCGTTTGCCGCTATCGCCTCGGTATGGCCGCAATAAGGACAGCTAAGGCCCCCGCTTTTGGGGTCATAATCCATGACGCCGCCGCAGGACGGGCATTTTCTGTCCGTTTCCTCCAGAGTATCCACTGTTTTTGCATCTAAATTTGTATCAAACTCACTCATAGCTCTCCCGACTTTCCCGTTTATCTGATATCGCTTTCATTGAAAGGGTCGCCGCACTCCGGGCAGAACTTCGGAGGGTTTTTGGGGTCTTCCGGCTCCCAGCCGCACTTATCGCACTTGTACAAGGGTTCACCGGCAGGCTTTTTGGCGCCGCATTCGGAACAGAATTTCCCTTTATTCACCGCACCGCAGGAACAGGTCCAGCCCTCCGCCTGAGGTTTGGGCGCGCCGCACTCTGAGCAGAATTTCCCGGTATTTCCGCCGTGTCCGCAGCTGCACATCCAGCCTTCCGCCTTCTGCGCTGCCGGACTCTGACCGGCTCCGGCGCTTTGCCCCGGCTGCTGCATCGCCGCGCTCTGACCGGCTCCGGCGTTTTGAACCGCCTGCTGTCCCATCTGGAAAAGCTGCTGGGCGTTCATCCCTCCGGCCTGAGCCGCCATATTCATTCCGGCAAAGGCCATCATAGGGCCTGCCGACTTATTGGACGCCGCCGCTTTCATAGCTTCCGCCTGCGCCCCTGCAAGGGTTGCCGCCGCCATGTTGGGATTGCGAAGAACCGCGTTTTTCTGCAGCTCCTTAATCATCGCCTCGTCTTCCTCGGAAGCCTTCATAGCGTTAATGCCAAAGGATACAATTTCGATTCCCCGAAGCTGCGCCCATTTTGCGGAGAGCACTTCGTTCAAAGCGTCCGCCAGCTCCATGGTGTGGGCCGGAATCGCGCTGTAGCGCACGCCCATGGCGGATATTTTTGCAAAAGCCGGCTGCAGAGCCGTCATAAGCTCCGTCTTTAACTGGCTGTCAATCTCGCTTCTCTCATAGTCCTCCGTCACATTCCCGCACACATTCATGTAGAAAAGCAGCGGGTTCGTGATTTTATAAGAATATTCCCCGTTACACCTGATGGAAATGTCGATATCAAGTCCGATATTTGCATCCACCACACGGAAAGGAACCGGATTTGCCGTTCCGTATTTATTCCCCATGATTTCCTTTGTATTAAAGTAATAAACTCTCTGGTCTTTTGCCGTATCTCCGCCGAAAGCAATACGCTTTCCGATTGTGGCAAAGGTTTTTCTCACGTTTTCGCCCAGATTGCCGTAAAATAAGCTTGGTTCTGTGGAAGTGTCATATGTAAATTCTCCTGCTTCCGCACAGAATTCAACAACCTTTCCCTGGTCAACAATAATCATGCATTGTCCTTCATTGACGGCAACAGCCGAACCGTTGGATATGATATTATCCTCGCCCTTGTTGTTTCCTCCGCTTCTTTTACTTGTACGCTTCTTTCCTTTTGCAACCAGCACGCTTGTATCCAGCGAATCGCAGTAAAAATATTCGCGCCACTGGTCGGCCATAACGCCCCCCGCCGCACTGGTAACAGCCTTAATCAAACCCATTTTTCGTCCTCCTTCAGTTCTTTTACTGGTTCTATTATATATTTTTTGACATTTATTGTCCATTAAAATAGCTTTTATCCAAAAAAGAAAATGGACAGGCGACATTTTTTATCAGTTACATAAAATAAAGAATCGGTTTATTAAATAAAAAACGGAGGTTATTATGAGAAGAAATTCAAAATTACGCTTACTTAAAAAAACGGCTTCGCTTCTGCTTGCCGGCATACTTCTTGCCGGAAGCCTTGCCGGATGCGGAAAGACGGCGGATAAAAGCGAAAGCAGGACAGTTACTTTAAACGAGGTTGCCCATTCCATCTTTTACGCTCCCATGTATGTGGCAATTGAGGAAGGTTATTTCAAGGAGGAAGGCATTGAACTTAATCTGGTAACCGGCTTCGGCGCCGATAAGACGATGACTGCCGTTTTGACTGATGAAGCGGACATTGGTTTTATGGGAAGCGAATCCACCATCTATACCTATGCCGGAGGGACTTCGGATTATGTGGTGAATTTTGCGCAGCTCACCCAGAGAGCCGGTAATTTCCTCGTTTCAAGGCAGCCGATTGAGAATTTCACCTGGGATATGCTAAAGGGCACGAATGTGCTGGGAGGACGGGCAGGCGGTATGCCCGAGATGGTATTCGAGTTTATTTTAAATAAAAACGGAATTGACCCGAAGGCCGACCTTTCCATTGACCAGAGCATCGATTTCGGCTCCACGGCCGCCGCTTTTTCGGGAGGGCAAGGAGATTTTACGGTCGAATTCGAACCCCATGCCACCTCTCTTGAAGCCAAAGGCGACGGTTATGTCGTGGCATCCCTCGGCGAGGATTCCGGCTATGTTCCCTATACGGCCTTCAGCGCAAAGAAAAGCTACATGGAAGAAAACCCCGATACCATCCAGTCATTTACAAACGCTCTCCAAAAAGGCATGGATTACGTGGCAAGCCATTCCCCGGAGGAAATTGCAAAGGTAATTCAGCCGCAGTTTGAAGAAACCGACATTGAAACCCTCACCACAATCGTGACCCGGTACTATGAGCAGGACACCTGGAAAACCAACCTGATTTTTGAGGAGGACGCCTTTACCCTCCTTCAGAACATTCTGGAGGAAGGCGGAGAACTGCCTGCCAGAGTTCCCTATGAAGATTTGGTAAACACACAGTTTGCCGAAAATGCTGCCAAAGGCGGCGCGGATAAGTAATCCGCTTATTGCAGTCGCCAAATGTGCATGCATGTAAGCATGCCCGCCGGCTCGTTGCCCGGGAAAAAACCTGCCGGATGGATACGCTTCCGTACCTGTCCGGCAGGTTTGATATTCCCTTCTGCGGGAAATCTCCTACCAGTAAATTCCCGAACTGCTTCTCCACGCAAAATCCAGTATTCCCATAATGATGGAAAATCCCGTAAGCACCATGGTAAGCACAATTGCCGCAACGTCGTAAATAATTTTATTCTGCTCCAGCAACCGTCCATTTTCATCCCGTATCTCATAAGTTTTTCTGGTGCATCCAAGGAGCACCTCCACGCCAAGGGAAATGAGTATCAGCGGCCAGAAGTGCAAAACCGCTTCATAATTCAGCCTAGGCAAAAATAATCGGCCAAGGAACAGGATTCCCGTAAGCACCAGAAGAATCCCGAAGGTAACGGAACCTACTCTGTGTATTCTGATTATTTGCTTCTCCATCACTTATCCTCCCGCATGTCAATCATGTTGGCAGGTACTTCCTCTTCCTTCTTTTTTTCGTCCTCGACGGACACCTTTTTTCCGCCAATCATTTTTATCCCCGCGAAGATAATCCCTAGCCCGATGATAATGCTGGGCACATAGTTGCCAATCTGCCACATAATACTGTAGATAAAGCGGTACTCTCTGGGAAGCAAATCATAAAGCAGATTTCCCAGAGAATTCCACAAAAAACAGATTCCTGCAAAAATCAGAATATATGCCACCCACTGATGATACTTTTTCAGAAAGGTTTCAATTCCCGGCAGGGAATCCAGCCCGAAAAGGTATTCGTCGGCAACTTCCCTGAATTCCTCGTCATTTAAACTGGCAAGATGATTGGCGTGAAAAAAGCTGTAAAACCACACTACAACCGCGAGAACGGAAAGAACGCCCATTCGCAACGATGATGCTATCACGATAGATGCGGCAAAGGTAACCATCAGGGAAAGTCCCGTTTTCAGAAATCCCATATACATCTCCGCCGCCCCGGGTATCAGTGAGAAACAAAAAGTGAAAAATCTGTTCTTTTTCTTAGTCTTCATAATAAATTCCTCCGTCTTCATATAAATTATCAAAGCCCCAATTGTTAATCCTGTCAAACCAGGAATTAATCTTCCGGTTTACCTTCCATGTCCCCTCGTTAAAAACAGTATTGAAGTCAATGCGTTCCTTCCCGTCGTCCTCCTGCTCCCGCATACTTTCCGTGCGGAGCCTCCTTTCCATCTCCTGCTCATGTCCGCTTATTTCGCTTTGCATTGGAAGAATCATCAGCATAACAATGGCAGCCGCCATTCCCGTTATAATTTTAATACGATACGCCAGTAAGGAAGCCTGTTTTCCGCCGCCCCCGGACTTTGGCAGTACCTCCACGGTTTGTTTCGGAAATGCCTGATTCAAAATCTGTTCCTTCATATGTCTTGGCGCATACAGCTCCTGTTGCTCCATCTGCCTGATAAAAAGTTCCAGCTCCTCGTCTGTCATATAATCCTTCATGCCGTTTCCTCCTTTCCGTAAATTTTCTTCAACATCTCTCTTGCCCGGTAAATCTGCGTCTGAATGGTCTTTACGCTTCTGCCATATCTTACTGCGATTTCTTTTGGACTTCGTTCCTCCAGATAATATGCTCTCGCCACTTCATTATAAGGAGGCTTAAGGCTCCCGACTTTTTCTGACAGCCTTTCTTTTATTTCTTCTTCCATACAGATTTCTTCGGGCGAGCCTCTCTGTTCCACCGTCAGTTCAAAAAAGGCATCCTCTGTAGGCACGCTCCTCCGCCCTGCGCTCCGCATGTAATCAATGCTCTTATTGGTGGCAATTCTGCAAATCCATGCCTTTTCGTTGCTGCCGTCAAAGGAATCATACTTCTGAAAAGCGGATAAAAAGGTTTCCTGCATCAAATCCTCAGCCATAAAATAATCGCCGGTCAGCTTATAGCAGATGGAAAAAACAAGTTTATCATATGTATCAATCAGTTCCGACAGCTTTTCTTCCGTACAGGCTGACGCCCTTGTCATGGTACTTATTTTCTCCACCCCGCTTTCCGTTTTTCTTACTTTCATTTACTATAACGAATTTGTCTTCGAGTTGTCTTCATTTTTTATAAACTTTTTCAATCTTTAATGACAAATACTTTACCGGACTATATAATGGTAGTTATTAACTGGATACGATACTGGCTTTCCTGACATGATATGGCGGAAAGTCAGATGCAGACACAAACGGAGGTACTCTTATGGGAAACGTTCCTGAAACAATGAAAGCCCTTGTAGCTTACGGAAAAGGAAATTACAAACTGGAGTCAGACTACCCTGCGCCTAAATGCGGCCCTGACGATATCATCATCAAAACAGAGGGCTGCGGTATCTGCGCCGGGGATTTAAAATGTCTTCACGGCGCCGCCATGTTCTGGGGCGACGATGTCCAGCCCTCGTGGGTGGAACCGCCTTTTATTCCGGGACATGAATTTTTAGGGCACATCGTGGAGCTGGGGGAAAATGTAACGGAATTTAAAATCGGAGACCGCATTACTGCCGACCAGATTGTTCCCTGCGGCGAATGCCGGTTCTGTAAAAGCGGCCGGTACTGGATGTGTCAGCCTCATGCAATCTTTGGATTCCAGACGGCAAATAACGGCGGCATGGCGGAATATGTCCGCTATCCCAGGACGGCTGTAATTTCCAGAGTTCCCGAAGATATGCCTCTTGAAAAGGCCCTGCTGATTGAGCCTTACGGTTGTTCCAAACATGCGGTTGACCGTGCCGGAATCAGAAACGAGGATATTGTGGTGATTTCCGGCGCCGGTACTTTGGGCCTTGGAATGATTACCTACGCAAGAATGCAGAATCCCGCCCTGCTGATTGCCCTTGATATGGCGGACAATCGCCTGGAAAAGGCAAAAGAATTCGGCGCGGATTTGGTGATGAATCCCGGAAAAGAAAACGTTGTGGAAAAGGTTCTGGCGCTGACAGAGGGCTACGGCTGTGACATTTATATAGAAGCAACCGGCCATCCCTCCAGTGTACAGCAGGGGCTTGGCATGATTCGAAAGCTGGGAACCTTCGTGGAATTCAGCGTATTCGGCGAGCCTGCAACCATCGACTGGTCTATTATCGGCGACAGAAAGGAGCTTGATGTGCTGGGCTCCCATTTAAGCCCTTACTGCTATCCTTTCGTAATCAAAAATATTGCCAACGGAAATCTGAAGACAAACGGTATTGTGTCCAGAACCTTTCCTGTTGAAGAATGGGAAACCGCTTTTGAACACGCTACCGGGAAATACTGTGATTTTAAGGTGGCAATTACCTTTTAAGGGCAAAACTCCTGTATTGAAACCGCCGTTCTTACCTGCGCCGCCCTTATTTTCATAAATTTTAGCAAGAAAACTTGTCATGTAGTTTTAAATACTATATAATAGGCTTATGTCTCTTTAAAAACATACAATAAGAAATATCATCCAAAAGCGAGGCTTAGCCCATATGACCATTGACAGAGAAGATTTACTAAACAGCATTATAGAAAGTCTTGACAGAATACAACACATCAGTCTTGACGATATCCCCAATATCGACCTGTATATGGACCAGGTAACCACATTTATGGAAAGCAGACTGCGGAGCACCACCAGGAACCCTGAGGGAGACAAGATTCTTACTAAAACAATGATTAACAATTATGCCAAAAACAATCTTCTTCCTCCGCCGGTCAAGAAAAAGTACAGCAAGGAACATATCCTGCTCCTTATATTTATCTATTATTATAAGGGAATCCTGTCCATTGGCGATATTCAGACCCTGTTAGGGCCTCTCACACAGAAATATTTCCACACCCCCAGCCAGGAGCTGAATCTGGGTACCATTTACGAGGAAGTATTCAGTCTGGAAAAAGAGGAAATAGCAGACCTGCAGAAAGATATTGAGAAAAAATTTGCCACTTCCCGGGAAACTTTCAGGGAGGCTCCCGAAACGGACCAGGAAATATTACAGCTTTTTTCTTTTATCTCCATGCTCAGTTATGATGTTTATGTGAAAAAGCTGCTGATTGAAAAAATGATAGACAGCTTCAAAACGGCAACTGCCAAAGAGAATGATTAGTGTTTTCCACATACTTTTAAAGCAGGCTGCGAGCGGATTTTTACCGTGCTCACAGCCTGCTCTTTAATTATTCCTTTTACATTCCCTTTGATTTCCCCACGCAGGCTTTCACCGCCTCGAACACCGCGCTGCGCATTCCCTTTTCTTCCAGCACCCGCACGGCTTCGATAGTAGTTCCTCCCGGCGAACAGACCATATCCTTTAACTCTCCCGGATGCTTTCCTGTCTCCAGAACCATCTTTGCGCTTCCAAGCACCGCCTGAGCGGCAAATCTGTAAGCCTTGTCTCTCGGCATCCCGTCCGCAACCGCCGCGTCCGCCATCGCTTCTATAAACATAAACACATACGCCGGAGAGCTTCCGCTGACTGCGGTAACCACGTCCATCAGATTTTCTCCGACGATTTCCGTTTTGCCAAAGCCGCTGCAGATATCCTGCACAAGCAAAAGGTCGTCCTTAGAAACATTTGCGTTAGGGCACATTCCCATCATGCCCTCTCCCACCATAGCCGGAGTGTTCGGCATGGTACGGATGATTTTGACCGGCTTTTCAAATTCTTCTTCGAGCCACTTAAGGGTTTTGCCCGGCGCAATCGTGACAATGATTTTCTTCTGCAAATCAAGATTACGGATTTGCCCAATGACCTCCTGATAATATTGGGGCTTTATGGACAAAAACAGAACTTCCGCAAATTCCGCCACTTCACGGTTATCTGCGGCAGTCAAAATCCCCAGTTCTTCCTTTCTGCTCCTCAGCGCTTCCGGCAGCGTATCAGAGGCCATAATATTCTCTGCCGCACATTTTCCAGAGGCAATAATGCCGCGCATCATTGCGCTTCCCATATTTCCACATCCTGTAAATCCGATTTTCATATGCTTCCCCGCTTTTCTTCTGATAATTTCCATTTGGTGTTTCCAGGCATTTTCATTATATCAACAAGTAATTTGAGTGTAAAGCCTGTTCGATTTGTCTTTTTCCTCCAGACTGCAACTTCGCATTCCCAAAACCCCCGTTTAATGCTACAATAATTCCATAAGGAGGTGTTCACACCATGAATAACATTCAAATCATTACTGATTCCGCATCGGACATTGTAGATTCTGCGCGGGATGACTTAACCGTTTTACCCATGACCATAACCTTTGGAGAAACCGAATATCTTGACGGAGTCAATCTGTCTCACAATGAATTTTATGAAAAGCTGGTGGAATGCGACGACCTGCCCACTACCAGTCAGATTCCCCCCTATAATTTTGCTCAGGCCATGCGCCGGGTCATTGAAGCCGGCGATACCGCAATTGTGATTACGCTTTCAGGTAAGTTCTCCGGCACTTACCAAAGCGCCTGCGTTGCCGCAGCGGAATTTGAAGGCAAAGTTTTTGTGGTTGACAGTGAAAATGTCACCGTGGGGGAAAGGGCTCTGATAGAATATGCGCTGACGCTCAAGGATTCCGGGATGGAGATTCAGGAGATTGTGGCAAGCTTAGAGCAGTCAAAGAAAAACATTCAGCTCATCGCCCTGCTCGATACCCTTGAATATCTGAAAAAGGGAGGACGTATTTCAAAGACTGTGGCTTTTGCCGGAAACGTCCTTTCCATCAAGCCAGTGGTAGGCGTGGTAGACGGAGAAGTTGCCATGCTTGGAAAAGCCCGGGGCTCCAAACACGGCAACAATCTCCTTGCTGAACATATACAGAAGGTAGGCGGCATCGACTTTTCAAAGCCCTATTTTCTGGGCTATACCGGGCTCAGCGACGCACTGATTCAAAAATACATAGCGGACAGTAAGGCTTTGTGGAACGAAGCTGTGGAAGGCTTACACGTTGCCACCGTCGGCGGAACCATCGGAACCCATGTTGGTCCCGGCGCTATCGCGGTTGCCTTCTTTTCCAACGCCGCCCTCTGACGCTAAACTGCTCTCTAAAATTCCGGCTTTCCACAGGCGCCTGCGCACAGGCTCGCCAACCAGAACCGCAAGGATTAGCTTTGCAATATCGGCGGGTATAAAGGGAAGCACTCCGGCTGCCAGGGCGGCGGAAAAACTCATGCCGCCCTGATAAGCAAGCCATAAGGTTCCGAACAGGTAACAGACCGCGGTTCCAAGTACCATTCCCAGAATAGTCAACGCATAGTTTGTCTTCCATTTGTCAATAAAAAATCCCATAATAGGCGCCATAAATAAATATCCGATAATATAACCGCCGGTAGGGCCAAGCACCTTTCCAATCCCGCCTGAAAAACCCGTAAAAACCGGAAGCCCCACAAATCCCAGCATCACATAAATGAGTACGCTTACCGAACCCATCTTCATTCCCAGGATATAAACTGTGAGGTATACTGCAAAAAATCCAAGAGATACCGGCACCGGGCTTATCGGAATCGGCAAGGATATCGGCCCGAGAATACAGATTACCGCCGCCATCAGCCCCGTCAATGCTAAATGCTTTGTGTTCATAATTGTTACTCCTCTCTTTCGTCTATTGTCAACTCGTCTCTTGAAAGAGTATACAATCATTTCTTTCAAATGTCAACTATATTATTTTTATAGTTTACATTTCAACTGATAAACACTGGCATACAAAGCAGGACGCATTCATCAAATGTATCAAGCGAATTTGTCTTGCTTCACATCTGCCCGGTCCGTTGCCTAAGGGCGTTGCCAAATGTGAATGCAAGCACGCCGCCCGGCTCTCTGCCCACAGAAACAAACGCTGTCGCACTCCGCAGGCCAGCTTATTGTAAACAAACGCTGCCGCGCTCCGCGAGCCAGCTTATTGTAAACAAACGCTGTCGCGCTCCGCGAGCCAGCTTATTGTTAATAAAAAGCGGCATCTGCCGGGTAAACTTACTTTCTTATCCGGTACTGCCGCCTTTTCCTTCAATTAAATTTTATTCATTCTTGTATAAAGAATAGAAATCCGCTTCCATATTTCCGGCGTAATTTTCGTAAAATTTTTTTGCGTCGTCCAGCGCTCTGTTGTAAATCCGCCTGCCCAGCGTTTCCTGGAAGAAATCAAATATCCGCTCCGAACCTATCAATCCCAGCTCAAGCTCGTGCTCCTCCTTAAAAAACTGTGTAATCTCAGCAAGCATCTGTTTCTTTTCTTCGTCAGCAAATGAATACATTTATTCGCCCTCTTTTTCCGCCGGCATGTCAATCTTAATGTGGACATCTCGAAGCTGCTTCTCATCCACCGCCGAAGGCGCGCCCATCATAACGTCCTGGGCAGTCTTGTTCATCGGGAACGGAATAATCTCCCGGATGCTTTCCTCCCCTGCAATGAGCATAACCATTCTGTCAACGCCGGGTGCGATTCCCGCATGGGGAGGCGCGCCGTAGCAGAAAGCGTTATACATTGCCGGGAATTTAGCCTTTACGTCGTCCTCCGTAAGTCCCACTATCTGGAACGCCTTCACCATGATTTCCGGGTCATGGTTACGCACAGCGCCGGAGGAGAGTTCCACGCCGTTGCAGACCAGGTCATACTGGTAAGCGTAAATGTCAAGAGGGTCTTTTGTCTCAAGGGCCTCCATTCCTCCCTGAGGCATGGAAAAAGGATTATGGCAGAATTCCAGTTCTCCTGATTCCTCCCCGATTTCATACATGGGGAAGTCAACAATCCAGCAGAATTCATAGCATTCCTGTTTCATATGCGCAGGGCAGATATTTCCCAGAAACTTTCGCAGTACGCCCGCCGTCTTTAAAGCGTCCAGCCGCTTTCCGGCGGTCAGTCCCACAAAGTCGCCTTTCTTTAGATGAAGGGCTTCGCACACCAGCTCTTTACGCTCCTGAAGGAATTTGGAAACGCCGCCCACAAAATCTCCGTTTTCATCCACCCTGAACCAGTAGGCTTTCTGGCCGCTCTGCACTTCCACATCCGCGCACAATTTATCGATTACTTTCCGGGTGGCGGAAAATCCGTCAACCACAACCGCCTTCACCGTCTGCCCTTCAAAGGGCCCGAATCCGCAGTCCGCCATACATTCCGTTGCGTCGCTAACCAGCAAATCAATCCGAAGGTCGGGCTTGTCCGTGCCGTATTTTTCCATGGCGTCGTTATAGGAAATTCTGGCAAAGGGCGCTTTGGAAGCCTCCTGATACTTGCCGTATTTTGCAAAAATGGGAGGCAACACATCTTCGATTACGCCAAACACGTCATCCTGGGTCGCAAAAGCCATTTCCATATCCAGCTGGTAAAACTCGCCGGGAGAACGGTCCGCCCTTGCGTCCTCATCCCTGAAACAGGGCGCAATCTGAAAATATCTGTCAAAGCCCGACGTCATAAGGAGCTGTTTAAACTGCTGAGGCGCCTGAGGCAGCGCATAAAATTTCCCCGGATGGTTTCTTGAGGGCACCAGATAATCCCTTGCCCCCTCCGGTGAAGAACAGGTCAAAATAGGCGTCGTGATTTCAAGAAAATCGTGCTCCGTCATCTGTCTTCTGATTTCCGAGACAATTTTGCTTCTAAGGACAATCTTTTCCTTCACCGCCGGATTTCTCAAATCAAGGTATCTGTATTTTAATCTGACCGCCTCGTCCGCTTCTCTGGAGCGGTTCACCTCAAAAGGAAGCTCATTGTAAATGCATTTCCCGAGAACCGCAATCTTTTCAGGAACCACCTCCACCTCGCCGGTGGGAAGCTGGGGGTTCTTGCTGGAGCGTTCTCTCACCACACCTGTAACGGAAAGGGTGGACTCGTTATTGACGCCTGCAAGGCTAGCCATCATATCTTCTGTCTCCACCACCACCTGGGTCACGCCGTAAAAATCACGTAGAATTAAAAATCCCAAATTTTTGCTGACCTTTCTCATATTATCATACCAGCCGGTAAGCGTAACGCTCTCGCCCACATTACCGATTCTGAGCTGGCCGCACGTATGCGTTCTTGACTGTACCATAAATCTACCTCTTTCTATGCAGTATTCAACTTTCGTAAACACCTGTATTATACACACTTTCCCTGTATTCTGCAATATTACGGAAAGAAATCTTCTATAGCGGCTATGGCTCACTGTACCGCAAATCCAAAAATCAGCCTCTGATTAAATCCTTCACCACTTCCCCCGCAAGTATCATCCCCGCCACCGGCGGCACGAAAGCGCAGCTTCCCGGCACGGCTTTTTTTCTCTCCGGCTTTTTGATTTCCGCCAAAGCAGCGTCCTTCCTTTCCACAGGCAGCCCTTCCAAAGCCGGCTCCTTCTCCGGGGAATGGGGCGTAAGCGGAATTTCCTCGGAGTAAACCACCTTCAGGCGCTCGATTCCCCTTTTTTTCAGCTCCCGGCGCATCACCTTCGCCAGAGGGCACACCTTCGTCTCATAGATATCCGCCACCTGAAAAAGGCTTCCGTCCAGCTTGTTTCCGGTCCCCATGCTGCTGATAACGGGAATCCCGTATTCCTTCGCCCGGACTGCCAGCTCCAGCTTTGACGTAACGGTATCTATGGCGTCCACAATATAATCATATTCGCAAAAGGGAATTTCCCCGGCGTTTTCCGGCAGGAAAAACAGGGGATACACCCTCACCGCGGCCTCCGGATTGATTTCCAGGATACGCTCTCTCATCACCTCCGCCTTATACCGCCCAAGAGTACTTCTCAAAGCAATAATCTGACGGTTCAGATTGGAGAGGCACACCTTATCGTTGTCAATCAAATCAAAAGCGCCCACGCCGCTCCTTGCCAGAGCCTCGCACACATATCCTCCAACGCCCCCTATACCGAACACGGCAACGCGGGACACCGCCAGCTTTTCCATCGCCTCTTTCCCGAGAAGCATTTCCGTTCTTGTAAACTGTTCCGCCATTTTCTTCTCCGCTTTCCTAAAACCTGTCGCTGGCATTCTCCGGCTCGCCGCCCTGGACGCCCCGGAACTTCAAATTCTGCCCGGTATTTTCCTCCCGCCTTTGGCCGGATGCCATTTCCATATGCCATTTTACCATATCCGCCAAGGTAATCCCGTCAACCACCTGATTAACCGCCTCGCTTATCCGCTCCCATATTCTGGCAGTTACGCACTCCGGTTTCCGCCCGCAGCCTCCGGTTTCTTCCCCCACACAGTCCACCAGAGACAAGTCTCCTTCCGTGAGCCGCAAAATCTCTCCCACCGTATACTCGGAAGGCTCCTTTTTCAAAAGATAGCCTCCCTGTGCGCCTCTGATACTTTGAACAAACCCCGCCTTATTCAGAATGGAAATAATCTGTTCCAGATATTTTTCGGAAATCTCCTGTCTCCTTGCGATATCCCTAAGGCACACTGGTGTTTCCGCGGGCCACAACGCCAAATCCAGCATCAGCCTTAACGCATATCTTCCTCGTGTAGATATTTTCATAAGTTCCCTCGTTTTTATAGAAGTTTTGCCTTAAAATAATCTAATTTATTTCGCTTCCAGAGAAGCTCCATCATCTCATTTTGCTTCTTTTTCACTTCCTCTATGTTTTCAGGGATAATTTCTTTGTCGCCATATAAATACCCCTCATAATTTCCGATAAAACACAAGATACCTTTCGTATTAAGCAAATCCTCACATCTTTCGGCAAATTCCTCCAGGGTTTCCCCGTTCTCTCTTTTGATACCTGTCAGGGCAAGCATCTTAAATATTTTTCTTATATCTGCATTTAATTTTTGTTCGCTATTCATTTTTTGATAACGATATCTGTGCAGCAGATAATCTGACGCCAACACCAATATCCCTGCAAAGAAAACAGCCAGAAGTGCCAGCCCTGCAATCCCGAAAAACCTCCCTGCCCCGGAATTCTCCCGGCCAAAAGCAGAATCCCCTGCTGACGCCTCCTGCAGCATCATTCCATCCTCCCGGCCGGTTTCCGGCAGCCGCTTATTTTGAAAATCGCTTTCTTTGTAAGCCTTTGCCCTATCGCTTTTCATGTCCCAGGACGTATAACGGCTTCCGGCAAAGCCGGGCGTAGGCTCAAAGGGAATCCAGCCAATCCCGTCCAGATACGCCTCCGGCCACGCGTGAGCCATATAAGAATAAACAGCCGCCTCTTTTTTGCCCTTCATAGGAACGCAAAAGCCCTGAACATAGCGGGCGGGTATTCCCTGCGCTCTTGCCAGAAGGACAAAGGCAGTTGCAAAATAATTGCAGTATCCCTGCCTGCTTTCAAGCAGGAAGTAGTCTAAAAATTCGCTTTCATTTGAAATTCCATCCGGCAGCTCCCCCGGCGACATGGTATATTTAAGGGAAGCAAGGGACGCCTCAATTGCCCGCAGCCTTTCCACGTCCGTCTCCGCTCCCTGTGTCATTTCAAGAAGCGCGTCCCTGACGTTTTCGGAAAGCGCCGCCTCCTTTAAACAGGTATCATAAACTCTCTGCCGCTGATAGGCCAAATCCTCCGCGCGGATATCCTGCCCTGTAACTCCCCGCAAATCCTTCAGGATTTTTTCAGGAAGCTTTTCATCAGAAGTCTGACGCCCCTCCTGCAGAAAGTGGTAAAAAGCCTCCTGTCCCCCGTTCATCTGATAGAAAACGGCCTCGTATTCCGTTCCATAGCCTCCGGGCCTGTCAAGCAAAAAACTGCCATCCTGCTCGCGGAAAGACATTTTATCTCCTTTCTGCTGCAGTTCCCACAATTTTAAGGGAGCAAACAAAAAGCTGGTATGGAAATACCGGTAGCTGATTTTTATCCTTGCCCGCAGAAGATAATCCTGCTGATAATCTTCTTCATACTCCGCCAGCGCACACAGCGTCCGCGCGGTGTCAGCATATCTTTCTTTCTCCGTATCCTCCCTGCTTTGCAGCCACCTTCTCCCGTCAAAGGTATCATATACCTTTCCGGTTAAGTAAACATTCGTCGCAAGAGGGGCGCTGCTTTCAATGGTCATGATTTCCCGGTCGCTGCGCCTCAGCTCCCCCGCAAGCTCTCCGTCCTCCGTAAAGCCGCTTAAAGAAAGGTCGTAATCCTCCCTGCCGCCGCCTGAGAGGTTCTGAGAGATTTCCAGAAAGGACTCTTTAAGGTGCGCATAGATATTTCTGACAAACTGCCATCCATAAGGCGCCTCCGGCACCGGCATAAGCAGCATCAGCAGAAGGTAGAGACCAAGAAAAGGCATAATCCACAGCATATAAGAATGGGTGCTTTTCCTCTTTTCTTTTTCCCATTTTCCTTCCGTCCATTCGGCAAATATCATCCCAATATAGCACAGAACAAAAGCCACCTCTCCATGGGTCAGTTCTCTTTCCGAGAAAAGACAGAATAAAAGACCTGACAAAAGTATAATAACTATCGTTATTTTTATTTGATAAATCTTCTCCGCCAATATTTGAAGAAGATAACAAACAAAAACAAGAAAAATCACCTGCAGCGCCTCATACCCTGTTACCCATTCTTCCTCCCACCAGAAAGCCCCGGCCAGCCATGAAAAGTAGGATTTGGCAAAGACGGCGTAATTGTAGATTCCCATAAAAGCGCCCGCTCCCAGAAGACAGATGATTCCCGAAAGAATCCCCAGCACACGCCCGCGAATCGAGGCATAATTCAGAAAGAAGAACAGAATAAGCACCGCAAAAGCCGTCAGAAAATGTACGGGTCTTATTTCCGCAATTCCCAGAAGCTTTCCTGTGCCGGACAATCCGATGCAGGAAAGAAGCAGTACATTCAAAAAACGCCAGGCTCCCTTTTCATTCAAATGAACCCTCGTCCCCATCATAATCTCCCTTCCAGCCCGGCTTCCACCGGTATCGTGATTATCCTTCTTCTCTCATTCCCCCTCCAGAGCGTATCCGCTGCCGTCTCGTCGGTAACTACATAAAGCACCGTCAGGATTCCTGCTCTTTCAAACTCTTCCGTAAATCTTAATACCTCCTCGTTCAACTCCCGCAGCACGCAAAAAACCACTTTGCTCCGCAGAATAATGCCTCTCTTTATCACCGCCGAAAGCAGCCCGGAAAACTTCTCTTCCCGGCAAAAAATAACATCTGATACCATATGATAAAACCCGTCGAAATCACGCAGGCTTTCCACATGCTTCTCTGTCAGCGCATCCTGTCCGCAGCAGCCCGAAAACGCAATACCGTTCTCTGCCAGAAAAAATCCGATGGCAAGCACAATCTCCAGAATTTTGTTTTCCACCGGCAGATATTCTCTCATCTCCCGGCCCGGCCGTTCGATATCCCATAAAATGGAAATCCCCTGCTTTTCCTCGCCTGTCAGGCTCCGTACCTTTAGCTTCTGCTCTCTTGCCGAGGCCTTCCAGTGTATCTGCTTTAAAGCGTCTCCCGGTATGTAATCTCTCACCGACACGTCGGGCTCTGTCCTCTCCCTCATGCTTTCCCGGGACAAAAGAGCCGTAAATTCTTCTATGCTGCCAAGTTTCGTAACCCGTGTTATTTTGGGAAGAACCAGCGCTCTAATGGTACTGGGCAGCCGGTAGCGAATCCGAAAAAGCCGGAAGAAATCCGTCATTATGATTTCCTTTACGCCTACCTCGTACTCTCCCCTGTACCGGCAGGTAAGCTTTGTCTCAAAGGTCTGCCTCTCCCCTGGCAAAAGCTCATACGCCGTATCTCCCGGAAGCTTCTCCACAAAGGAAAAGGAAGAAAAAAGCCTGACGCTGATACTGGCAAAGGCAAAATGACCGTCGTTTTGCAGTACAAAAAAATATGGCATGGCCTGTCCGCAGACCATGTTCCTGCTTTCTATCCGCTGAGAAACGCCAAGACGGAAGTAAACCGCCGCCAGATAGGTCAGGGAAACCGCCGGAACCAGAGTAATTCCGAAAAAGATGCCATAGCTGACAGCGCCTCCGTAATAGCTGATTGCAGCCAGCGAAAGCACCCACAGATAAAGCAGTATCCATCTTCTCATTTTCAGCCTGTCCGTTTTCCGTTTTTTCTGTTCTTTCCGTTTTTTCAGCATTATGCTCCTTTGGATTTCCCCATCCTGCGCCGTATTTTATACGGGAATCTTTACCTTTAAAATCAGACTTTTTAATATCTTTTCCACGTTTTCCTTCTGGATTCTGGCCTCGGCGGATAAGGTCAGCCGGTGCGCCAGTACCTGCATTGCCACGGCTTTCACGTCGTCCGGCTTTACATAGTCGCGCTTTTGCAGAAAAGCCTTTGCCTGGGAGGCGCGAAGGAGCGCCAGCATTGCCCTGGGACTGGCCCCCAGCACAAACCGTTCCTCCAGCCGCGTGGCCTGGATGATATCTTCCATATAGCCAAGCAAAGCTTCCTTCACCGTGATATCGGCCACATCCTTTCGCAGCATTAAAATATCTTCCCCACGGCAGACAGCTTCCGCCTTTTGGGCCGTATTTCCCCGCAGAAATTCCGCCGCCATCTTTATTTCCTGCTCTCTGTCCGGATAGCCTATTTTAAGACGCATCATAAAACGGTCCATCTGAGCCTCCGGCAGAGGATAGGTTCCCAAAAATTCTATTGGATTCTGAGTGGCAATCACAAAAAACGGCCGGGGAAGCGGATAAACCGTCCCGTCCACCGTAACCTGCCCTTCGGCCATGGCCTCTAAGAGGCTGGCCTGGGTCTTGGGCGCCGTCCTGTTAATTTCATCCGCCAGAAGCACCTGATTCATCACGGCTCCCGGCTGATAGCGGAATTCCCCTGTTTTCATATCATAAACGGAAACCCCTGCCCCATCTCCCGGCAGCGTATCCGGCGTAAACTGGATTCTTCCGAAGCTGCAGGACATACTTCTTGCAAGCAGCAGAGCCAGTGTGGTCTTTCCGACTCCCGGCACATCCTCCAAAAGCGCATGACCGCCCGCCAGAAAACAAATCAGCAGATTTTCCACCACGTCTTCCTTTCCCACAAAAACCCGGTTAATATTTGCCTGCAGCCTTTCCGCCGTTTCATAGTGTTCCATTTTTATCCTCCCCTGTCAATCGCCGCAAAATATCGGTTAATTCCTATTTACTTAGTGGGAATTATATGAATTGATTGTAATTCCCGCCATATTCTTTGTCAAGTGTGAAATATTCCTGTTTCTTTTCCCGTGGCACATGCTATAATAAAGTGCGGGCAGGTCGTAAGACCAAAGCAAAATTACTGTGGAGGAAAAGAAAATGGAAATCAGACGGGCAATGGAAAAGGATATGGACGGAATCAACAATTTATTACAGCAGGTATGTCTGGTTCATCATAAGGGCAGACCCGATTTGTTTAAATACGGAGCAAAAAAATACACAGACGACCAGCTTAAGGCCATTATTCATGACGATAATCGTCCCATATTTACCGCGACAGACGAAAACGGAAAGGTTTTAGGCTATGCTTTCTGTATTTTTCAGCAGCACATAAACGACAATATTCTGACCGATATCAAAACCTTATATATTGACGATTTGTGCGTGGACGAGAACATCAGGGGACGGCACATAGGAAGACAGCTCTATGAGGCTGTTCTGGCTTTTGCCAGAAAGCAGGGGTGCTATAATGTCACTTTAAACGTGTGGAGCCTGAACGAGCCCGCCATGAAGTTTTATGAATCCTGCGGCTTAAAGCCCCAGAAGGTGGGAATGGAGACGATTCTCTAAAAGAACCGTCTCCGATATTACCTTTACTGCTCCATTTCCTCCTGAATCTGCTTTTCGCAGGAGCGCATGGCAAGAATCGTCTTCTCAAACAGTTCGTTCAATTCCCAGCCCAGATTTTCCGCGCCCTGCAGGATGACATCCCGGGAGCACCCGGCGGCAAATCTTTTATCCTTGAATTTCTTTTTTACGCTGGATACCTCCATATCCATCACGCTTTTGGAAGGACGCATAAGGGCGGCCGCCCCAATCAGGCCCGTAAGCTCGTCCACCGCAAAGAGCACCTTTTCCATCTCATGTTCCGGCTTTACGTCGCTGCAAAGCCCGTAGCCATGGGAGCAGACGGAATGTATCATATCCTCCGAAGCCCCGCCCTCCCGTAAAAGCTCAGGCGCTTTTACACAGTGCTCCTCTGGGTAAAGCTCAAAATCAATGTCGTGCAAAAGACCGGTAATTGCCCAGTAATCCGCTTCCTCTCCGTATCCCAGCTCACCCGCATACCATCTCATGACACCCTCCACCGTCAGCGCGTGCTGAATGTGAAAAGCCTCCTTATTGTACTTTTTTAACAGGGCAAGCGCCTCGTCTCTCGTCAGATTGTTCTCCATTTTTTTCTCTCCCTTCTTCTATGTTTGCACTCACCCTCTCCCAAACCTTTCAGGAACCGGACAGGTGCTGTTTTCCCTGAGCGTTTTCTGCATCAAAGCAGTCTTTCTTTTACAATTTCCAGAAGCTCTTTATGAGCGCTTCCGGTTCCTGCCGCAATGGAGCACGGCCCGTCCAGCGTAATCGGGCTGCCGTCCATCTGAGTAATCACTCCTCCCGCCTCCTCAATCATCAGAGCGGCGGCGGCATAATCGTAGGGCTGAAGCTTTATCTCAAAATAACACACGTTATTCCCTGAGGCTATGCTGCATAAATCAAGGGCAGCGGAGCCTCTGTCACGGATGGAAAGGCTTCTTTGGAACAGTTCCCTGATAACCTGAAAAAATTCCTCCGTACAGTCGGCGTTATAGCGGGCGCACCCGAAAGCCGCAATCCCCTCATTAAGGGGTACATCGGAGAGAGAAAGCTTTCTTCCGTTCAAAAACGCCCCTTCTCCTTTAATCGCCAGATACATTTCCTCCACATAAGGATTATACACAAAACCAGCCAGCATTTCCCCGGCATAGGACAGGCCGACAGACACGCAGCTGTGATGATAATCAAACATAAAATTTGTGGTTCCGTCAATGGGGTCAATATAAAAACACCATCCGCTGGTATCATGGGAATTACCTTCCGTGTCCTCCTCCCCGAAAAAGGACGCTTCCGGCAGAATTTTGTGTAGACCCGCTATCAGCTCCCTCTGAATCTGTACGTCATAGTCTGTCACAAAATTTGCATCGCCCTGTTTTTTATGAATGGCATCGCCTCCGGGCCTGGCATCCCGAATGACCCTTCCTGCCCGGCGGACCAGCGCATCGATTTCCTCTATCATCTGCATTTCAGCCTCTTTTGTTAATTTCTCCATCTCATCCTCCATTCCGTTTCCTGTCCGTATGCTTTTTTCCGATAAAAAATTGAAAAGCCGGTTTAAAATAACGGTTAATAAATGCCCCCGCCAGTATAATATACATGGCGGCGTACAGCCACAGCATTAAGATAATAATTGTGGTCAGATTCCCGTACATGGTAAGACCGTTAAACTCATCCACATACAGGGAGAAAGCCCAGGTCATAATGCTCCATGCCACAGCGGCAAAAACCGCCCCGGGAAGCTGAATTTTAAAGCCCTGTCTTGTGCCGGGCACATAAGCGTACATCAGCGCAATAATGACAGTGAGCACCGCCCATACCAGCGGCGTTCTGAAATGTATCAAAATATCAAACAAATAGGAGGTCTGGGGTACAAAGCCTTCTATCAGCCTGATTAAAGAATTTCCGAAAACCATAATCAGCAATGACAAAAGCACGGCGAAAATCATCAGTATCAGATACAGGCTTGCCACTATCCGAAGAAGCAGGTAATTGCGGTTTTCCTCCACGTCGTTGATAGCGTTCAGTCCCCGCATCAGCGCCAGAACCCCTTTTCCCGCAGACCACAGCGTGGCTACCGCCGTAACGGAGATGATTCCCACCGATTTATCATAGACATCGGAAATAATACTGACAAGAAGCGCGTCCATGGCGTCCGGCGTGATTTCCCTTGCCAGATACATCAGATTTGCCTTTGTTACCGGCGTATACGGCAAAATAGCGCAAAGGAGCATAAGCGCCGGAATCAGCGACAGAAAAAGAAAAAACGCCGTGCTTGCCGCAAACGCACTGATATTTTTTTTGCTCATATGTTTCCCGAAATCATATCCGATAAACAACAGTCTTCTCAGCATAACTCTGCTTCCTTAATATATTTTATCAAGCTGACAGTCATGAAAATAGAAAGAAAGGATATCCTCAAAGCCCATCCCGTCCTCGCCCATGGCCTTAGCCCCGTTTTGCGACATACCCACGCCATGCCCGTAGCCGCCGCCAATCAAAGTATATCCTACCACATTTTCCCCGCTTTTTACAACATCTATTGCAAAATAAGCGCTTGGAAGGAGCGTCGTGCAGGCATAGGAATCCCCTTCCCATCCCGTGGCCTCGCCGCCCTGATTTAAGATATACCTGATATTGTACTCCGATATGATTTTATAAATTCCCCTGTCCGTGGTCAGCAAAAGCTCATCCATGACGCCTCCGGGCCTTCGTTTCAGGCATTGAATATCATAGACTTCCGTAAATTCCTCCGGCTCCTTTTCTTCATAGGCATCCTCATCCCTTTTGTCGCCCTCTCCCCTCCAGGTAAGCACTTTCGACGGGACGGCTCTATATCTCTCACGAAGCTTTCCGCAAAGCAGAGCCGTGTCTGCTTCGTCCACATAATAACGCCACCGGAACCACCTCTCGTTTTTCTCATAAGCATTCTCGTCCGTCTGAAAAATGTAATCTCTGAAATTTTCTTCCTCCGCCATCTCCTCCGGCGAATAACCATCCTCACCCTTTGCAATATGGCTGGAGGCCAGATAAGGCGCCGCCTCCTCCTGTCCGTTGTTCCACACCCCCGCGTCCGCCCCGAACCCGCAGGAAGTTGAATAGTAATAGGTGGTGACCGGCTCTCCCTCATACAAAAGCAGCGTTCCTGCCGTCTCCTTCACCGCCTTTGTAGGCGCCACATTTTCCACAATATTGTTGTACACCTGATAACTGACACTGTCGTCCACATGGGCGCCAAGGTTCCCGTACCCAGGACGCATCAGATGCAAATAACCATAGGTTCTTGCGCAGACAGCCTGCGCCTTTAAAGATTCCTCAGGATAAGAGGCCGGCATCTCGCTTGGAACCACTGAATAAAGGTATTCCTCCATCAAAACCTCATTAATTAAGACAAGCCCCTCCTCCTTCTCCATAATTTCCATTTTTCCTCTGTAGGAGGGCGTTCCCTGACTTCTCTCAAGAGAAAGCACCCGGATTTTTCCCGTATTGATATCGGGGATTACTTCCACACGTTCACCGGAAAGATAGCTGCTTCCGGCTTCAATTACAAGCTCCTCTCCGGCTTTTAAATGTTCCTGCTTTCTTGCCTCATAGGTTCCGTAGCTTACTGTCATGCCGCTTTCCCCGGAAAGAATGATTTTATCGTGATAAAGGCTGCTGAAATTTCCGGTTTTAACTGCAACCCGGATAGTTTCCATTTTTTCCATCCGTGTAATCAGAAATGCGCACACCTTTCCCTTTTCCAGTACAAAATCCGCAAAATTATATCCCAGCGGCAGCTCTCCCCATTCGGCCTGTCGCAGCCCCTCGTACAGCCGGTATCCCGCGTAGTTATCCGCCACGGAAAGCCTTCCGTATCCCTCAATTTCTATCTCGCCGTCTGAAATAGACAAGAGCTTTCCGCCGATTCTTTCATCCTTAACCGTAATCTGAGACAGCGCCCCTCCTCCGAAGCTGATATCTCCCACCTGCTCACGCACGGATTCCTCCGGTTTTACACCCGCCCCGGCGTCCCCCAGAATTTCATAGCCTTTATAAAAAAATTGAATCTCATCTCCCGTATCCTCCATTATCCATACATTTTTAAGAGTGCTTTTATCAGACAGGAAATCAACCAACGTTAAAAGCCGGTTTTCCCGTACATAAGCGCTTACGGAAGTAAATTCCAAATCCCGGAAACTTTTGCCCACCATGGTATATACCTTTCCGTTTACGTCGAGCAGGCATCCCTCATCTACCCTTTCCTCACCTGCGAGGCTCCGGCTCCCGCACAGTATTTCTATTTTTTCTTTCCTGATAACCTCCTCCATCCCGTAAAATCTGACAATCTGCTCGTAGCTTTTATACCAGTCTTTTTTGAGCAGATAGAAGCTGCCTCTGTATTTGTTTTTATATGTAAGCTTTTCTAAAGGTTCCGGCCCATCTTCAGTGGTTCCGGCCCCCTGGGAGAGAATATCCAGTATTTCCAAATAATCCTTATACTGCAGATAACTTCCGTCTTCTTTCTCCGCCAGGATATCCCGGATTGGAGCTATCGTTCCATCCGTAATCCCTGCCGCACCGGCTTCTTTTAATTCTGTCAGCAAAACAAGGACATCCTCCGCCAGAACCGGCTCCCCCTCCGGCTGCTCTAATTGCAAAACCTTTTCATCAGTATATATCAGCCAGATAAATAAAAGCGACAATACTGCCACAATTATCACCTTTATCCAGATTCTTAACCTTCTCTCCATAAATCCCCTTCCCTGTAACAGCAAACGCAGACGCGCTCCGCGAGACTGATTATTGCAACAAACGCGGCCACGCTTTACAAAGCTGCGTTAGTAAGAAAAAGCAGCCCCATGCAGGCTGCTTTTTCTTATGTTAACGTAATGCGCTTTTTATTATATGCCCAAAATGCCGGTTCCTGTCTTTTGACTCCTAGCCTCAGCTAGGTGGGTAACCGCAGTCAAAGCTTTTGCCTTCCCCTGCAATCCTCATGCCGAGTGGAGGCTTGACAGCTGCCTGACGATATAGGAATCCCGTTTAAAGTATCTGTAGGTTCAAAATGACAGGAGTTGTCGCACATTTCAGGCTAATTTTATTATATCCAATATAAAGTAAAATTACAACTATAAAAAGCGGACAAAAGGAGTTTTTTGAAGCTATTGTTCAAAAGCCGCAATAATCATTCAATGCATAAGCCACCCCGGCTTCATTATTCGCCAAAGTAACAAAATCGGCTTTTTCTTTCAGTTCCTGTATCGCATTTCCCATTGCGATTCCAATACCTGCCATTTCAATCATGGGAATATCCAGCTCATGATCACCTATTGCAATTACATTTTCTGTGCTGATATTTAAAATAGCGCATAAGGATGCTACAGCTTTTCCTTTATCAACATTTTCCGGAAATATTTCGAGATAATTTCCGCTCGATCTTGCAACATTAAATGTCCTGTTTTTCCACCGCTCTAACTCTGTGTGTATTTCGTCTATTTTCTTTTCCTCAGCCGCTATCAAAAGTTTGTTGGGCTTTATCCCGGCTTTGTTCCATTTTTCAGCCAAATCATACAGATTCACAACATCCGGTTGATATTTTATGATATCAGTTTCCTTTTCCACAAAACTGTCTGTCCGGGTTACATACCATTTATATCCTTGAAAAACCCACAATGGAACATGATGCTTCTCTGCAATATTTGTATACAATTGCCTCATAATATGAGTTGACATGACCTCTTCCTTCACGCATAACCCATCCACAATTATAAAGGTTCCGACGTTGCATACTTTAATGCAGTCTGTCTCAAGCTGTTTTTCCACCTGTGACACCGCACAGGGCATTCTCCCTGAGACAAGCGCAATTTTTCTACCCCTTTCATACTGTCTGTTCACGGCTTTTTTTACCTCAGGCAACACTTCTTTTGCATCATTTAAAAGTGTTCCATCAATATCAATACAAATTAATTTGCAATGAATGTCATCCCTCACTTTTTCCCCCGCTCTTTTTATATATAGTTTTGTACCGGACACGGAATACCATGCCCGGTACAATTCAGTTTAATCTTTCAGCAAAGCCATTCTGTCAGGGTCATCCGCAAATACTTCTTTTGCATTATCCTTTGTCACAACGACAGGGGGCAGTTCATAGATAGGAACATCCATTACACCATTGTTTGCCGTCACATCGGTTGCCGGCATCCCGTTACCGCTTAACAGGCTGTTAATAATAGATACTGTCTCCGCAACAAGCGCATTGGTCGGTTTTGCAACTGTGGAATACTGTCTTCCGGACCATACCCACTCAACAGATTCATTTTCCGCATCCAGCCCTGACACTACAGGAATCGGTTGTCCCGCATTCTCACAGGACGTAATTATCGCACGGGCAATACCATCGTTCGGTGAAAGAACGCCGTCAATCTCAATGTCTGAATAGTTGCCTGCAAGAATGGCATCCATACGTGACTGCGCTTTAGAGTTATCCCAGTCAACTGTCGCACACTGTGTGAAATCTGTCTGCCCTGATACAACAACCAGTGTCCCGTCATCAATGAGCGGCTGAAGCACTGACATTGCGCCTGTGAAGAAATTCGGTGCATTCGGGTCAGCCGGGCCGCCGCCAAAAAGTTCAATGTTGTAAGGAGCCTCGCCCTTTAATTCCTTTAATCCCTGCAGGAGTGCCTGTGCCTGTAATTCCCCTGTTTTTACACTGCCAAACTGTACTACGCCGTCAACGCCTGTGGTATTTTCCAGCAGTCTGTCATATCCGATTACGTATACACCCGCATCTTTTGCCTTCTCCAGCACCGAGCCGAGCTGTGAGCCGTCAACAGGACCGACAACAATAACCTGTGCGCCGTTCTCAATCATGGACTCAATCTGCTGCTGCTGCTGCGGAACTTTCTGGTCAGCGGCCTGAATAATCGCTTCATAACCCGCAGCCTCAAGTTGTTCTTTAAACATTACCTCCGCCTCTGCCCAGTTCTGTGTTCCAAGCCATGGCAGCGCCACACCCACGATACCGCTGCCTGCGGATGAAGCCCCTGCCTCATCAGGTTCTGCCTCTCCCGTACTTTCCGCATCGGCAGTCTCTTCCACACCTGCAGATGTGTCAGCCGTCTGTGTGGTATCCTCCGTTCCCCTGCCTCCGCCGCAGCCTGTCAGCATGCCTGCTGCAAGAACTGCCGTCATCAGAAGTGATAAAACTTTTTTTGCCTTCATTATCCATTTCCTCCTTTTTTTGTTTTGCATTTCAATATCTTACCCTCTGTTTTTCTTGTTATATACATCAAAGGCTACCGCCGCTAAAAGCACAAAGCCCTTTATAACCTGTGTTTTGTCTGCCCCAACACCCATAAGCATAAGCCCATTGTTCAAAACTGCCATCACCAGGCCGCCGACCATCGTTGCAATAACGGTTCCAACACCGCCTGATACAGACGCACCTCCGATAAATACGGATGCAATGGCATCCATCTCCCATGAAGTTCCATCCGCCGGCCCCGCCGCTGTCGAACGTCCCACAAACAATATGCTCGCCACTGCCGCCAGAACTGACATATTAAGCATTGTGAGAAAATATGTTCTTCTTACATTTACGCCGGAAAGTTCTGCCGCCGACTTATTTCCTCCTACCGCATAGACATGACGTCCGAAGGATGTTCTTTCCGTAATCAGATAGTACAGGATAATTAATATCACAAGAATCAGTCCTGGAATCGGAAAGCTTGTGCCTGGCCTTCCGCTTCCGAAAAGCCATGTCGCATATCCAATCACAACCGCCACAATCCCGATGCGGACTGCAAATGGCCAGAATGCCTCTTTCTTTCCGGTAACATCCCCCGAATGGGAATACTTCTTCATCTGGGCAACTACATACACAGCTATTGCAATCACTCCAAGCAATAAAGTTGAGTTGTTCATCCCGGTAAAAGCAGGACCCCATTCAGGGAGATAACCGGCACCAAACCATTTCAGCTCTGAGGGAACAGGAACTGAAATTGAGTTTGATATCCAAATAACACCGCCTCTGAATATCATCATACCGCCAAGCGTTGTGATGAATCCCGGAATGCCAAGCCTTGCCAAGAAGAATCCCTGCCACGCCCCGGCTATCATGCCAATTAAAAGCGCAATCAGAATCGCAACATACCACGGCAGATTAAACTGGCGGGCGGTTATCGCCATTACCATGGAAGCAAATCCTGCAACCGAACCTACCGACAGATCAATCTGTCCGATTACAATTACCATGAGCATTCCTAAAGCCAAAACCAATACATAAGCATTTCCCGATATTAAATTTTGAAAATTCGAGGAAGTAACCATCTTACCTCCCGATGCAATATTGAAAATTATAATGAGCGCTGCCAGCGCAACTATCATCGTATATTGACGAAGGTCTTCGCCCAACACCTTTTTAATATATTTCATTACCGTCTCCTTTTAAGCCGTTATGGTCATCTTCTTCATTAATATTTCCTGAGTTGCCTCTTTTGCGGAAATCTCACCTGTAATACTTCCCTCAAAAATAGTGTAAATACGGTCCGCCATTCCGAGAAGCTCCGGGAGTTCGGAAGACACCAGAATAATTGCCTTTCCCTGATTTGCAAGCTGATGAATCAGTTTATAAATCTCATATTTTGCGCCTACATCAATACCCCTTGTCGGCTCGTCCAGAATGAGAATATCCGGCTCCGTAAACATCCACTTTGAAAGAACAACTTTCTGCTGGTTTCCACCTGATAAGGTATTCACACCAACTCCCACATCTCGGCACTTAATTTTCAGGGAATCCCCATATTTTTCCGAGGCCGCCCTCTCTTTATCAAAGTCCAGAAGACCTTTTGTTTTAATCGCATCAAGATTGGCGGAAACAATGGTTTTCCTAATCGTGTCGAGAAGATTTAATCCCAGTCCCTTTCTGTCCTCCGGCACATAAGCAATCTTGTTTTTAATAGCTTCTCTGACAGAATCTATCCGTACTTCCCTGCCTCCTATTTTCATTTTTCCGCCTCTGAAAATCCCCATATTTTTCCCAAACAGGGACCTCATCAATTCCGTTCTGCCCGCTCCCATGAGACCGGCAAACCCGACAATTTCTCCGGCTCTGACATAAAATGCAGAATTTTTGCAGAGCATTTTCCCGGGAACTTTCGCATCCTCAACACTCCAGTCCGAAACCTCAAGAATAATTTCTCCGATATCAGGCGTATGCTCAGGATACCTGTTTTCAATTTCACGCCCCACCATAGCCTTGATAATTTTGTTCTCGTCAACCCTGCCCGCCTCCACGGCATAACCGTCTACGGTTTTCCCATCCCTGATGACCGTCACATAATCGGAAACTGCCGCTATCTCATTTAACTTGTGGGAAATCATGATACAGGTAATTCCCTGCTTTTTCAGTCCAAGCATCAAACGAAGTAAATTTTCTGAATCTGATTCGTTTAATGACGATGTCGGCTCATCCAGGATAAGCACTTTGACATTTTTTGATAATGCCTTTGCAATTTCAACAAGCTGCTGCTGCCCGACGCCCAGATTTTTGATGATAGTATTGGGAGCAATATGTAATCCAACTTTTTCCAGCAACTCTCTTGTTCTTTTTCGCTCTTTCTCCCAATTTATAAGTCCTTTTTCCACAATTTCATTACCCATGAAAATATTTTCCGTAACGGATAACTCAGGAATCATCGTAAGTTCCTGATGAATGATAACAATTCCCGCACGCTCAGAGTCCTTAATGTTTTTGAATGTCATTTTTTTACCCTGAAAAAAAATCTCACCATCATAACTGCCATACGGATAAACGCCTGACAAAACTTTCATCAAGGTGGATTTCCCCGCGCCGTTTTCACCGCATATTGCATGTATAGAAGCCTCTGAAACTTCTAACGTCACATTTGAAAGCGCTTTAACCCCCGGAAATGTTTTGGTAATATTCTTCATCTGCAAAATATAACCGTCACTCATCTTACCTGTACCTCCCTCCCCTGTAATATTCATTTTGCTTTCGCAATCCTTATCTGTCTTAATTGTAGAAAAATTACCATAGTTTGCCTATTGCCGGATGTCATATCTTTCATGGTGACATTCGTCAAATATAAAAAACGGTTTGTATATGACAAATGTCATGGACATTTTTGCCATATACAAACCGCTTAAAATATCTATTCGTTCAGAAAACTTCTGACCCGTTTTTCTATCATCTGCAATCCTATCTTCGAATCCGTCCCGTTTTTTACAATATCGTCAATACCGGCGCCAATCATTTCCTTAACCGTTGTGGTATCCTTGAAATTATAATCCGGCTCGGCATTCTCCATAATGGATGTGATAAGGTCTATATCCATTCCTCCCTCCTCGGACAGCACCTGATCTATGCTCAGCATAGTCGTCACGGAATCGGTAACCGCTTTCAATGCGGACGCGCCTTCTTTATAGGTATATATCTCGCTTTGAATTTCTATATCGTAACAAAAAGTTTTTATCAGTTCCCAGGCAAGCTTCTCATTGTTTGTTCTGGAATTCATGGCCAGCAGAAGCGTGCTCATGGTTGATTTGTTGTCGCCTTTTTCTCCTCGCGGCAGCGTGATACAGTCCAGCTCAAAATTCGTATACTTTTTAATGTTCCAGGGATAGGGCTTATAGGTTCTGTAATCCGACAAAAGCGCAGGCATAAACGCCACATTCCCCATATCGAAGTCATCTGCCGTGACAATATTTCCTTTTGTAAGTCCATTTATTTCCTTAATGAAATCCAGAGCCTCTATCGCATTTTCACTGAGCAAATTGCAGCTCGTACCATTTGCATCAAAGGCATTTACATCATTTGTGATAAAAGCGTGCTGCCAGGTATAACCGCATACGCCAAACTGATCTTCTATTCCATTGCCATCGGTATCTTTGGTAACCCTGCTGCATATCTCATAAAAATCTTCCCATGTCCAATCTTTTGGTATTTCATTAATTCCTTCGTTTTTTAGCAGCGTTTTATTTACAAACATCATGCTCGGCACACTCTCGAAAGGAATCCCGTACTGACTGCCGGAAATGTTTCCGAATTCAAAGGAGGCATTATAGTACCTGGATTTGTCATACCCCACATCCCTGTCGATATACTCATCCAGTTTCATCAGAGCATCTGTACCTGCAAACGTGGAAAAATCTTCCGGCAGTACAAAAAAAACATCCGGTGCGTTTCCCTTTATCAAAGCAGACGCAATGTATTCCGAATAGTCATCTTTCTGGATTCCGCTCACAAACTTCACCTTTACTCCGGGATGTCCGGCTTCAAATTTCTCCACCGCATCATCAATGAGCTGATAAGCGTAAGCATCCGGAACGTCCCATGGGCTGCCGGTAAAAAAGCCCAGCGTTATGGTTCTCCTGTGCTGGAAATGATACAGAGAGGTTGCCGCTGTCACCAGAACTGCCGTCAGAAAAACACCTGCGGCAAATCTTTTGCCCATAATCTTCTTTTTCATCAAAGTCAACTTTTCCTCCACTGCACAGCCCAGATAGCTAATTGTGTCCTGTCACGCAAATCAAGCTTCTTTAAGACAGAGCTTAAATAGTTTCTTACAGAACCTTCTGTGAGGAAAAGTTCTGCCGCTATCTCCTTATTGGACAGCCCTTTTGATACAAGCCCAATCACCTTCCACTCCGACTCCGTAATTTCCTTTATATACTCCTCATCCACCGTAATGACTGCCGCGTTGTCCCTTGCCATCTGCGAAAACATTTTCAGAACCTTTCCGGCTATATCTTCATTTATCATGGCATTTCCCTGATAAACTTTATGTATCGCCTCAATCAGCCGGTCTGCGGAAATACCTTTCAAAAGATATCCGCTGGCTCCATGCTTTAAAGCGCTGAAAATATATTCATCATCATCAAAGGTTGTCAGAATAATAATCTTTATTTCAGGATAGTTTTCTTTGATAATCTGGGTACACTGCACGCCATCCATTTCCGGCATTCTGATATCCATTAAAATAACATCCGGCTTATCCCTCCTGACAGCCCTGACCACCTCTATACCGTTAGCCGCAGTATTTACTGAAAAATCCGGATTACCGGCCAGCACAATGCGCAGGCTGTCTCTTATCAGTTCCTGATCGTCTGCAATTAGTATTTTAATCATTTTCTGCTCCCCACCTTATTGGAATTTCCGCCACAACGCAAAACCCGTCACTTCCGTCAACGTGTATCTTTCCACCGAGCATGTCCAATCGCTCCTTCATGTGCGTAAGGCCAAAGCCCAGCTCAATATTTGAAGCGCCGACACCGTTATCTCGTATTGTTATCGTTACAATATTGTACTCCCGCGTCATCCAGATTCTTACCGTGTCCGCCTTTCCGTGCCTGATAGAATTGGTGATACTTTCCTGAATAATCCGGTAGATTACTTCCTCCTCATCCTCGCTGAAGGACAGCCTGCCCGCACTGTTATCCAATATGATATCCACCTTGGAGGCTGCGCTCATCTGCGAAATCATTTTATGGATTGCCGACAGCAAATCCCTCTGTTCCAGCGCATCAGGCCGAAGTTCATTGACGGAACGCCTTACATCCGTCATGCCCTGCCTTGCCACATCCGATACCAGTGAAAGATAATGCTTTAATATCTCGGGTGAAACATCGACAACGGCCATGGCCGCATCAATCCCTGCGATAATGCCGGTCAGGGTATGTCCCAGCGTATCATGTATTTCTCTGGCCAGTCTGTTTCTCTCCCTTGTCTGCGCCAGTTTTTCCGACTCGGCGGCATAATTTTCAAGCTCTCTGTTTGCAGCCTGAAGCCGCTCATTCAGGGAGTTTATTTCATCTTTTTCATCCATCTGTTCCCGCAGATGCAAAATTGTATATGCGATAAAAAGAATGATGTTTAACGTTGTAAAAAGATTTTTAATCAAGATTAAAATCGCCGCCACTGTTCCGATATAGTACTCCGTATAGGTCTCAAAGGAAGTAATATTTAAAAAATTGGAACAGGCATTGAAATCAAAAATCAGAAAAAAAGTACTGCCCAATATAAGGGGCAGCAGTTTTTTGCTGCTTCCCTCAAAGTATTTCATGGTATGCGCTACAAAAAGAAGGATGATTCCGTTATAATTTACCTGTAGTGCGGCAATCACTAAAACAGTACATATAAATTCCATAACAATAATATACCACTGATGTTTTATCTCATAATTGTCATGCATATACATCAGAACCATCAAAAGCACAAAAAAACTGAGAGAAATAATAAGCATTTTCCCCGGAACCGGCGGCAACGTGTTTACTTTTTTCAGAAACATGACTGCTCCCCCGGAGTTCCCGATTTTTATAATGGTTACCGCAGAAACAACGGAAATATACAGCACTGTTATGAAATTAAAGCTTTTCATAAAATTTAATGCAGAGTTCTTTAATGCCGATGTATCCATTTGCTACTGCCATCCCTTTGTACTGAATTCGTTTATATTTTCCTCACTGATTAAATTGACCGAAACTTTTATTTTCTTTTCAACAGGTCTGCCTTCTATCATATTGTAAAGCTGGTCCACCGCGTTTTGTCCGATTTCGGATGGATACTGAGCCGATGTTGCGAGCATGATTTTTTCTTTTATCATAGCCTTCGCTTCTGGCGCACCATCCACCCCAAGAACAGATATGCCATCCAATCTTCCGTAATCCTTCAGTGCCGCCATCACGCCAAGAGCGCCTACATCATTGATGGAAAAAACAACATCAAAATCCGTACCCTTTTTCAGTTCGTCAATCATCAACGGCATGGCAATTTCAAGCTGCCCTGCATAATCCAGCCTGTCCACAATTTCAAAGTTCCCATCACTCTTTATCGTGTCTGCAAACCCCTCCACACGGTCATTTGAAGATTTGGTTGTCGGATGTTCAAAAATCAGAATTTTTCCCTCTGCTTTTTTCTGCAGAAGATACTCGGCGCAGAGAACTCCCGCATTATAGTTATCCGAAACAACGATACAGTCTGCCAGCCCTTCATCATAGACCTCCGTGTCCACTAAAATTATCTTTACGCCCTTCCCCTTCCCATACTCAATAGCAGGAATAATCTTCTCAAAATCAACAGGTGCAATAAATATAGCTTCCACGCCCTCATCTATCAAGTCATAAATCTGCTGCGTCTGTCTGACTGCATCAAGAGCCGGGTCTCTTGTAATCAGAATATCCCCGTTTGATTCCACAGCAGCGCGTATCGTTCCGTTAATCACTTCAAAAAAAGGATTGTTCATGGTCATATATGTCGCCCCGAATTTGTGCACATTTTCTCTCTGTGTAAGGGAAAAATCATTGTTTTTATCAAGAACAGCCAGTACACCCATAAGAACCAGTACCGCCGCTATCGTATAAAATACCGTTTTCATTTGATTTAATAAAAGCCTCATTTTCATTATCTCTTAAAAAAACAAAAGGAAAGAACATATAAGCCCGCTGGACTTATATTGATCTTCCCTCAAATATTCATCTGATTTATAACAGAATATTCTCTCTTAAATCATTTTCTGTCATTGAATACAGTATAACAATTCAAAAGATAAAAATCAATAGTTTCTTTCCTTGAGTTACCATAATTGCTTTACGAGTTTTTATCCGGATTTTCATGTGCCCGGCTTGCGCCTCGCTGTTCGCGCAAAAAGCGGGTCTGCCTGAGCAGACCCGCTTCATTATACGGTTACGGTTATTTTACAGAGCGTCAACCAGCTTCTGAACTGCTTCAAGAGCCTCGTCAGGAAGCTTGTCATAGCCTTCCTTCTTTGTAGCAAATCCCTTAACGGCGTCCACACGGTTCTGCATAGCGTTCTTAAGTGCAGCCACGTATTCCGCATTGCCCAAATCAGGAGTGAAATCTGCTGTCTTGCCTTCCCAGTCGTTCATAATCTCGATATCATCAAAGTTGCCCCACTTCTCGAATTTGGCCTTTCCTTCAACGATAGTTTCCAGAATTCCAAGAGTATCGGCAGGTTTAACCTTTGTTCCCATGAAATCGCCTGTGTTTACAATATAGCAGTCAACGTTCTTCTCTTCAACCAGCTTCTTGAACTTATCATAATCATGAACCAGAGGATAGGTTCTGAACGGGTTTGCATAAGGAACGATACGAAGCGCATTAAGGTCTGTACCTGCAGCAACACGCTCTGCGGTAGAGGTCTTGGTTGCAAGAGTTGCGCCCATAACGGATGCAAGCGCCGCGCCTTTGAGCTTGATTACAGGAGGAATGGTAGGGTCCTTCATAATCCAGAAGATTGCGTTTACAGGAGCGTCAATCTTGTCCACACGGTTAGGAGACCAAAGCTTGGACTTGATTGCACGTCCGTTACCGTTTCTGATATCCTCGGTTACGAGCTGAATCTTTCCGTTCTCGTCAAGAGTTGCGGAGCAGTTCTGAGCGGATAACAGATATTCATTGTCAGGGCATCCTGTAGGATAATCGGCTGTCTTATCAAAATAAGTAGGCTCGAGAGCTACAGATGCGCAGGTATCGGTATTGATGATGAAAGCGTCGTCATGAAGCACGGTAATAGGATATTTGCCGCCATGCTTTGCATGTGTCAGCGTGGACTTTCCTGAACCCGACAGACCGTAAACGGATGCAACGAACTTGGAGCCGTCAGGCAGAGTATACTCTTTCTGTCCGCCGTGGCATGCCGCATAACCGTTTCTGTTTGCAAGCGCCCACGCCATGGTCAGAGTACCCTTCTTGTGCTCGCCGAAATACTTCATACCGAGAATTGCAGCGCAGTTCTGGTTGGTATCAAAATAGCACAGGGTAAGAGGGTCGCTTAAGCAGCTGTAATCAACGTCAGGAGCTTCTTCAGGCGCCCACTGAGGGTCGGAAAAGATGTAGATGTCAGGCTCGTTTCCGTCGCCAACCGGTTTGGATTTCTTGTACATCTTCACATATTCATCAGACATATACTGGAAGTTAATCATCCAGTTGTAAAGAAGATTCTCCTCTCCTTCGGGAATCAGAAGGTGAGCTTTTACCATGAATTCAGGGTCAAGGCCTACAAAGCACTCTGCATGATACAGAGTTTTCCAGCGGGTCTTGTAGATAGCATCCATGACAACCTTGTCAAGCTTTGTCTCGTCAACGCCAGGCTCGCCCTTGATACGGCGTGCTGCCGCGTAACGTCCGGTTACCGCGCCGTCATTAAACAGAAGAACCTTTGCGTCCTTCTCAAGACCGAATGTGTCTCCATCCTTCACGGGCATATCTGTTACGATTGTTCCCGGTGAATTCTTAGCTAAATCATAAGCTTCCTTTAATGTGTTTACCTTAACTACGTTATTTCCATAAAATGCGGCTTCGATAATGGAACGGGTCTTGGAAAAACCTACCTTACCTTTGCCGATTTCGGAAATTGGATAATACGCTTTTGTTGACATATAAATCTCCTCCTTAAATTATTACCGCATTTCCTATATTATTGCAAATCTGGCTATAAAAGTCAATATTTATAAAATTCATTTTATATTCATTTAATAAAATCCGTTCCGGCAGGCGGTGGGGATTTTTACCCTAAACTCTCGGGGCCATCAGATTCCCGGACGAATATCTGCGAAGCCCCCGGTAAAAAACCGCGGCCGCAGCGGCGGATAGAAGGAGCCCGTACCCCACTACGACGGGCAGGCTGCCGAAGACATCTTCAGCCAGAATATGCACCGGCTGATACACCATCATTCCCACAGGAATGATATAGTAAAGCAGGAATTTTGCGGCTCCGTCAAAAATACCGTCCGGGTAGGTTCCGAAACTAACCACGGCGTTTACCATCCGCTCGCTGAACATTTCCGCCCGCACAAACCAGAAGGACAGGCTCCCTGCCAAAAGGGCAAAGGCCGTGACAATAATCGCCCCGTTCGCGGTAAGCAGCAAAAACAGCAGAATCCCTTTGACGCCGACGCCGCAAAAGCAGGCGAGAATCAGTCCGTATGCGAAATCACCGATTGCGGACGTCCTTGTGGAGGAAGTCATGACCCCCAGCAGCACGTTTTTGGGCAGCACCAGATAGGCGTCCAGCTTACCGTTTATAATCAGCTCGGGCAGGGAAAATACTCTGGCAAACAGGATATGGGCCAGTCCGTAGCTGGCCGCACAGACTCCCCACAAAAGCATGACCTCTCTCATGGTATATCCTCCGATATCCCCCTTGAGGCGGAACAAAACGGCCCACTGTATGAGAAAGGACCCATTGTTCAATATCATGAAAAAGATATTTGTCATAAAGGTAACCTTGTTGAGCATCTCCCGCATAATATTATATTTTATGGAAAGCAGGCACACCCGCACCTGATTTCGCAGAGACACCCGGTAAGGGATACGTCCTCTTTTTTCATCCTCCGTTGACATACAGCTTTTTGACCCCCTTTCCATAGATAAAAAACAGCAGCGCGCACCCGAAAGCCAGATATAGAATCTGCGTCCCGAAAATTTCAAGGCAGCTTTCCGCATGGAAATCCACCGCCAGTCTTGCCGGGCCGTAGCACACCGGGTAAATCGGCGTCAGCTTAAGGAAGGGCCGCGTTGCTTCCGGAAATATTTCTATGGGAAATACGGTTCCCACAATCAGCAGCAGCTTATTGTACAGCCACTGGAAAGGCTGGGCGTCCTCCACCCAAAAGGACGTCAGGCTGATGCACAGCTTCAGCACCCCGTTTACGGTTATTCCCAGAAGGAAACTTACGGCTGACGCGGCCAGAGCGGGAAGCCCGAAGCCCGGAAGCCCTCCCACCATCGCCACGCCCATCATCACCGCAAGCACCAGATACACAGGGAGCCGTATGCTCCACTCTCCGGTGTATCTGGCAAGAATATAGAGGGCATAATGATAAGGCTTGTTCATCAGATAAGCGATATTCCCTCCCCGGATATCCTCCGACGCCTGCTCTGATACTGCCCGGGATTGGGCGGCAAACCAGAGCATTTCCGTAATCATCACATATCATATCATCTGCTCCTTAGTGTATCCGGCGATTCTGGTGCCGGGCTCCCCGTATAGATAGCCCCAGAGCCTGATAAACACAAAGATGATAATAAAATAGCTGACAAACCCTAATACAATGTTGGCAATATACTGCAGGTTTTCCATCAGCACAGACCGGTAAATCACTGCATATTTTCTCATAATTCTTCTCCCTTCCGCCGACGGAAACCAAAATCTGTTTTACTGCCGGACGCTCTCTTTTTCCTGATAAATTTTCATGATGATATTCTCCAGAGGCTCGTCGGAAAATTTCAAATACTCCATGGGCTCGTCCAGTACAATCCGTCCGGAATTTACAATAATTATCCGCCTGCAGAGCTTTTCAATATCCCCGATATCATGGCTGGGGAGAAAAATTGTGGTATGAAACTCCCTGTTCATCTGCCTGATTAAAGAGCGGATACTCTCTTTCACCACCGGGTCCAGCCCTATGGTGGGCTCGTCCAGAAACAGGACTCTGGGCCTGTGGAGCAGGGAGGCGGCAATCTCGCACCGGATACGCTGTCCCAGCGAAAGATTCCGAACCGGCGTATTTAAAAATCCGGAAAGCTCAAACACATCCGCAATTTCCCTGATGCGCTTTTCCGTTTCCCTCTCCGGTATATCGTAAATGGCGCCGAAAAAACAGAAATTATCATATGGCGTTAAGTGCGTCCAGAGCTGCTCCTTCTGCCCGAACACGGTTCCAATCTGAAAGGCAAGCTGCTTTCTCTTTTTGATAGGGTCAATTCCCAGCACCTCCACCCTCCCGCCGTCCGGATAAAGAATACCCGTCAGCATTTTAATCGTCGTGCTCTTTCCCGCCCCATTGGGCCCGATAAAGGCAAGGACCTCGCCCTCATCCACCGAAAAAGACACGCCGTCCACCGCCTTAATTTCCTCTGTCCGGGGATTGAAAATTGCCCGGATACTGCCCTTCATTCCCTTTTCCTTCCGCTTCACCCGAAAGGTTTTTGACAAATTTTCCGCTTCGATAACTTTCATCAATCTTCCTCCTCCCTGTGCATAAAAAAGAACCGCCCTGCTATATACACCTTTGCGTATATACCATGCGGTTCCTCTCCTATCCTGATTACCGCACAGCCAAATAAGACTTTTCATCCTACGGCCATGCGCTTTCCGGTGGTTTGCCGGTGTCAGGTTATGACCGTAATATGAAAAATCTGCGCCTCCATAATAATCAGGTTAAAAAGTACGCTGTTTTTGTAAGACATGTTTTTTCCTCGTTTTCGGATTGAATTTTCACACAATTTATCACACTGAGAGGGAGATGTCAAGTATTTTTTTAGTTGCGTGAAAATGTGATGTTTTGGGAACAAAAGATTTAGAAATATATATTTGCAAAATTCCTTCTTTTCATCTTGACAACCCGCCCCTCCAATGCTATCATAAGCAAACACTCATGAGGGAGTAGCATGCGCGCGGCGCAGCAAGTCAACATGCTGGCTTTTAGGCCTGGCTTGCTTTAAATTGCGAGACTCATGTATAACTGTAAAGCTATACATGAATCTGCGTCCTTTGTTATCTTGCAGGTATAGTTTTGCAACTGTACCTGCTTTTTTTATGCACAGGTCTGACTATAAGGAGGAATCAAAAAATGAAGTGGAATTTACTGTTTTTCTTTAACAGCATCCTGCTCGGCGCCGGGCTTGCCATGGACGCCTTTTCCGTATCCCTTGCAAACGGGCTGCACGAGCCGGATATGAGCCGCAAAAAAGTGTGTAAAATTGCCGGAACCTTCGCGGCCTTTCAGGCTTTTATGCCGATGACCGGCTGGATATGCGTGCACACGATTCTGCAGTATTTTCAGATGTTTGAGAAATTTATCCCGTGGATTGCCCTCGTATTGCTTGCCTTTATCGGCGGCAAAATGCTGGTGGACGGGCTTAGGAACGCGGACAGGGACGATACGCAAAATCACGGGGTGAGTTCGGGCGCCCTTTTTGTTCAGGGCATTGCCACCTCCATAGACGCCTTGTCCGTGGGCTTCGCCATTGCGGATTACAATTTTGTCATGGCCCTTGCCAGCGCGCTGATTATCGCCGCCGTGACCTTTCTTATCTGTGTGTCCGGCCTGCACATCGGAAAAAAATTCGGCCTGCAGTTTTCAGGCAAAGCGACGATTTTGGGCGGCGTTATCCTGATTATCATCGGACTGGAGATTTTTATAACAGGTGTTTTTTAGACTCTCAGCCTTACCTTCAATTCCTTTTCGGCTTCCCGCTTCTGGTCCTTCCGGGCAATATCCTGCCTCTTGTCATACAGCTTCTTGCCCTTTGCCAGACCGATTTCAATTTTGGCCCGGCCGTCCTTAAAATACACCTGGAGGGGCACAATGGTGTATCCCTTTTCGGAGCTGTTTCCGATGAGCTTGCGAATCTGCTGCTTGTGCAGGAGAAGCTTTTTTACCCGGAGAGGGTCTTTATTGAAAATATTCCCCTTTTCATAAGGGCTTATGTGCATACCGTAGATAAACACCTCGTTGTTTTCAATGCGGATAAATGCCTCCTTGACGCTGCACTTTCCCATGCGGAGAGATTTTACCTCCGTCCCGTGCAGCACAAGGCCGGCTTCGTATTTTTCTTCTATAAAATAATCGTGGTAGGCCTTTTTATTGTTCGCCACCAGCTTCATTTCTTCCTTCGCCATAAAAATCCCTCCCTGCCTGCCGTTATTTCCGGTATACAGCACATGTTTTTCACGAAAGCATGTCCGTATCCTCCTGCGGCGCCATCACAAAATCAATACTTTTCTGGAAGTAATCCACGCCGTCCACCGTGACGGCAACCTTCTGTCCCAGCTTATAGCGCATGCCGCTGTCCCGGCCAACCATCTCGTAGGTCTCTTCCTCATAATAAAAATAGTCTCCGGCAAGCTTCGACACGTGAACCATTCCCTCCACCGTATCCGGCAGCTCCACATAAATCCCCCAGGCGGTAATCCCGGAAATGACGCCTTCGAAGGTCTGGCCAATTCTCTGCTCCATGTACTGGACTTTTTTCAGCTTTTCCGTCTCCCGCTCCGCCTCGTCGGCTCTGCGCTCCGTCTCCGAGGAATGCTTTGCCACCTCGGGAAGGATTTCCTGATAATGGGCGATTCGCTCCTCTGTCAGCTTTCCCCTGAGCTGTTCCCTTATGATGCGGTGAATCTGCAAGTCCGGGTATCTCCTGATAGGGGAGGTAAAGTGGCAGTAATACTGACAGGCAAGACCAAAGTGTCCCGTACAGTCCACGTTATACTGCGCCCTTTTCATGCTCCGCAGGGTCAGTCGGCTAATCATCGCCTCCTCCTCGCTCCCCTCGATTTTATCAAGGAGCTTTTGGATTTCCTTGGGATGAATTTCCGAAATCGTACCTCCGCCCCCGTTTTTCAGCTTGAGATAATAGCCGAAATTATTGATAAAGGTTCCCAGCTTTGCAATCTTTTCCGGGTCGGGATTGTCATGGGTTCTGTAGAGAAAGGGAATCTCCATCCAGTAAAAGTGCTCCGCAACCGTCTCGTTTGCCAGAAGCATAAAATCTTCTATGATATTCGTAGCGGCATTTCTCTCGTAAGCCTCCACGGAAAGAGGCGTTCCGTCTTTGTCCAGAATAATTTTACTCTCCGGGAAGTCAAAATCAATGGAGCCTCTTGCCTTTCTCTTTTTCCGAAGGATATCGGAAAGCTCCTTCATAAGGAAAAACATGGGCGCAAGCTCCCGGAATTTTTCCGTGGTTTCCTCATCCCCCTCCAGAATACTGTTGACATCCGTGTAGCTCATCCTTTGGTTGACATTAATCACGCTCTCCGCAATTTCATAGTCAACCACTTCTCCTTTTTTATCAATGGTCATCAGACAGCTTAAGGCAAGACGTTCCTCCCCCTGATTGAGGGAACAGATTCCGTTGGAAAGAGCGTGAGGCAGCATGGGAATCACTCTGTCCACCAGGTAAACGCTGGTTCCCCTCTCTCTCGCCTCTCTGTCCAGCGCGGAATTTTCCTGCACATAGTTGGAGACGTCCGCAATGTGGACGCCAAGGAAATATTTATCCTCTCCCACCGACAGACTCACCGCATCGTCCAAATCCTTTGCGTCCTCGCCGTCTATGGTGACCATCTGCACATCCCGCAAATCCTTTCGTCCCGCCATATCGCCTTCGCTCACCGGCTTTGCAATACGGCCCGCCTGATTCAGCATCTTCTCCGAAAATTCCATGGGAATTTCAAAGCCTTTTACAATAGAAAGAATGTCCACCCCCGGGTCGTTTACATGCCCGAGAATCTCCGTTATCTTTCCTTCCGGCTTATGCGCATCGTCCCCGTAGCTTAACAGCTTTACCACTACCTTATGCCCGGTGACCGCCCCCTTGGAATCCTCCTTTGCAATAAAAATATCGGTCGGAATTTTATCATTGTCGGGAATCACAAAACCGAAATTCCCGGCATTGTCATAGGTTCCCACCACCTGGGTAAGCCCATGGGATAAAACGGCGGTAATCTTTGCCTCCTGACGCTTCCCGCTCTGGGTTCCCAAAAGCGCAACCTGTACCTTATCCATATGAAAGGCGTGGTTTACCCCGCTCTCGGGAATATATAAATCCTGGTCAAGGCCTTCCACCTCCACAAAGCCGAAGCCCCGGGGATTGCTGATAAACGTGCCCGTGATTCCTTCCGCTTTTCTGTTTCCCCTGATATATTTTCCCCGTTTTGTGAGCTGAAGCCTTCCTTCAAGTACAAGCTCGTTTAATATCTGACCAAATTCCTGTCGCTCCTCCGGCTTCACCTGCATAAACGCGGCGAGCTCCTTTTCCTTCATGGGAACGTAAAGCTCGTCCTCCATGAGCTGGCAGATGACTTTTTTTCTTTTATCTCTGATTTCTTTCATTTTTCCCTCTGAAAAAGGCATCCTTTTACAAGAATGCCTTAAGTCCTAAAATACATTAAGATTTAAAATAACTGTCAACAACATAAAACCGATTGCGAGATACTTGGTTATCTTTACGAGCTTTCCTTCCATGGAACGTCCCTTGTTCTTACCCCAGTATGTCTCGGCGGCTCCGCTTATGGCTCCCAATCCTGCCGACTTGCCTTCCTGCATAAGTACCAGTACCGTCAATGCGATACATAATATAATAAAAATAATCTGAATTACGATTCGCAGCGCTTCCATCCCTAACACCTCCTGCCTGTTTCCATCATATTCCACAAACAAATGTCAGTATAGCATATATGTGGAAGAATTTCAAGTGCTTCCCGGCGGTTTTTACAATTTTGTAACAGTTTTTACTTCTTTGGAGCCGCCTGTGCCTCCGGCGCCGGCGTTTCCTCCGCCTCGGGAGCGGGAACCGGCGTAAGGACGCCCTCGGGCGAAGCGTTATAGGCCGCTCCGTCAAGCTCCACCACCTGATTTCTTACAAGCGCCCCTTCCGCATCGAAAAAGTAGAGCTGTTTTTCAATTTCATACGCGCCGGTCACTACATGGCCCGCGGTATCCGCATAGCAGGTTTTATCCGCCGCATTGAACCACCCTGTAACCATCTGGCCGCTTGCCGGGTCATAATAATAGCTCCCGTCCTCTCTCGCCACCATCCCGGTCATGCGCACTCCCTCCGGGCTGAACAGGTAATTTGCGCCGTCAATGGTCTGAGCGCCGGTCAGCATAAAGCCTTCGTTCTTGTCAAAGTAATAAAAATTCCCCGCCTCGTCGCTGAGCCACTCTCTTTTCATTACCCCGTTCCCTGCCGGGTCATAGTAATATTTCCTGTCGTTTAGCACCACCCAGCCGCTGGTCTTGACGCCGTCCGCGGTAAAATAGTAATCGCCGCCCTCCACATTGCACTGTCCTCTGGCAATACTGCCGTCTGCGGGCGATAAATAGTAGGTGCTGCCGTCCGCGTCGGTAAACCAGCCGCTCACAAGGTTCCCGGCGCCGTCTAAATAGTATTTTGTATCGTTATGGGCTATCCATCCCTTCTGCATCCGCCAGTTCCGGTAAAAGCGCACGCTTCCGTTATGGCCGATAAAGCCCTCGGGAATGATGAGCTGGCTGTAATCCTTATACTGATAGTTCACGTCCACATTTCCGCCTACGCCGCCCACATTTCCTTTGCAGGTATACTGCCAGAAGCATACGTTATTATTGTAGTCGCAGCTGTCGGCATACTGCGCCACCCATTTATCCCAGCCCACGGTATTTAATTTCCCGGCAAAAACGTTCTTGCCGGAATACACCATGGGATAATAGCCCGCCTCGTCAATCCTCGTACAGAAAGCGTTGATAATGTCGATGAGCTGCTGGCTGGAAAGCCCCAACTGGCTTCTCTCCTCGATATCAAAAACCACAGGGAAGCTTACCGTGTAGGGCTCAATCCACTGAAGGACAAGATTCGCCTCCTCGGCAGCCTGCTCCGGCGTGGTGGCGTAGGAGTACAGATAGACTCCCGTCCTTATGCCCGCGGCGTTCGCTCCGGTGATGTTTGCCGCAAACTGCGGGTCGATACCGCTCTTGGTGCTCCCCACTTTTATAAAGGTAAATTTCATCCCCGAAGCCGCCACCTGTCCCCAGTTCACTGCGCCGTTATACTTTGATACGTCAATTCCGCGGCCGATAGCGCCGTTTGCATTTACCGCCCATACGTTCCCCGACGGAATCATACATAATATCAGCGCCGCCAGAATCACCGCGCCCAGCTTTTTCGCAACTGCCCTGCTTTTCTTTGTCATTTGCATTTTCCTCTCTCTTATCCTTCTGTGTTTTCATGTAGCTGTCATTTGTTACTTCTGATGCTGCTTTCTTTGGCGTTAAATCTTGTTAAAAGGCTCCTTGTAGGCGGCAACGCACCCAAGCTCCTCCTCGATGCGAAGAAGCTGATTGTATTTTGCCACTCTGTCGCTCCGGCAGGGCGCGCCTGTCTTAATCTGGCCGGCGTTTACCGCAACCGCCAAATCTGCAATGAAGGTGTCCTCTGTTTCTCCTGAACGATGGGAAATCACGGCTTTATATCCGTTTTTCTGAGCCATTTCGATTGCTTCCATAGCCTCCGAAACGGTGCCAATCTGGTTGACCTTGACTAAGATTGCGTTTGCCACATGAAGCTTGATTCCGGCGTCCAGCCTCTTTGTGTTGGTGACGAAAAGGTCGTCTCCCACAAGCTGGATTTTATCCCCCAGCCGCTGCGTCAGAAGCTTCCATCCGTCCCAGTCGTCCTCAGCCAGTCCGTCTTCAATGGAAAGAATAGGATATCTGGAAATCAAATCTTCATAGTAGGCAATCATTTCAGAAGTATCCCGCACCACTTCCTCGTTTTTTAAAGAGCTCTCGCCCGGGAAATGGTACATGCCCGTTTTTTCATTGTATAATTCGCTGGAGGCTACGTCAAGGGCAATCTTGATATCCTGCCCTGGAAAATAATTGCTTTTTTCAATGGCAGCCACAATCAAATCCAGAACCGCACCGGCGTCCGGCAAATCCGGCGCAAAACCGCCCTCGTCTCCCACGCCCGTGCTCAGCCCCTTTTCCTCGAGTATTTTCTTTAGAAAATGGTAAATCTCCGCACAGATTCGCAAGCCGTCCGCAAAGCTTTCCGCCTGCACCGGCATAATCATAAACTCCTGAAAATCAACGGTATTGGCCGCATGTCTTCCCCCGTTTAAAATATTCATCATGGGAACCGGCATCAGCCTTGTGTAGGCGCCTCCCAGATACTGATAAAGGGGAATGGATAACGCGCACGCTCCGGCTCTTGCCACCGCCATGGAAGCCGCAAGGGTGGCGTTGGCTCCCAGATTCCCTTTGTTGTCCGTTCCGTCCGTCTCCATCAGGATTCTGTCGATTTCCACCTGATTTAAGCCGTTCCGTCCCGTAAGGGCTTCCTTAATCTTGGTATTGATGTTATTGACGGCTTTTTTTACGCCAAGCCCGAAATATCTGGTTTCCGCGTCCCGCAGCTCCACCGCCTCAAACCGGCCGGTACTGGCTCCCGACGGCACGCTGGCTCTGCCGGCATACCGCTTTCCCGTTATGGTGTCTGTGAGGATAACCTCCGCCTCCACCGTGGGGTTACCTCTGGAATCCAGAATCTCCCTGCCCCTGATGTTCGTGATTTGCATATATGTTTTCACTCTTTCCCTCCGTTTCCCAGGACTTTGCCGCATCTTTCGGCTTTCCTGCGTACATATCCGATTATTTTTGTGAAACTTGTTTTCATGGCTATTGTAACCTTATTTATAACTTGCTATACTGTCTTTGGTATAAGTTTCGTACAGAATGGAGAACAGAACAAAGATGATAAACGCCATAACCGCCAGATTAAAAAATGCTGCCCGGACGGATGTGATTTATCTGGGCATCTTAATGTCTGTCTTTACGCTTCTTGCCTTTTTCAGGCTGGGGAATACCTATGCTCCCCAGTCTTACTACACCACCGACGCGCAAAACCGGGATATTGTTCTGGATTTTGGAGATTATGTGGACCTAAGCTCCTTTTCCGTTTTCCTGGGAAATTTAAATACCCGGCACTTTTCCCTTTCCGCATTCAACGAGGTATCCGGCGCCTGGGAAATCATCAACGGGGAGACGGTGGCCGAGTCTGTGTTTGCATGGAATCAGATTGATTTGAATTACCGGCTGCGATATCTGGGGATTGTGGTCACAGACGACGAGTCCATGATAAATGAAATCGTGATTAAACAAATGGACGGTTCCGTGATTCTGCCCGTCAATTCCGGGGATTACCCCGCGCTTTTTGACGAGCAGGAGCTTTATCCCGATGTCAGAACCTACATGACCGGAACCATGTTCGACGAGGTTTACCACGGGCGCACGGCCTACGAATTTCTTCATGGGCTCCCCGCCTACGAGACCACCCATCCCCATCTTGGAAAGATTCTGATTTCCCTGGGCATCCTTGTGTTTGGAATGACGCCCTTTGGCTGGCGGTTTATGACGGTTATTTTCGGTATCCTTATCATTCCGCTCATGTACTTTTTTGCAAAAAAGCTCTTTAAGGAGCCCTTTATCGCCGCGGCGACCACCGCCCTTCTGGTATTCGACTGTATGCACTATAATCTTTCCAGAATCGCCACCATCGATATCTTTGCGGCCTTTTTTATCCTGATGATGTATTACTATATGTTCCAGTATTTTCAAAAGGACAGCGCATACCGCTGCGGCTCGTTAGCTGCAAATAATATTACACCCGTTATTTCATCTTCGCCGGATAAATTTCCTCCCCCGGAGGTCTACACGCCCCTTGCCTTAAGCGGCATCAGCATGGCCTTTGCCATTGCGACCAAATGGACGGGGGTTTACGCCGGGGCCGGTCTTGCCCTGCTCTTTCTCTGGTATACCATTACCCATTTTCCAAAGAAGCAGACCTTCCGGCTGTTTTTGTTTTGCTGCCTGTTTTTCATCGCAGTTCCGCTGATTATCTACACCCTCTGCTTTATCCCCGTGGTGGGATATACGCAGTACGACAACCTGATTGACAAGACCATACAGGGAACCTTGTCCATGTTCGACTACCACTACAATCTGGAGGCCGAGCACTATTACAGCTCCCCTTTCTATGAGTGGCCGGTTATCTGGATGCCGCTTTTAGACGCCAACGACGCTGTGAGCGCCACAAAGGTCAGCTCCGTAAGCTGTATGGGCAATCCGGTTATCTGGTGGGCGGGAATCCCCTGCGTACTTTACGTTTTCCTGTGCTGGATTTTCAAAAGGGACAAAAAAGCCGGTTTTCTTTCGATTGCCTATCTGGCGCAGTATCTTCCCTGGATGCCCATTAAGCGCATCACCTTTATTTACCACTATTTTCCCGCCATCTTATTTGTAATCCTGATGATGGGATATGCCATGCGGGACATAAAAAACCGCTTTTCATGGGGCAAAAAAGCCATTACCATTTATCTGGTAACGGCTGTTATTTGTTTCTTTCTGTTCTTCCCTGTGATTTCCGGGCTTCCTGTTTCCATGGAATACGGTCTGCGTCTGCGCTGGCTTAAGGACTGGATTCTGGTTCTGTGACGGGAACCGCGACAGAATAGTCCCCGAAGAAGGTGAGGTTAAAATCTCCGCCTGCAAATTTATCCATATCCGGGCTTTTAAAAACATACACGGCCTTTGGCAGCGCTCCCCCCTCGGGCGGATTACTGTAGAGGAACTTTTCGCGGTAGGGAAGCTCTCCCTCCTGCCCCGGGCCGTCCGCTCCCTGATAATATTTTGCGTCCACCTCAAAGGCAAACAGGGTAAGGATTTCCGTCACGTTCCAAGCTCCCTCATACTGGGTATCGGGCGTTATGATATACTGTCCGCAGTCATAATCCTTCGCATATTCCAGCGCGTCAAGAAATTCTCCGTAAAAAGCCCTTTCAATCTCCCCTGCCCAGTCTGTGAAATAGGCATGGAAAAACATGCCGCTCTGGAAGGAAAACACAGCCAAAAGCACGTACGCCGCCATTTTCCACTTCTTTGCGATAAAGGAAACTCCCGCCGCCGCAAAAATAATATGGATATAAAATATGATGTTAATCCGGTTGATATTGACATAATTAATCACAAGCCCTGTAAAAAGCGAACAAATCCAGAAAACCAAAAGAAGCTGACAGCCGGCTTTCTTTGCCCCGTCTTTTTCTTTTACGGCTCCTCTGACTGTCAGGGCAGCGCCCAAAACCACAAAAGGCAGAGTACCTCTGTACATGGGACCGAAAGCTTTGATGGAATTCCAGAGCAAATCCTCCTTCTGCAAAAATACCACGTTCAAAAGGGATTTTGCGTTCACAAAAAGCTGCTCCCCGATATTTTCAGAGAAAAAGAGAATATCCGCGGAACGGACGCTTCCCTCAAAGAATTCCATGGTGACAAAGGGGAGCGAAACCGTCTCCCACTTCATGAAATTTATCAGCATCGTCCCGTATATGGGCCAGGAAATCCCGAAATAGACGAAAAGGCAAATCAGAATTTCCTTCCATTTCACCTGCTTTTGCAAAAGTAACAGAGCGCAGCTTATCAGCAGAAAGAAGGGTACCATATAAAAGGCAACGCCGTAGCAATACAAGCAGAGGGCAAAAAACACCATGGAAAGGTACAGCTTCCAATTCCTGCCGGAACAGTCCCTTTTCAGGCTGCTTACCAGAAAAAAGAGGCCCAGCACAAACATATGGGGAAACAGATTGCAGTCAAGAGCCCATCTGCTCTGCATAAAATGCCAGGGATTGACTGCCAGAATCAGAAGCGCCGCAAGTCCGCACCTTTCGTCGGACACCTTTTTCACCGTGCCGTAAACCGCAATACTTCCCAGAACGCTTGCAATCAGAAGGGGAAGGCGGACTGCCGTCCTGCTTAAGCCGAACATTTTTACGAACGGAACCATCAAATAGGAAAGGAGGGCGCTCATCTGCCCGTATCCCCAGGCGCGCAAATGTGCGGGCATAAAGGTGCCGAACCGGTCGGTTCCGTACTCCGCAAGGGCTTTCGCATCTACTGCCGCCATTGCCCCGTCCTGATTGAGCCCTCCGGGAATTGCTCCAAAGCCCGCCAACCGTACCGCAAGGAGAACACACAAAGCAAAAAATACGGCTATCCTGCCACTATCAGGCTCCTTTACCCATGCAGACAGGGCGTTATGAAACTTATTTGGATGATTATTTACTTCCATATCAAAACTTCCTTATTGAAAATATCAGCGTATCTGCGCAGATTCTCAGAAAGATTATGCCGGGCTCCGGGCCCGCAATCCTCACACCCAGAAATTCACCAGATACTTCACATGCGCATACAGGTCTGGCCGCAGCTCCTGTAAGGACTCCCCTGTATCCAGAAAGAACGCCATTCCCTGATACCCTATCTGCCACAAAAGACAGATGAAAAGGCTCCACAGAACCATTCCTTTGAGATACTCTCTGCCGCTTCCGCCCGCGGAAAGCCGTTCCAGCACAAGCAAAACCGCCGTCGCCGAAGCCAGCATCAGAAAGACGGAAAAATCCCCGAAGTATCTCTGCAGAATACCTGACATATTGGTATCCGCCACAATGATAATTGCCGCCGCCAGAAGGCAGGCAAGGGCAAATCTCCATGGCGTCCTGCCATGCTTTTTGAAATATTTGCGAAAAAGTAAAGGCAAAAGACCAAACCAGGCAAACAGATTGGTCATGAAAATCCCACCATAAGTAGCTTCCTGTATGGTAACTCCCATATACTGGCTGTCTAAATAAACCGCTTCCATGAAAGGAAATCGCTGTATTATCTTAACCGGCTGAAACAGATAAGCCAAAACACCAAGGGGAATACGGTCCAGGTGAAATCCCCGGTTTCTCATATCGTTCATCGTCAGATTGTAATTGGCGCCAAAATCAAAAACAGATTCAAAACGGCTGTAATTATAGTACATCAGCCCCGCCGCCACAAGCGCCATGGGAAGGGCAAAGACCGTTACCGCGGAAAGAATCCGGCTGTCAGCCTTTTTCCTGCCTCCCTCCGCCTGCCCGCCTCCCACAGTCCTGCCGCCGTCCCTGATGCCTCCGGCGTTCTTTACCGGAGGACGAGCTGCAGATTCCCACAGCAAAACCGCAGCCGGAAGCATCAGCAGAAAAAGCTGGGGGCGGCACCCCGCCGTCAGCGCTGTAAAGAAAGAGCCCGTCCCCAGATATTTCAGGGAAATCTCCTTTCCCCGTCCGGCAAGCAAAAAGCACCACAGCCCCAGCATCCCGAAGGCAAGCCCGGAGAGAATCGGAACCGTATATAAATCCGGGCGTTTCGTCATATAAATAATTCCGCTCCCCAAAAGTAAAAGCTCGTTTAAGAGAAGCCACACGCCCAGACAGGTGCGGGGAAACCACTTCCGTATCATCTCGTGGACAACGCCCATGCATCCCGCCGTAAATAGCAGGGAAAGGAAAAATATCAGCACATGATTGTGTAAATGCGTGCCTGTAATCACATAATAAGGCAGGTAGAACAAAACCGCCGGAACCACCCCGAAGTATACATAGTACTTTCCCTTATAGTAAGCGTGGTCCCAGTTATACCATTCCCCCGCTTCGCTCATGACCTGGTTTCTGTAAAGCAAATCGTAGGGGTTTTCCATCTCCTGTAAAGCTTTTGCCGGTTCCTCCAAAAGGGCGAAGCTTCCGGCCCTTAAGCTTTCCGCCAGCTCCTGATACTGCCTTTGGTTTACCTGCTCCTCCCTCTGAAAATATGGGTTCAGCCCGGTCAGATACCGGAAAAGAAACAGATGCATTATAAAAAATAACGCCAGTAATATTTTCCTGTGCGCAGGCTTAAGACGGATATACTCTGTCCGGTTCAGAAAGGATGAGGGTCTTAAGGCATAAACAAGGCAGGAGAGAAAAAACAGGAAAGTTACTCTCTCCCATGAAAAGTAAAGGGGAATCACGGGATTTAAGGTGATGGAAAGAGAAATTTGCTGCCCCTTCAAAACCTCAGGGACAATCCGCAAATCCGTACATTTCCCATATAAGTGATAGGTAATATAGCTGCTCCGCGTTTCACTTTGCCAGATTTCCCGGTCAGGGAGCCCGTAATAGAGCTTATGGGATTCGTCCGTTACCCACTGGCGTATCGTTACCGGTTTCGCCATCTCCTCCTTACTGCCGATTATCCGAATATCGATACAGGCTGTGGAAAGCTCCTCATTTATCCCTTTGATTTCAATTCCCGGCGCATCTCCCACAATAAGATAAACATCATCTCCCGCAGGGAAATAGCCCTCCTCCAGCTCTATGTCCGATAGGGAGAGCTTCCTTGTCCTTTCTCTGTTTCCAAGAGATTCAAAATGACGGTAGTTGCAGACAAAAAGCTCCGCCAGCAGCACGCAGACAAATAGAAACAAAATTTTTTTCCAGCTTTTCATATGCTTAATTCCCTTATCTGTCCATACAAATCAAGCCCTACGCAGACAATCAGCCCCAAAAGCCCGATAGCCAGGTAAGTGATGGGAACCAGATGCACGGCTATCAGGTAAGGCATGAAGGTCAGCACGGATATCAGCATAAATCCGCATGTCACGGGAAGACGCCTCACCCGGACTGTTCCGTAGATAATCGCCAGCAAATCAATTAAAAATCCGTATCTGTCGTGCATATGGGGGAGCGAATATACAATCAGCGCCACCGTAAAGAGGGCCAGCGTGACTGCCAGCTCATGGGTTATTTTTATATTTTTGGTATAAAGATAATAAGCGATACAGCCAAGAATCATGATAGTCATAAATGTTCCCGCGCCGCTCACCTCGGCGGCATGGCGCATATCCGGCATGGCCTCCCCCAAAAGCGCATATATATTGGGGTATTCCAGCGTTCCCCAGGGGTAGGTATTTGTCTGCTCAAAATAAACCGTCATCAGTTCCTTGAAATCGCGTCCGAAAAGATATGCCGGAAGGGAGCTTATCACATAAATTACAGGAATCCACAGAAAATCCGGGAGCTTTACGGTTCTTTTTTTCAGCCACATCATAATAAAAAACGGAAGAATAAAAACGGCCTGCAGCTTAAACGCAAAGGAAATCCCCGTAAAAATCATGCAGCTCCTGCTGTTGCCCTTCAGGAAAAAATACAGAGCATACAAAAGAAAGCCCGTATATATAATGTCGCACTGGCACCAGTAAGCGCCGTCCAGAATAACGGTGGGGGACAACAGCAAAACCGCCATTCCCATAATCGATTTTTTTACGTTTCCGCTCATCTCATAAATGATGAGAAAGACTGCGACAGCCGCTGAATAATCAAAGAATACGGATATCATTTTCAATCCGTACAAGTCATTGTCCGTGAGGTAGGAAACCAGGCACATAAGATACATATAAGGGGCGGTATAATTGGATATGGACTGGCTTAAGGAGCGAAAGCCGCCTCCGCTTCGGATTTGCGCCATCCACCCTTCCAGAAATCCCCAGTAATCCGCCGATTCCACGGGCATCAGCTTCCATCTTATCATAAACGCAAACACAAAAAGGCAGAGGATAAATACCAAATCCACTACCTGAAACTTTATTTTTCCGATTTTTACCTTCTGAAACATCACTCTGTCAATGGTACGTTCTTCCATGCTTTCCCTCCGCTTCTGCATCCCTTTTTAACATGCAGACTGAAAAGCTCCCCCGCAAGGCCTCGCCTGCCCTGACGACAGGGGAAGCTCACAGGGGAAGAACGCCCCGCGGAGACGTTCTTCCCCTGTGCAAATTGATTGTACCATTATATGGGATAAACTGCCACATATTTTATTCTTTATAAGCGGTATCGTTTTTCACGAAGTCGGGAACCTGTCCCTCAGGGAACACATAGCTCACGGAGGAGCCGTACCTTCTGGTCATGGGACTGTCCGTCTTGAAATATACATAGACCATATAATCGTTCTCGCCGGCCACTCCGAAATCCCAGTCGCTGTTTACCATATCGCGGGGATAAACGCAGGAGGCAATCTCCCTGATGGACTCACTGTCCGTATAATCCGCATAGACGCGGGTATCTATCATATCGCTGTCATAATCCAGCGTACTGTTATATCTGTAGTAATCCTCCGCTCTCTCGGGGATTATACCTCCCACTCCGGCAGCACCCGCCTCCATGGCCTGCTTCTCTACCAGCTCATTATAAGCATTCGTGTTATTATTCACAACCTGAATGTGCTCCACATCCTCCATGTTAAGCTGGAAATCTCTGTAATATCCCTTCTCCTTCAGCCATGCAATGGTATTTTCATAGAAAGGATAAATATTCATCCCTACCTCCCAGCTTCTGGTGGAATATGCATAGTCCGAACCGGAAAAATATCCGTAGCCGTTTCCTTTCATCTCCTCGGAAATCGTAATTCTCCCCATTCCCACAGGCAGATTTTCCTTTACGTTTGTGAAATTGGCAAGAGCCAAATCCTTCTGATAAATCTGAATAAATTCCTTTATCTCCGCCTGGCTAAGCTCCTCCCAGTAAACCGTATTTCCATAGGCGGCGCCGATTTTATATCTGTCCTTTCTGTCAAGAAGACCAAGCAGATTTTCCGCCGCTCCGGGAAGATAGCCTTTTTTAAATTCATCCGAACCGATAATCTTATCCAAAAGTCCGGCCGTCTGCTCATCCCCCACATTCACCCAGATTCGCCTGTAAACCTCCCGTCCGCTTTTCAGGCGGTAAATCAGCGTTGCCGTTGACCATTTGCTGTCCGGGTTATAGGACATCGCGTTCGTGTCGGAGAGGGTATCGGCTAACCGGTTATAGGCTTCCATGGAAAGGGACGCCAGTTTGCAGACATCCTCCGTGTCAGAAAGGCGCATATATTCCCTTGCATACGCTTCCTCTGACAGATAATCCCCCTTTTCGTCAAACCGGGCGACTCCGCCGTAGGTTTCTTCATAATTGGAAGGGATAAACGCCACGCTCTCCACCTGCTCCGGCTTTGGAATATAAGCGTCGTACCCGAATAAGTCATATCGGAACACAAGGAAAATCAAGGCTGTAATTATGCCGCTGATTACGATATGGGCCTTTTTGTGAACCATACCCTTGATATCAAATTCATAAATCGACTGTATCAGCCCGCTCCCGATTATCACCACAAGTACAAGGGTAAATATGACGTAACCGCCTCCCTTTAAGGAAGTGCCCGGTTCATAGTCCACAATATCCGCAATGACTCCCCCAATCAAAAGCGCCACAGGAACCGTAAGCAGAATTTTAATCACCGGCTTTGTAACCTGGAAGGTCATAGCCTTTCCGGCCGCTTCTGCCGGGCGTTTTAAGTAACAGACATAGGAAAGGGCGCCGATGGCAAGTGCAAAAACAACAAGGGCGGCAAGATACTTAAAATCCATCGTATTCTTATAGCTGAAAGTGTCCGCAATCCCTATATACCATACAAAAGGCGAAATTTTCGGTGAAACCTCCATGCTATGATAGCTGAAATACCTGAAAAACAATGACCGGTAGCCATAAATCGTGTACCTTACCGCATACTCATAAAAACAAAAGACAAGGAACCCAAAGCCTGTAATCACAAGATTTCCTGTCAGCATCACCGCAAGAATCGTCATGTGATAGACGCTTAAATAGAAAATAATATTGACGCCGTAAGCTGTAAACGCCGTAAACAATACCCGTCCGTCCACCGCCCCGTTTCCTGCCGCAATCAAAAGACTGATTATCAGCCCCAGGAGATAAGGCAGAGCATACAGAATAACACCGTTCAGCCAGATAATGCGGAATCTTTTGCTTCTTTTTACAGGCATTCCCATATAAAAATCAATTTTTTTCCGGCTGTAAAGATAAGAAAAGCCCTGAATGGCGGCAGCCACCGCAATGATTGTGGTAAACACCGGCAGGGCGGAAGAAAAGCCAAGCTGTCCGCACAGGTTGTTTACCAGCCGCTCGTGCATGGCGTCTTCCGCCAGGGCGGCGCCGTAGACCTCCGTCAGATATTTGAGATTATTCATCTGCCGGCTGATGGTAATTGAAATTGTGACCGGTATTGCCAGCACAAAGAAAAGAGCCGACAGCATCCACACCCACAGACGTCTCTTATTATTTTCCCTGATACTAGCCAAGAATGAGTTTTTTGATGTCATAGCCCACTACCTCCGTTTCACTGATAAAGATTTCCTCAAGGGAAAGCGGCAACGCCTCGAAAAACACGGTGTTCACCGTGGCAAATACTGCAAGTATCTCGGCCTTGTTTCCCCGCACAGTCAGAACATTCAAGGAGCCTCTCTTTTCGTTTTTCATAATATCCAGACAGGAAATCGCCTTGGCCTCGTCCTCTGTGGTTTTAAACACACACTGCACCTTCTGGATATTGCACTTCATATCCTCCAAATCTCTGGAAAGCAAAACTCCGCCCCGGTGAAGAAGCCCCACGTGGTCGCAGATATCCTCTAACTCCCTCAGATTATGGGAGGCGATTATCGGCGTCATCCCCCGCCGCTCCATCTCACTGGCAAAAATACTTTTAATCCCCTGCCGCATTACCGGGTCCAGGCCGTCGAAGGTCTCGTCGCACAAAAGATACCTAGCCCCGCTGCACACGCCGCAGATAAGCGCAAGCTGCTTTTTCATTCCCTTGGAATAAGTGTTGATTTTGCGCTTTTTGTCCAGACCGAAATTTACCAGATAGCTGTAAAAGTCCTCCGCCGCAAATTCCCTGTAAACGCTGCTTAAATATTTCTGCATGTCAATCGCATTGCTGTTGGCGAAAAAGTACGGCTCGTCGGCAATAAAATAAATCCTGTTCTTGGCTTCCATATTGTCAAACACAGGAAGTTCGTCAATGGTAATTGCTCCTGCGTCAGGCTTAAGCACACCCGCCACCATCCGAAGCATGGTGCTCTTTCCGGCTCCGTTGGTGCCGATAAGCCCGAACACCGTATTTTCCCTGATGGTCACGCTGACATTATCGACCGCCTTTATCCCGTCGTAGGATTTGGTCACATCCTTTATCTCAATCATCAGCTTTCCCTCCTCTTATGCTTTGAATAAGCTCTTCCTCCGTAATTCCCACCTCAAGGGCGGCCTTACAGACGCTTTGCAGTTCCTCAAGCAGCTTTTCCTTATACTTAAAAAGCAGCCGCCCGTCATCCGAGACAAAATTTCCCTTTCCCTTCACGGTATAGATGTACCCCTGCCGCTCTAACTCCGAATAAGCCCGCTGAATCGTATTGGGATTGATGGAAAGCTCTACCGCCAGATTCCGCACGGAAGGCATTTTTTCATCCGGATGCAGCACACCGTGCAGTATCAGCATTTTAAAACGCTCCGTGACCTGTTCATAGATAGGACTTGTATCTCGATAATCTATGAGTATCATGCATGACTCCTTTCTGCTATGCTTAAATACACTAAGTGTACTAATATTGTTGATACACTCATGGTATTATGAGCGCAGTTTTCTGTCAACAAAAATACCTGTAGATTAATAAAACATTAATTGTTTGCAGTTTTACTGCAATGCTGAACGGTATATCGAAAAAGGCACGCTGAAAAAACTTGACACAAACTGAATTCTTCGGTTATCTGCCTTTTGATTATTTTATCTGAGATTACAATTCTACAAACCGGTATTTATCGTTCCGCCAGGAATGCAATGATACTTTCACTTATTGTTTTGTACTCATAATCATGAACATAATGCGGACAGTTTAATTCGATATATTTCCCTTCATCAACCTGTGATATATATTCTATCGGGATTTTCCTCCATGTTTCTTTATCAAAGCCTGTTCCGCCGGAACCGTCTGAAATAAATAACAGCATTGGAAGCTGCGGAACCCCCATACTGTTCACTTTCTGGGCGTTTTCCTTTACCCGCTCGACTTCGTTTATCATAGTCACGGTTGCTGTCCGATTGTAGAAAACGGCTCTGTAGATTTCTTTTTCATCATCTGACAACGTGCCATACTTTATAGCGTCACTGTCCGAAATACCCGGTATTAAACGAGTGACGCCTATATCAGCCGCCCGGCCTGCAATATGCATAAGCGGTATATTTATGTTCATGCTGTCATAATACTCCGGCACCGCCATATCAAGCCCGATAATTGCAGATACCTCGTCAGGATATTTCTGCGCCCAGTACAGGGCTTCAAGTCCTGACATGGAGTGAGGACAAAGGACATAGGGCGCATTTAATCCTGCGTCAAAAAGAGCGGCTCTTGTATCTTCGAGTATGGAATCAATGTCTCTGTCCTTATTGACAACATCGCTGAAACCGTATCCGAATTTCTCTACAACTGCAATCTGATATGTACCGCTTAAAAGAGAATAGAGAGACCTGAAATCCAATATAGGAGAGCAGGTGCCGCCGCCTGACATGAAAACAAGTGTTGTATCGCCGGTTCCTTCAACATAGATGCTCATATTGTGTCCGTCAACTTCAACCATCTGTCCTAACGGCAAGCGCAAATCCGTTTCCTTTTTCAAACGGATTTGATGATTGATGTATATGATAAACAGCAATATAAGCACTGTAGCAATCACAATAAAAATGATTTTCATAACTCCTTTTCTCTTTCTCATAATGTTCCTCACATAAAAACTTCGGTTTGTCACTGCTTCATTATATACCTTATTGTAACAAACGCTGTCACGCTCCGCGAGACAGCTTATTGTAAAAGTTACAGCCCCTCCGGCCAACTTCCAGAGAGGCTGTATTTATCGTACAAAACATCTATATCCTGCCTAACCGTTTAAGCGCGTTTTACCAGCAGAGACTTTCCTGTCATCTCTGCCGGCTGTTCCATCCCCATCAGCTCAATCAGCGTAGGAATGATATCCGCCAGACAGCCGCCTTCCCTCAGAGTATAGGACGAATCGGCGTTCACTAAGATGAAAGGAACCGGATTGGTGGTATGGGCGGTAAAAGGCGCTCCCGTCTCATAATCCACAAGCTGCTCGGCATTTCCGTGGTCCGCGCAGATAAACAGTTGTCCGTCCACATCCTTAATTGCCTGGACTGCCCTGCCCACGCACTCGTCAACTGCCTCAACCGCCTTGATGGCAGCCGCTTCCACTCCTGTATGTCCTACCATATCAGGGTTCGCAAAGTTAATGATGATTACATCGTATTTATCGGATTTGATTGCCTCCACCAGCCTGTCGCATACCTCATAGGCGCTCATCTGGGGCTTTAAGTCGTAGGTCGCCACATCCTTGGGGGAATTCACAAGGATTCTGTCCTCTCCCTCGTTGGGCTTCTCCACGCCGCCGTTAAAGAAGAAAGTTACATGGGCGTATTTTTCCGTCTCGGCGATTCTCGCCTGTTTCATGTTATTTGCGGCAAGCCATTCCCCGAAAGTATTTGTCACCGAAATTTTATGGAATGCAATTTCCTTGTTGGGAATCGTGGGGTCATAATCCGAGAAGCACACATAGGTTAAATTCAGCCGCCTCTCTCTGTCAAAGCCCTTGAAATCGTCGTCGCAGAAGCTCCTTGTTATCTCTCTTGCCCGGTCAGGCCTGAAATTAAAGAAGATAACGGAATCTCCATCCTTAATGGTTGCCACGGGCCTGCCGTCCTTTACCACTACGGTAGGCTTTACAAATTCGTCGGTTTCCTCCCTGTCGTAGGACGCCTGGATTCCCTCGGGGCCGCTTGCGGCAGTTAACCCCTCGCCCTTTGTCAGGGCGTCGTAAGCCAGCTTAACCCTGTCATAGTTGTTATCTCTGTCCATCGCGTAGTAGCGTCCCATCACCGATGCGATTTCGCCTGCGCCGATTTTCTTCATTTCCGCTTCCAAATCCTCCGCATAGCCTTTTCCGCTTGCCGGAGGGGTATCCCTTCCGTCTAAAAAGCAATGCACGTAAACCCTGGAAAGTCCGTTTCTTTTCGCCAGCTCCAGAAGGCCGTACAGATGGGTATTGTGGCTGTGAACGCCGCCGTCCGAAAGCAGTCCGAACATATGCAGCGAAGAATCGTTTTTCTTGCAGTTCTCCACCGCCTTAAGAAGCGCCGGATTTTCAAAGAAGGTTCCGTCCTGGATTTCCTTGGTGATTCTTGTAAGCTCCTGATATACAATGCGCCCGGCTCCCATATTCAAATGGCCGACCTCGGAATTGCCCATCTGACCCTCGGGGAGACCTACCGCCATACCGCTGGCGTTTCCTTTCACAAATGGACACTCCGCCATGAGCTTATCCATCACGGGCGTCCTGGCTTCCGCCACGGCGTTTCCGTCTTTGCGCTCATTTAAACCGTATCCGTCTAAAATCATTAATACTGTTGGTTTTTTCATTGCTCATTCTCTCCTTCTTTCCTCTTTATTCCCTAATTTCATCAATGATTGATGAAGAACAGTTGTCCAAACGTATTTAAGTATACCATACCAAAACTGCAAAGTCTATTCCAATTCACTTAAAATTACCGATTCGCCATAACCGGCTTCCCGCTTTGCCTGCGGGAATAAGGCCGGAAAGCATCAGCAGGAAAATCACAGCCGAAACCGCCGAAACTGCCTCCGCAAGCCGCCAGACGGCCGGTTCTTTGAAATATACCCGGACGCTGCCCTCATATTCCGCCGGCAGCAATACGCCAATCTGATTATTTTCTCCGCTTCTTATGACCTCAAACCGCTCCCCCGTACTTAAATCCTCCGCCGCGTATCCGGGATAATAGTACAGCGGTATCAGCAGTCCCGCTTCGCCGCTGTCTGTCTTACAGATAACCGTGACCGTATTGTACTTTTTCTCAAATCCCTCTATTTTGACACCGCCCATCTCCGGCATGGCCCCGGGCGTCTGTATGCCCTCCGTTGCCGCCCCAAAGGAACCCTCGTAAAGATATTCCCCTGTGGAAACCGCATTGCTTTCAAATGCGTTGATATCATATACAAGGAGCATATCCCCCCGGTAAAGAGTACTGTAAATAAGCTGGGCTCCCTGCATCACAGCAATAAGACCGGTTACTGCCATCAGAACCGTTACCATCCTTTTATCATAATTGCAGAACGCCTCCGTGAAAACCAGAACGGCAAGCAGGCTTCCGAAAAGCCCCGCAAGGGTAAGCAGACGGAAGGGAAACTGAATTTTGCCGAAAAGGCGGCCGAAAGCCGGCAAAATTCTGTTGATTTCCCTATAGGGAAACAGATTGGTCGCCATAAACGAAAAAAGGATGAAAAAGCCTGCATTCAACACGATTTTCTTCTTTTGCGCTCCCAGCCTCCCTTTCTCATACATCAGAACTGCCAGAATCAGCGCGATAAGCAGAGCCGTTCCCACCGGCTTCGGGAATTTTTGGGACAAAGGCCCGATTGTGCTCCAGGTGGTATCTACAGTACCGTTCCAGTAAACTGCCAAAAGCTCCGCAAGACTGGCGCCGAAATACTGAAATACCGGTTCCATTCCGGGCTTTGTGTTTACCACAAACTCCTCCTGCATATAGCGGAAAAAGGGAACCAGGAACCAAAGATTGATAAGCACCGTTATTCCCAGAATTTTTGCAAAGTAAATCAGCCGCCTTTTATCCAGCATTTTCTTCCAATTAATCATACTGAATAAAATAATTGCAAATGCAGCAAGAAAGCAGACTATCACATGGGTCTGAATCAGGCCTGTAAACCCAATAACAGGCGCTATTAAATATTCGGGCACAATTCCCGGCTTCTCCTTTGCCTCGCTCCTCCTTCCGCTTCTGCTGTCTCCATCCCCGTCCTCAAAAACAGGCTTATCCTCCGTGCAGTCATTTATCTTTTCAAAAGCATAATAAAATCCCAAAACCGCCAGCGGAAGGAAAAGCATTGCCGAGTACTCCCCTACGGCCGCCCTTAAATAAATACAGCTCAGCCGGTAGGGAAACAATGTGTAAACGCAGCTTCCAAACAGCGCGGTTTTTTTATTCCCGGAAATTTTCAGGAAAGCATAATACGCCACAGCCGCCGTCCCGAAATTGACCGCGGCGATATAACATTTATATGCATTCTGTACGCTGACGCCGATAAGGCGCAGAATTGCCGGGAACAGCAAAAGCTGGTCGCCGTACATCACAGACACCGGATAGCCCCAGCCGTTAAACCAGCCCGGCTGAATCCTCACCGGAAAACTTCCCGCCATCAGCCCTTCCGCCAGTCCCTCTATCCGAAAAAGATGAAAAATCAAATCGTGGCCGTATAAAATATACTCCTCCAAAAGCCCGAGGGAGGCGATACCGCTGATAATCATTATGCCAAAGACTTCCCGGCTTCCCTTAAACCGATACTTTCTTAAAAAGATAACAAACGCTATGATATTCATGCCAAGCAGCTTTACAGCCAGAGAGAAAATCCGGTACAGCCCGGAATTGCCCGCCGTGGCGGCAGTAATCCAGTTTACGCTGAAATCCTCCCCGCTTTCAGGCTCCACTATGATTCTCACAGCCGCATTATCCTCGTTCACATAAATCGTAAACTTTCTGCTGTCCTGAATATCCGAAAGACTCACGCGGTCGGAATAAAGCGCCCTGGGTCCGGCCTCCGCCATGGCGTCTTTCTCTCCTCCATTGGAAGAAGAAAGAACCTTGTCGCACTGTGCGTAGCAGACCGCTCTGCCTTTTCCCTTCTCATACATCAGGGCTATTTCATAAATTCCTTTCGGCAGGATAATTTCTTCGGTATAAATTTTTCCTCCGTTTTCCTCCGCCGCATTTTCACGAAAATAATCCCTGAACAGATAGCCAACCTTATCCTGCCCCGCAATTTTCCCTGCAAAAAGGAAAAGAATCAGTATTTCCAGAAGACAAAACAACGGATAACACGCGCTGCGCACTGTCATCTTCTTTTTTATCTGCATTGATGCATTCCCCGTTTCATGCTGTTTTACGCCCCGGCATTCCCGTGCGCGTAATCTTTGTCCACCTCTATGACTGCAAAATAATTTCCATCCAGTCTGCGGATTTTTCCTGTAATATAGGAAACCACTTCACCGTCGGACATTGAGTAATTGAAGGGCACCACCACGTCGAAAATCACATTGACATGGGTCGGCCCGTGCACAATCCGAAAGTCATGAAATTTCACATCCCCTTCCATCTGCCCCACAATATCCGCCACCTTGCGCTTTACCTCGTTTGTCATCTCATCGTCAACGCAAACCGGGTCCATATGGATAACGGCGCTGCAATGCAGTTCATCCGCCAGTCTGTGCTCAATCAAATCAATCATATCATGAAGAACCAGAATATCTCCGGTGGAGGGAACCTCCACATGAACGGAGAGCATCACCCTGCCCGGCCCGTAATTATGAACCACCAGGTCATGGAGCCCTAACACCCCCTGCGCCTTATATTCCATAATAATCGCTTCAATCCGGTCTACAAACTCCTCCTCCGGCGGCTGCCCTAAAAGCGGGCTTACCGTATCCTTCATGGCTCCGATGCCCGTCCATATGACAAAAAGCGCAACCAGTATTCCGCACCACCCGTCAATATGTATATCTGTGAAAAAAGCCAGAACCGTGGTGAGAAAGACCACGAAAGTGGAAACACTGTCGCTGATGCTGTCCTTTGACGCCGCCATCATTGCCGCGCTGCTTATCTTTTTCCCTACCATCCGGTTATAGAAAAACATGTACAGCTTCACACAGATGGAAATCACCAAAATGGCAAGAATCAGAGGGCTTGCGCTTATCGCTTCGGGATGGAAGATTTTATCTGCGGAGGATTTTAAGAGCTCCACCCCCATAAGTAAAATTATCACCGATACCAGAAGGCCCGCTATGTACTCTATCCTTCCATGGCCGAAGGGATGGTCGCTGTCCGGCTTTTGGCCCGCCATCCGAAAGCCCACCAGCGTAATCACCGAGGAACCGGCGTCGGATAAATTGTTAAAGGCGTCCGCCGTGATTGCGATAGAGCCTGAAAGCCATCCGGCAACGGCCTTTATGATGAACAGAAAAAAATTGAATACAATTCCCACCCCGCCGCAGAGCATTCCATATGCCTGCCTGACCTTCGGGTCGGATGTGTTCTGGTAATCTTTGATAAAGAATCTGGATAAAACTGAAATCATATTGTTACTCCTTCGGCATACCCCTTTGTATATGGTTTTCCGGGCATGCAATTGAATATTATTTTATGTCATTTGGAAGAAAAAAACAATTAAAATTTTTGTTGACAAATACCTGTCGGGAGTGTATGTTAAATTCGTATCCAGAAATAACCATACGGGAAGGAGGTCTTATTGATGTCAAACATAAAATTCAAATCTGCCGATAATTTTACAACTGTTATATCAATAAACCTGCCTGACTGTTTTCGTCTGTATGGAGGGCCGTTCTATACTGCCCACTCTCGTTTTCAGGGATAATACCATTACATACAGATAAATAAACCGCCCCCGATACAGTCATGGTAAAGCATGGCTGTTTTTTTGTGCGCAAAGGCACGGGAAAATCCGCCGCTTTGCAGTCCGCGTCCGCCGCATAACTGCCGGCGGCGCATAAGGAGGAATTATGAAAAAAATATCAACCTATATCCTGGAACACAAATTTGCGTTCTCTTTTGCAATTTTATCCATGATTATCAGCATCAGCCTGGATATGCTCTCTCCGCAGCTTATAAGAATCATCGTGGACGATGTGATTCTGGGCGGAAATCTTTCCATTCTCACGCCGCTCCTTCTGGGAATACTGTGCGTGGGAATCGGGCGCTGTATCTTTCAATACATAAAGGAATTTACCTTCGATGTCACCGGCTCGAAAATCGCCTCCGAAATACGGCGCGATTTGTTCCGGCACATCCAGTCCCTGAGCGCGGAATTTTTTGACAGAACGGGTACCGGCGAGCTGATGAGCCGTGTCAAGGACGATGTGGACAGAATCTGGGACGGTCTTTCCTATGTGGGGATGCTGATGATTGAGGTGGTAATCCACACCTCCATTATCCTTTTTTGCATGTACAGCCTGAACTGGAAGCTGGCAATCCTGCCCTCCCTGTGCATGCTTCTGGCCGCCTGCATCGCCATTTTGATGGAACGGAAGCTGGACGCGGTCTACGAGGACATCAGCGAGGAAAATGCCGCCCTTAACACCGTTGCCGAAGAAAATCTGGCGGGCGTAAGAACGGTAAAGGCTTTTGCAAGAGAAAAATTTGAGATTTCCAAATTTCTCTCCCACAATCAGCGCTATTATGACCTGAATATGAAGCAGTCGAAGCTCTTTGTGAAGTACCACCCCTTCCTCTCTCTGATTACCAAACTCCTTCCGCTTCTGGTTCTCGCCATCGGCGGTTTCCTTGTAAACAGGGGGGAAATGACGCTGGGTGATTTGAGCGCTTTTATCGACTATTCCATGAATATCGTATGGCCCATGGAAATGCTGGGCTGGCTCACCAACAGCTTATCCTCGGCCATTGCTTCCAACAGGAAGCTGAAAAAAATCTATCAGGAAAAGCCCTCCATACTGGAAAAGGAAGAACCCGTTTATCTGCCGGAGGTAAAGGGAAAGGTTACTTTTTCCCATGTCTCCTTTCACAAAGCGGATAAGCACGAGATTCTTCACGATATTTCCTTTTCCGTGGAGCCGGGAAAAACGGTGGGCATCATGGGCGCCACCGGAGCTGGCAAAAGCTCCCTTATTTATCTGCTTCAGCGTCTTTATGATGCTACAGACGGCGAAATTCTTCTGGACGACGTGAATGTAAAGGAGCTTTCCCTAAAACAGCTCCGCAGTTCCATCTCCCTTGTGATGCAGGATATATTTCTCTTTTCCGACACGATACTGGAAAATGTGCGTCTGGGGCAGAAAAATATTCTTTCGGAATCCGCCGTTCAAAGCGCCGCCGACAAGGCCAAAGCCAGAGGATTTATTGAAAAAATGGAAAAGCAGTATGACACGGTAATCGGAGAACGCGGCGTGGGGCTTTCCGGCGGACAGAAGCAGCGTCTTACTATCGCAAGGGCGCTGGCAAAAAAGACTCCTGTACTGGTGCTGGACGATTCCACCTCGGCGCTGGATATGGAGACCGAGCAGTCTATCCACGAAACCTTAAACAGCCTCAGGGGCATAACGAAAATCATTATCGGACACCGCATCAGCGCCGTGTGCCATGCGGATGAAATCATCATTCTGGAAAACGGCCAGATTGCGGAAAGGGGAACCCACCAGAGCCTCCTTGAGAGAAAAGGACTGTACTATCAAACCTACGCCGCCCAATACGGAGAACCGGGAAAGGAGCAGACGGCATGAGCATTAATTCCTATAAAGAAGACGAGCAGCTGGCGGGAACCGGCAAAACGCGCACCATACTGCGCCTGCTCTCCTACATGCGCAGCTTTAAGAAAGAAATCACAGCCGTACTTTTTATTATGGCATTTTGCGTGACCGTATCGCTGTTAAACCCGCTGATTATCGAGGCGGCTATCGACCGCTGTATTTCCGCCGGAAATCTGCCGGGGCTTTTCCGCCTGATTGGGATGGCCCTTGTGCTGAATCTTCTGATGATTGGAGGAATCCGGCTCCGCATGTATATTATGGCAAAGGTGTGCAACAGCATTCTGCTCACCATACGGCAGGAGCTTTATTCCCATATCCAGACGCTGGATTTACAGTTTTTTGACAGCCGTCCCACGGGAAAAATACTTGCCCGGGTAATTGGGGATATCAATTCCCTGAAGGACGTGCTGAATAATTTCGTGACGACTCTGATACCGGATTTTATTACGGTTGTTTCGGTAGTGGTCATTATGTTTATCAAAAATCCTCCTCTGGCGGCAGCCTCCCTGTGCAGCCTCCCTTTTATGGCTGTCTGTATCTGGCTGATTCAGGTTTATTCCCATAAGAAATGGCAGGATTTCCGCAAAAAATCCTCCAACCTGAACGCCTTTATCCATGAGGACATCTCCGGTATGCGGATTATCCAGAGCTTTTCCGCGGAACCTGAGACAGGCGAAACCTTTGACGTGCTTTTAAAGGAGCACCGTTCCTCTTTCATCAGAGCGGTCCGCTTAAATGACGCCATGGGCTCTGTCATCGACTTAAGCTGGGGTGTGGGCGTTGCCGCCCTTTACTTTGTGGGACTGCATATTCTGGGGGCGGAAAATGTGTCCGTGGGAACCTTCCTTGCCTTCGGCGGCTACATCACCATGTTCTGGAACCCGATTATGAATCTCAGCAATTTTTATAACCAGATTATCACCAACATTGCCGGGGCCGAGCGGGTTTTTGAAATCATGGATACCGGGGCAACTGTCACCGACGAAGAAAATGTGACGGAAATCCCTCCCATCAAAGGACAGGTGACCTTTTCCCATGTGAGCTTTTCCTATGAGAACTCTTCCCGCGGGAAAGCTTCCCATGAGAAGAATTCCTGTGGGAACTCTTCCTATGGGAAGAATTCCTATGGGAAAGCTTCCCATGATAACACCGCAAAAGTGCTGAATGACGTGAGCTTTACCATCCGCCCCGGTGAAACCATCGCCCTTGTAGGGCCTACGGGAGCCGGAAAAACCACGATTGTCAACTTAATCAGCCGTTTCTATGACGTGCAGGAGGGCGTTGTAAGCATTGACGGATATGATGTCAAAAAAGTGTCCATTGAAAGCCTCCGCCGCCAGATGGGAATCATGACTCAGGACAATTTTCTGTTTACGGGTACGATTAAGGAAAATATACGCTACGGAAAGCTGGACGCAACCGACGAGGAAATTATCGAGGCTGCCAAAGCGGTTCACGCCCACGATTTTATCTGCCGTCTGGAAAAAGGCTATGATACGCCGCTTACCGAACGGGGCGGCGGTCTTTCCGTCGGACAGAAGCAGCTTCTCGCCTTTGCAAGAACCATGGTTTCCAGGCCGAATATTCTGATATTGGACGAGGCCACCTCCAGCATCGACACCAACACGGAGCTGCTTGTGCAGGATGGGATTGACGCTCTCTTGAAGGGGCGTACCTCCTTTGTGATTGCCCACAGACTGTCCACCATTCAGAAAGCCGACAGAATTTTCGTGATTGACAACGGCGGAATCGTGGAGGAAGGCTCCGCCGCAGAATTAATGGCAAAAAAAGGAGCCTATTACAGGCTCCATAACGCACAGTTCATAACTGTTTAAAACTTTTTATTTTCTTTTGGACCGGAACATGCCGAAAGCTTTGACGTCAGCGCCCTTTTTGCTTTTGGATGATTTTCCGGTCTTTTCTTTTGCACCGGATTTCCCCTTGCTTCCGTCGCCGAAGAAATCTTTCTCGTTTTTCCGCTCTCTGTCTCTCCTGTCCCTCTCTGACAGCCTTTCGCCGCGTCCTTCGCCCGGCTTTCTCGCCTCTCTCCTGTCACGGTCATCGCGGTCGTCCCGTCCTCTTCTGCGCTCGTCGCGGCTGCCGGATTCGTCGCGTCCTCTTCTGTCCCTGCGCTCGCCGCGGCTTCTCCTTCCCCGGTCTCTCCTGCGTCCTTCCCGGCCTTTTTCCTGATAAGGCTGTTCTTCCTCGATTTCCTCCGGGGTCTCTCCCATATTCATATGCATGAGCGCCGCCGCAAGGTCAAGTACGGAAAAGCCGTACTTTTCGGAGGCAATTTCTATATCCTTCCTGGTCTCTGACAAATCCTCGTTTTCCAGTATGCCCGCCACGCCGGCAAAGAGCCTGTCCGACTTCACCCGAATCACGTCCGCCACCGACGGAAGCTGCCTCTCTCTGATTGTGGTGTGGCACACCTTTTCAATGCTGCGTATTTTAAAGATTTCCCTGCCCGAAATCAAAGTGAAGGAACGGCCCTTTCTTCCCGCCCGTCCTGTTCTCCCGATTCTGTGAACATAATATTCAATATCCTCAGGCACATCATAGTTAAATACCGCGTCCACGCCGCTGACGTCGATTCCTCTTGCCGCCACGTCGGTTGCAATCAGGATTTCACAGATACCCTTGCGGAACTGGTTCATTACGGTGTCTCTCTGCGCCTGGGTCAAATCGCCGTGAAGGGCGCTTGCTTCATATCCCAGCTCATTGAGCCTTGCCGCAATTTCATCCACCATCCGCTTTGTGTTGGCAAATATCAGGCTTCTTGAGGGCTGATAATAATCCAGCAGTCTGCATAACGCCCTGATTTTATCCTTCTTTGCCACGCGGTAATAAGCCTGCTTGATTGCAGATACCGTAAGCTCCTTAGGAGTTACTCTGATATAAACCGCATTCTGCTGATAGGTGCCTGCAATTTCCAGAATCTCTTTGGGCATGGTCGCCGAAAACAGCGCCATCTGATGTACCTCCGGCATATCCGCCAGCACGGTCTCGATATCCTCCCGAAAGCCCATATCCAGCATCTCGTCCGCTTCGTCCAGCACAATCATTTTTACCTCTGCGGTTTTAATGGTGTGCCTCCTTAAATGGTCCATCACACGTCCCGGCGTCCCCACAATAATCTGGACGCCCTGGGAAAGCGCCCTTATCTGCTTTCCGATATCCTGACCGCCGTAGACCGGAAGCACCTTAACGCCGTACATATATTTTGCAAGCCGCCTTATCTCCTCCGCCGCCTGCATGGCAAGCTCTCTTGTGGGACAGAGGATAATTCCCTGAGGTCTTTTGATTTCAGGGTCGATTTTCTGTATCATGGGAATGGCGAAGGCCGCCGTCTTTCCCGTGCCGGTCTGGGCCTGTCCGATGATATCCTTTCCCTCTAAAAGTACCGGGACGGACTGCTCCTGAATGGGGGTCATGACCTCGAACCCCATTTCATGTACCGCCCTCAAAATATCCGGGTGAATGCCGGACTCGTCAAATCTCAATTTTGCTTCTAAATTTTCTTCCATTCTTTCTTCCACTATGCTACTCCATTTCATCTGTGTCATTCAAAAACTGCTCTACAATATACCGGGGGCGCGCTTTGGTTTCCAGATAAATCTTTCCAATATATTCTCCCACCACACCAAGGGAGAGAAGGATTAATCCTCCTATTGCCCAGACCGAAACCATGAGCGTTGTCCAGCCCACAATGGTTGCCCCCATAAAATGCCGGACAAGACTGTAAATGAGCATACCGATACTGACAATAAAGATGAAAAAACCAAGCGCAGTTATCATCCTTATCGGCTTTGTGCTCAGGGACGTAATTCCCTCGACGGCGAAGGAAAGCATTTTCCCCAAAGGGTATTTGCTTTTTCCGGCAAACCGCTCTCCTCTGTTATAATATACCACATCCGCAGGATATCCAATCATCGGCACAATACCGCGCAGGAAAAGGTTGACTTCCCCGTACTGTGCCAGCCCGTCAAGCGCCCGTCTGCTCATAAGCCGGTAATCCGCATGATTAAATACTGTGTTGGCACCCATAGTGTTCATAATTTTATAAAAGCTCTCAGCCGTGAATTTCTTGAATACCGTATCTTTTTCCCGGCTTCCGCGCACGCCGTAAACAACGTCAATGCCGCTTAAATACTTGTCAACCATCTCGTCTATGGCATTGATATCGTCCTGAAGGTCCGCATCCATGGAAATCACCATGTCCGCATAATCCTTCACCGTCATCAGTCCGGCCAGCAGCGCGTTCTGGTGCCCTCTGTTTCTGCTTAAATTAATGCCGCCAAAAATTCTGTTCTTTTCATGGAGCTCCCTTATAATCTCCCAGGTTCTGTCCTTCGAGCCATCGTTCACAAAAATCACACGGCTTTTTTCACTTATTTTTTTGAGCCCTGTAAGGCTTTCCAATTTGTCCAAAAGACGCGCGCTGGTCTCGGGCAAAACCTCCTCTTCGTTGTAACAGGGGATTACCAGATATAAAATATTACCCATAGTGCTTTCTCCTTGTCTCATAAGTCAACATCCCGCGGCGTCCGCCAACTGCCAGAAAACAGTTATCCGGCTTGCTGCCTGCGGGAATAAATCTGCAAGGCGCAATATTTTTTACTTCCATAAAGAACATACTTGTCTATCATATACTATTCCGGCAAAAGTTACAACAGGGAATTTTGCCGGAATAAATATATTTTTCACTTTAATTCCACACCAATATTCCTCTAGCTTTCCAAACTCCTGAAAAAGTTTACGGCAGGTAAACCTACCATACAGACAAGTTACACCTCCATATTTGCAATGTTTCTTTTCAAATCAGTCCATGCGATTGCTGCCGCTGCGGAGCCGATTACAAGAAACAAAGCAGCGCCAACAAGATAATTCAAAGTCATAGCCATAATCTGGCACATGACAATAGCTATAATGACGGCGGCAACGATTGTTACAGTTACAGACTGCCTGCCAAAGCCAATCCACAAAGCAACAATTCCCCATACGCCCGCAAGTAATGAATAAGAGATAAGAGAAAAACTGCAATATAAAATTGCAGGAAAAGTCAGTGTGTCTGAACAAATAGGAAAGAGGCTTTCTGTTCCAAAAAAGATACCGAATATTACCGTTCCGCATAGACACATGGCAATTACTGTATATAAGAACACCATGCACATCTTCGCGCTTAATACATTCTGCCGCGAAACCGGGTATGAAAACAGGAGGATTGCTCTTTTTCCGGCATATTCCTCAATAATGAATTTTGAGGACATTACGGCTGAAAGGATTGTGAAGATTACCATGAGCATAATATTTGTTAAACCGGTTAAGCTGCGATATGACATAAACATTTCAAGGTCTGTTTCCGACGGGTCTAATTTGGGTATTACGGCTAATAGATACAGCAGCCCAAGCATAAGCGCGCCGCTGATAAAAACACCAGTGTGATAAGAACGCAAACTGTTCCGTTTTAGTTCCAGGGAAATTAACTTATTCATTGTAGGTACCTCCGTTTGTGATTTCCATGAAATAATCTTCAAGACCATTTGGGTATTTCTCTTTGATTTCCTGCGGACTGATTTCCTGCACGACGTTACCGTTTACAATTACTCCGATACGGTCTGCAATTTTGTCGATTTCAGAAAGGATATGGCTTGAAAGCAGAATTGTAATTTTCTGGCGCTTTACCAAATCGCAAAACAGTTCCCGCATTTCTTTTATCCCAACGGGGTCAAGACCATTTACAGGCTCGTCTAAAATAAGCAGCTCCGGCTTATGCACGATTGCCCGCGCAATCGCCAGCCGCTGGCGCATACCAAGTGAAAACGTGGAAACAGCCTGTGTACCGACATTTGATAAGCCTACCATTTTAAGGGTTTCCGCAATTTCTCCCCCGTTCATTTCCATATAGTCAAGATGTAATTGCAGATTCTCCCTGGCAGACAGATGTTCATAGAATATCGGTGTTTCTATCAGACTTCCTGTTCGCCTCAATACCTCCAAATTGTTTTTGCTGCTGTCCACGCCTAAAACGCTTACTTCTCCCATAGTGGGCTTTAACAGCTCTAACAGGATTTTGAATACCGTCGTTTTTCCGGCTCCGTTTTTCCCCAAAAATCCGTAGATTGTTCCCCTCTCAACAGACATGGTACAGTCGTGAATGACCTCCTTTCCGGCAAATGCCTTACAAAGATTTTTTGTTTGCACTACAAATTCAGTTTGCATTTTTATCCTCCTTTTAATACATATAAATGTATGTATTTGATTATATAAAAACTGCCCATGAAACGGCAGCTTTTTATATCTTACCAGAGCGTGTTAAAAAAATACTTTAGCGTACAGTAATCCTGTCATATAAGTTTTCAAATAACGATTGCAGTTCATCATCAAACAGCGGAAGCCCTATCCCCTCATACATCAGTTTCAACTGTTCATACTTCTTCATATAATCTTCTTTCGTATCGGAGAATACAAGAGGGCTGAACCAGACATTTACAAGCAAAATCATACTTTCGGCTGTCTGCTTTGGATTTTTCACATGAATGGAACCGTCTTTTATGCCCTCTGTGATATATTCCGTAAAGTAGGGCGCCATATTATTGATACTGTCTAAAACCTGTTTCCCAATAGAAATGGGGCTTTTTAATACGCTCCCCGCAACTTCGCTGAATTTCATGGTATCGTTACGCTGCAGGGAAAACTTGAAGAAATGCTTTATTTTTTCAAGCCCGCTTAAATCTTTGATTTCTTCTACTGCCTTAAACGGATTGTTCCCCATAAAGATACGGGTTGTAACAGCGTCTATGATTTCATCTTTGGACTTAAAATGATGATAGAACGCCCCGCGTGTCATATCGCCTAATTCGTCAACAATATCTTGAATGGTGGTCTGCTCCCACCCGTTTTCTAAAAAAAGTTTTGTCGCTGTGTCCAATATCCTTGCTTCTGTGATTTCGGGATATTTATTTCGTGCCATAAGCTCACCTCTTGCAATTAGATACATTTGAATGTTTCTAATTGTATCATCTTGTTTTCCCTAATTCAAGTGTGTTGAATAACTATGGCCAAAAAAGGCCGGTAAGAAAGCGCCTTAATGCAAAAAAGCGGCGTTCCTGTTCTCCCTGTGCAGGGAGTGGGAAACGCCGCTTGTACGGTGGTAAATTCAAGCTGCTATCCTGGGGAAATGCCCGTAAACCGGGGATTTTTTGAGATAAGCATTTGATTTACACAACATTTTTATTTGTAGTTTACAATCTTTCCAAAATCAGCCTTAAGGGAAGCGCCGCCTACAAGACCGCCGTCAATGTCGGGCTGTGCAAACAATTCCGCCGCGTTGCCTGCGTTTACAGAACCGCCGTACTGGATACGAACCGCTTCCGCCGTAGCTTCGTCATAAATTTCTGCGATGCAGTCGCGGACTGCCTTACAAACCTCCTGCGCCTGCTCGGTGGTTGCCGTCTTGCCTGTTCCGATTGCCCAGATAGGCTCGTAAGCGATTACCATGGAAGCTACCTGCTGCGCGCTGACGCCTACCAGGTCAGACTTAATCTGCATACGAATCCAGTCAAGGGTGATGCCCATCTCTCTCTGCTCGAGAGTCTCGCCGCAGCAGAGAATCGGCGTAAGGCCTGCTTCAAAGGCTTTCTTTACCTTCTTATTTAATAAAGCGTCGTCCTCCTTGAAGTAGTCGCGTCTCTCGGAGTGGCCGATAATCACGTATTTAACGCCTGCGTCTACCAGCATTGCTGCGGAGATTTCTCCGGTATAAGCGCCCTTTTCCTCGAAGTACATGTTCTCGGCGCCAACCTCAACATTGGTTCCCTTAACTGCTTCCACTACAGGAACAATGTCAACAGCGGGAACGCAGTAAACAACATCAACGTCGTCGGATTTTACCAAATCCTTTAATTCATCACATAATGCTACCGCCTGGCTGGGAGTCATGTTCATTTTCCAGTTGCCGGCTACAATTTTTCTTCTTGCCATCTTACCTATTCTCCTATTTTATAGTTCCGCAGCCGTCATTCAGTACACTCTTGTCTGGAACGGTTCCCAGCCGCTTCCTGCGTCTGCTCGCCGTTCCGTGCACTTTCTTCCGGCTGCTGTTTATTATTTGTCGTCTGCCGCCACTACGCCGGGAAGCTCCTTGCCCTCTAAGAATTCAAGGGAAGCGCCGCCGCCTGTGGAAATGTGGCTCATCTTATCTGCAAATCCAAGCTGATTTACTGCCGCTGCGGAATCGCCGCCGCCAATGATGGTGGTAGCGTCTGTCTCTGCAAGAGCCTTTGCAACCGCAATGGTTCCCTTTGCAAGAACGGGATTCTCAAATACGCCCATAGGTCCGTTCCATACAACGGTCTTTGCGCTCTTAACCGCATCTGCATAAAGAGCCGCTGTCTTTTCGCCGATATCGAGTCCTTCCTTGTCGGCCGGAATCTTGTCTGCATCAACGGTGGAAACTTCGATTTCAGCGTCGATGGGATTCGGGAAACTGTCTGCAATCACGGTATCAACGGGAAGCAGTAATTTCTTTCCAAGCTTTTCTGCCTTATCCATCATTTCCTTGCAGTAATCAATCTTCTCGTCGTCCACTAAAGACTTGCCGATTTCATAGCCCTTTGCCTTTAAGAAGGTAAACGCCATACCGCCGCCGATAATCAGGGTGTCGCACTTTTCAAGAAGGTTATTGATAACATTCAGCTTATCGGCTACCTTTGCGCCGCCAAGGATTGCCACGAAAGGTCTTACCGGATTTTCTACTGCGTTTCCAAGGAAGTCGATTTCTTTCTGCATCAGATAGCCCACCGCGCATTCGCCGCCTTTTGCGCGAACACAGTCTGTAACGCCTGCAACAGAAGCATGAGCTCTGTGGGAGGAGCCGAAGGCATCGCATACATAAACATCAGCCAGGTCAGCAAGCTCTTTGCTGAATTCCTCGCCGTTCTTAGTTTCTTCTTTTCCACGGAAACGGGTATTCTGAAGCAGTACAACGTCTCCGTCTTTCATTGCCTCAACTGCCGCTGTGGCAGCTTCGCCTGTTACGTTGTAATCGGCAACAAAGTTTACTTCCTTGCCAAGCTTTTCGGACAGTCTCTTTGCAACGGGAGCCAAAGATTCTCCTTCGTTGGGGCCGTTCTTTACCTTGCCGAGATGAGAGCAGAGAATTACCTTTCCTCCGTCTGCAAGAAGCTTTTTGATTGTGGGAAGCGCTGCTACGATACGGGTTTCGTCTGTGATTTCACCGTTTTTAAGAGGCACGTTAAAATCACATCTTACAAGCACGCGCTTTCCGGCTGCGTTAATGTCGTCAACTGATTTTTTGTTTAATCCCATGGTTCTGTTCCTCCTTACTTTTTGAACACAGGCAAATTGCCTGCGGTGATAAGGAATCCTCCCGCTTCGCGGGTCCCTCCTTACCACAATTTATAAAAAGGTCCGGTCCATAAGACCGGACCCTTAAGGTCTTTTACTTACTTTGACAGCATTACGGTATTACCGTATGTGTTAAACTTATGCTAATTCAGAGAAGTATTTGATTGTTCTTACCATCTGGCTTGTGTAAGAATTCTCATTGTCATACCATGATACAACCTGTACCTGGGTGTTGCCGTCTTCCATAGGAGCAACCATTGTCTGGGTTGCATCGAAGATGGAACCGTAGGTGCTGCCGATAACGTCGGAAGAAACGATTTCGTCTGTATTGTAACCGAAGGACTCTGTGGAAGCAGCTTTCATAGCATCGTTAATCTGCTCTTTGGTAACCTGTCCCTTAACAACTGCAACTAAGATAGTTGTGGAGCCTGTAGGGGTGGGAACACGCTGAGCGGAGCCGATGAGCTTGCCGTTCAGTTCAGGTATAACAAGGCCGATTGCCTTTGCTGCGCCTGTTGAGTTGGGAACGATGTTCTGAGCGCCTGCACGGCTTCTTCTCTTGTCGCCTTTTCTCTGAGGGCCGTCAAGAATCATCTGGTCGCCTGTGTAAGCGTGAACTGTCGTCATGATACCGCTCATGATAGGACAAAGGTCATTTAATGCCTTAGCCATAGGAGCTAAGCAGTTTGTTGTACAGGAAGCTGCGGAAATAACGGTATCCTCAGCCTTCAGTGATGTATGGTTTACATTGTAAACGATGGTAGGAAGGTCGTTTCCTGCGGGTGCGGAGATAACTACCTTACGAGCGCCTGCTTCAATGTGAGCGCTTGCTTTTGCCTTGGATGTATAGAAACCTGTACATTCAAGAACAACGTCTACCTTAAGCTCTCCCCAGGGAAGATTCTTAGCGTCTGCTTCTTTGTAAATTGTAATGGTCTTTCCATTAACAGAGATGGAATCCTCACCATAAGATACGCTGTCCGCATATTTGTACTTGCCCTGTGCGGTGTCGTACTTTAACAAGTGTGCAAGCATTTCGGGGCTTGTCAAATCGTTAATTGCCACTACTTCGTAACCTTCTGCATCAAACATCTGTCTGAATGCAAGACGACCGATACGGCCAAAACCATTAATTGCTACTCTTACTGCCATTTTAGATTCCTCCTAAAAATGAATAATGATTACATAGATTTTGCAATCCTTAAGACAATACAACCTAAAAGAGTATACATCCTAAGATTTATACTTCTCAAAGATTGACAAAATTTTATCAGCAGATTTATTGTACCCAATTTGTCCGAAAAGTTCAAGATTAAATTGAAAAATAATTGCATTTTCTGGCAATTTTTAATAAGATACAGTAAAGAGGTGACAGCTATGGCAATTAAAGCAGATTTTCATTTACATTCTTCCTTTTCAGGGGACAGCAAAGCGCCCATGGAAGACATGATTTTAAAGGGAATTGATTCGGGTCTTTCCACCATGTGCTTTACGGAGCATCTGGATATGGACTTTGTATATTCTAATCCGGGCGACGAGGGGATGTTTGAGTTAAATACCGATTCCTATCTCTATGAACTGGCAAAATTAAAGGAAAAATATGCCGGCAAAATCCGGCTCTTATTCGGCGTGGAGCTGGGCGTTCAGCCGCATCTTAAGAGAGAGCTTGCGGTTTATGCCAAAAGCTACGACTTTGATTTTATTATCGCCTCCTCCCACCTGTGCAACAGAAAGGACCCCTACTACCCTGCTTTTTATGAAGGACGCTCTGATGCGGAGGCCTACAGGGAGTATTTTTCCTCCATTCTGGACAATTTAAAGGCTTTTGATAATTTCGACGTATACGGCCATCTGGATTATGTGGTCCGCTACGGGAAAACAAAGGACGAAAACTATTGTTATGAGGATTATAGCGATATTCTGGATAAAATTCTGGAAACTCTCATTGAAAGGGAAAAGGGAATTGAAATCAACACCGGCGCCATCTCCTACGGCCTTAAGGAGCTGAATCCCTGCACGGATATTCTTAAAAGGTACAGGGCTCTGGGCGGCGAAATCGTCACAGCAGGCTCTGACGCCCATGAGCCTTTGGCGGTTGCAAGGGGCTTTTCGCGGGCTGCGGAGATTCTTACAGACTGCGGCTTCCGGTATTACGCCACTTTTGAGAAGCGGACGCCGGAGTTTCACAGGATTTGATTCTCCAAAAATACCGGATACGCCCCTTGAGTATCCGGTATCACCAGTATTTTCATCAATAGCGGCTACAAAATTGTACCGCCTCCCATCACATATTCCCCGTCATAAAACACCACCGCCTGTCCCGGCGTGACTGCCCGGACAGGATGCTCAAAAATGCATGAAATTTTATCCTCGCCTGTGCGTACGGCGGTGCACCATTCTCCTTTGTGCGCATATCTTATCTTCGCCCACAGCCTCCGGGGCTCCTTTAAATCCTCCATTCCCATAAAATGAATCCGGTTACAGGTAAGCTCTGTCCGGAAAACGTCGCTGTCGCTGATAACAACCTCGTTGGTTTTCGGCCGCAGCTCCGAAACAAAAACCGGATGTCCCATGGAAAGGCTGAGCCCCTTCCGCTGTCCTATGGTGTAATGAATGACTCCTTTGTGGGTTCCCAGAATGCGCCCGTCCTCTGAGACAAAGTTCCCTTCCCCGGGAAGCTTTTTCGGGAATTCTGCCGGAAGCTTTTCCAAAAGCTCTTTCTTTGCCGTCCTTCTGATAAATCCGGCATAGTCCTTATCCGGCACGAAGCAGATATCCTGACTGTCCCGCTTTGAGGCGACGGGCAGACGGTTTTCTTCGGCAATCCTTCTGATTTCCTCCTTGGTATAATCCCCCACCGGCATCAGCGTATGGGCAAGCTGAAACTGTGTCAGATTGTAAAGGGCGTAGGTCTGGTCTTTCGCGGCGGTAACGGAATTTCGGACGGCATATCTGCCGTTTGGCAGCTTTTCCACCCTTGCATAATGTCCTGTTGCAATATAGTCCGCCCCGATTTCCATTGCCCGCCGAAGGAGGGATTCCCATTTGATATATCTGTTGCAGGCGATACAGGGATTGGGGGTTCTGCCATTTAAATATTCCAAAATGAAATAATCCACCACTTTTTCCCGGAATTCCCTCTTAAAGTTCACCACATAATGCGGAATGCCCAGGATACCGGCGACTCTCCCGGCGTCCTCCGCCGCACTTTGGCCGCAGCATCCGCCGTTTTCTTCCACGAGAGCTTTCTCCTCATCCTCCCATGTCCGCATGGTGACGCCCGTCACATCATATCCCTGTTCCTTTAAAAGGCAGGCAGCCACGGAGGAATCCACACCCCCTGACATGCCCACCACTACTTTCTTTCCCATCTGACTGCTCCTGATTTTCCTGCTTTTCAAGCTGCTCCTCTGTTGCTGATATCAGGCTGCTTTTTAAGCTGCTCCTCTGTTACTGACAGCAGGCTGCTTTCAAGCTGCTCCTCTGTTACTGACAGCAGACTGCGCTCCCGCTGCTGACGGCAAGGTATCTTATTTAGTATTCCTCTTCCGGCTCATCCTCATGGATATCATTTTTCGGCTTTTTCAGCCCTTCAATGGTGATGCCGTTTTTCTCCGCATAATCCCAGAGCGCCGCGTGAATGGCTTCCTCCGCAAGCAGGGAACAGTGCACCTTCACAGGGGGAAGCCCGTCCAACGCTTCCATTACTGCCTTGTTGGTGACAAGAAGCGCCTCCTGAACCGTCTTTCCCTTTACCAGCTCCGTGGCCATGCTGCTGGTTGCCACGGCGGCCCCGCAGCCGAAGGTTTTGAATTTACAGTCCCGTATCACCTGATTGTCGTCAATATCAAGATAAATTCTCATGATATCCCCGCATTTGGCGTTGCCCACGGTTCCCGTGCCGCTGGGGTTTTCTATTTCTCCCATATTCCTGGGATTTGTAAAATGGTCCATTACTTTTTCACTGTACATCTTTTTTCCTCTTTTCTTTTATAAAATCCTCGTAGAGAGGCGACATCTGCCGCAGTCTGTCCACAATCTCCTTTATTGCGTCCGCAACGTAATCCATTTCCTCCAGGGTATTTTCCTCGCTTAAGGTAAGCCGCAGGGAGCCGTGGGCCCGCTCGTGAGGCAGTCCGATTGCCAGAAGCACATGGGAGGGGTCCAGGGAGCCGGAGGTACACGCCGAACCGCTGGAAGCGCAGATTCCTTTCATATCCAGCATCATCAGAAGGGATTCCCCCTCGATGAAATCAAAGCTGAAATTTATGTTGTTGGGCAGTCTCTTTTCCCTGTCTCCGTTTAAACGGCAGTAGGGAACCTCGCTTAATACTTTTTCTGTTAAATAGTCCCGGAGCTTTTGTATTTTGGCGCTGCGCTCCTCCATTTTCTCAAAAGCCGCTTTTACGGCAACGCCGAAGCCGACGATTCCCGGCACGTTTTCCGTTCCGGCTCTCCGGCCTCTCTCCTGGGCGCCGCCATGGATAAAGGAACGGATTTTCACGCCTTTGCGGATATACAAAAATCCCACGCCCTTCGGCCCGTGAAGCTTATGGGCGCTGGCGCTGAGCATGTCAATATGCAAATCATCCACATTTATGGGTACATGACCGTATGCCTGCACGGCGTCGGTATGAAATAAAATACCCTTTTCTCTGGCAATTTCCCCGATTTCGGCTATGGGCTGAAGGGTTCCGATTTCATTGTTGGCAAACATCACGGAAATCAGTATGGTATCCGGCCTGATTGCTTTTTTTAATTCCTCCAGCTTTAAAATGCCATTTTCATCCACTCCCACATAAGTTACCTCGTACCCCCTTTTCTCCAGATACCGGCAGGTATGCAAAACGGCGTGGTGTTCGATTGCGGAGGTGATAATATGCTTTCCCTTGCCCTCATAGCTTTCCGCGGCGGCGATAAGGACCCAGTTGTCCGCCTCGGAGCCCCCCGCCGTGAAATAAATCTCAGGGCTTTCCGCACCAAGGCTACCCGCTATCGCATCCCGCGCGTCCATAACCGCCTTTTTACTTTCCGCACCCAGCCGGTAAATGGTGCTTGCGTTTCCGTAATGCTCTGAAAAGTAAGGAAGCATCGCCGCAAGTACTTCGGGAGAGGTTTTCGTGGTGGCGGCGTTATCCAGGTATATAATTTTGTCCATGTTTTTCCTCGTTTCTGCACTTTTTTGTGTATTTTCTATTGGAGCTGCCTTATCAGGCTTTTATTCCTATCAACTTACTAGGTTTTAACAATCCTTACTATAGCATTTTGGAATTGTTCTGTCAATGAGACATCAGGCATATATTAACACTAAATAATCTACGCACACAGTCCGCCTTTCCCTGAAATGGAAGGCAGTTTTTATTCTCCGCCTGCCGGACTGTGGGATTCTGGTGATATTCTATGTTTAACAGACGAAATACCAGTCCCTTAATTACAGGGACCATTATTCTCACGCTCACCGGCTTTGCCAGCCGTTTTATCGGATTTTTCTACCGTATTTTCTTATCCCGGCTTTTCGGGGCCGAGGGCATGGGGCTTTACCAGCTGATTTCCCCTGTCCTTGCCCTTTCTTTTTCCCTCACCGTTGCCGGTATGCAGACGGCCATCTCCAAATATGTGGCCGGAGAAACCCTCACCCGGGACTACCGGTCTTCTTCTCTGCATTTGTTTACCGGCCTTGTGCTGTCCATGACTCTTTCCGTCTTATGCGCAGTTGGAATTTACTGCTATTCTGACAGCATTGCCGTTTATTTTCTCATGGAGGAGCGGACGGCCCCTCTCCTGCGTATTATTGCCCTGTCCATTCCCATGGCGACGGTTCATTCCTGCATCAACGGCTATTTTTACGGTATTAGGAAAACCGGCGTTCCCTCCCTGTGCCAGCTCTCCGAGCAGATTATCCGGGTGGGCAGCGTTTATCTGATTTATTATCTCTGTTTAAAAAACAACATGACGCTTACCATCAACTTTGCGGTAGTGGGGCTGGTGATTGGCGAGAGCGCCTCCATGCTGGTTTCCCTGATTGCGGTGCGGGCCCATTTTGAAAACGTGGTGCCGAAAAATTACGGGCCGCTGCTATCCGTAAGCTGGCCCGCCTTTTCCGCCGCCAGCACACGTCTCCTTAAAGTGGCGGTTCCTCTGTCGTTAAACAGGGTGATTATCAATTTTTTACAGAGCATTGAAGCTATTTTTATCCCCAACAGACTGATGAGCTTTGGTTACGACAACTCCACCGCACTTGGCACCTACGGCGTACTTACCGGAATGGCAATGCCCCTTATCTTTTTCCCCGGGGCTATCACCAACTCCATTTGCGTACTGCTTTTGCCAATCGTATCCGAGGCCGACGCTGCCGACAATACTTCCACCATTAAGAAAGCCGTATACAAATCCATCCGCTACGGCTTTCTTCTGGGTATCCTTTTTACCGGCTTCTTTTTATGCACCGGAAAATTCCTTGGCAATCTCCTGTATCAGAGCGCCCTTGCCGGAAGCTTCATTATCGTCTTAAGCTTTTTGTGCCCCCTCATGTACATTGCCAGTATGCTGGGAAGCATCTTAAACGGCCTGGGAAAAACAGGCGTCACCTTTCTGTTCAGTATGCTGAGCCTGATGGTCCGCCTTGCTTTCGTATTTTTCGGAATCCCCCTGTGGGGAATCCACGGCTATCTCTGGGGGCTTCTTGCCAGCCAGGCTGTGCAGACCCTTCTGTGTCTTTTTGCAGTACGGAAATACCGATGAAACGGCCTTTGCCGCACAGTTACTTACTGCCATCGGCTTCCACATTGCCCCCTGCCTGTCAGCTGTTCTTACATTCCGGATAGGCCACCTGTTCCTTGCTGGACGCCGTGGCCTTCGTAAGCTGCAGCACAATTTCGCTGAAATACCGTGGGCTTACCTCAGAGAGCTGATACTGGTGCTCCTTCTTCACGGTATCATAGACATAGCTTCCCCGCTTCACCGTGCCTGCCTTATAGAAAACTGCGCCGTAAACGGTCACTTCCTCGTTTTCATCCCCTACAAAGCAGCCGGAAAATTCCAGCTCCACTCCGGTATTTCCGTCTTCCCTGTAAAAGGTGTAATAGCCGCCGGCATCCTGCACGCTGCCCCGATACCAGCCAAGCCCCTGCAGCTTGCCCGACAGGGAAAGTCCGTTTAACAGCTTGCCGCCAAAGCGGGTAAGCTCCTTCTGCCCCTTTTCCTCCTCCGTAAGCTGGTAAACCGGACGCTCCAGCTGCTCGAAGGGCTGCGTCACCTCATAGTCGGAAAGCTGCTCTTTCCATGCGGAAAGCTCATCCGCCGTAAGCTCAATGGGATGAACCAGACCTATTGTACCTTCGCCGGGAAGCTCATATTCCTCCTCGTCCACGGTATTAAAGCTTCCGTCCTCCATATAGCGGAAAGTCGTCTTAAGTGCGCCGTCCTCATAAAGCCCCCAGATAAGGCCGATAGCAAACTGGTGCATAATGGGATTTTTCACAAAAAGCGCTTTCCATTTTTCCACCTGCCACACCCGCTCTGCACTAAGGGCCTGTTCCAGACGAATCTTCTGATTGGACACCACCGTTTTTAACTGCTTTTTCAGGAGCCTGAACTCCGCGCTGGCTGCCTCTGCCTTTACGGCATCGTCCTTTTTGCCGGGAGCCGGGAGATTTTTCAGCCTTTTTCCATTTTCATCATAGACCTCCAGCTCCAGCGCCGGGGAGAGAAGCACCTTAAAGCTCCGGCTGCCATAATCAAAGGAAAGCGCCATGCTCTCGTCAAAGCCAAGGTTCGGCACAATCCTGTCCTCCAGCTCTTCTCTGGTAATCCCAAGCTGTCCCGCGGCGTAAGTAAGGGCGTCCGCGGCAGCCGTTTTCACCTGGCGGAACTTGAACTTCCGGGCAATCTGGTCCACCAGCAAAAGGGCGGTGGAGCTGCCGTTTACGGAAAGGGCTTTCACCGCCTCCGCCGCCATGGCGCCTCTGGCAGCCTTAGGCCATTCCTTAATCTGCTCGTGCAAAACCGGGACAATGGCGTCCCCGCCGTGAATGGAGGCCGCGTAAAGCACCCATTTTTTCTTTGCCTCCGCGCCTGCGTCCAGCCATTTTCCGAAAAGCACATTCACATACTCTGAAAGCTCCTTTGCGTCCAGAGCGGAAGCAAGCCTTGCCGCATCCTTGTTTACGCCCGGCATCCCCATATCCGCATAGGCCACAAGAACAGACGCCAGATAATCCTCCTCCGCTGCCGTGCCGTCCGTCCGGTGCACTTCCGGGAAAGGCGTTTCATAAGCCCATGCCACCTTGCGTTTCTTTCCGCCTTTTAAAATTTCTTTTGCCAAATCGTTCAGGCTTTTTTCTCCCGCCTTAGCCGCTTCCGGCTCCCTGCCTTCCATTCCCAGACAATCTTCCAAAAGCTCCTTTATCTTTTTGCTCTTTTCTACCTTAAGCGCCGCCTCAAATTCCTCCCGGTAAGCCGCGGCTCCCCATTTTTTAAGAACTATTGCCGCAAGCTCCCTTTCCTGGGATTTCCGGGAGGCCAGCATTTCCTTCATCTGCATCTCCCACTCCTTATGGCTTTCATACACCGCCGCAAGGAGCTCTCTCACCTGTTTCGAGCCGTCCATGGCAAGGGATAAAAGCACGTCCCGGTACTCGTCAAAGTGAACGTCAAGCAGCCGGATGCAAAGGAAACGGACGGCAGGCGTTCCCTCCTTTGCAAGGGACACAAAGGTATCCTCCCACTCTCTTTTTCCGCACAGAAGAATCACACAGTCATTGAAAAAATCCGTTTTCTGTTTCTCCTGATAAAAACTGTCATGGATGCTGCCCAGCATTTCGAGCTGATAATTTGCAGGAACCTTTTCCGTCTCGAAAAGAGTGAGAATCTCTTTTAAGACGTCTTTATCCACCTGATGATAATTCCCTTTCAGATAGCTGAAATGAGACGTCCTCAGGCAGATTCCTTCCAGTATCACCGCCCGGCGGTACATCTGCTGCGTATTCTTATCTTTCAACAGCCCGGCAAACTTTCTATGGTAATCGTAGCTGTAATACGCTCCGCTGTCTCTCCATTTTGCTATGTACGGATACAGCGCCTCTATCTCGTTTTCCCCCAAAAGGTAGCCGACGGCTTCCTGCTGTCCCACTGTGTAGCGGGCTGTCAGCTCATTTGCCATTTTCCTTTCATATTCGCCCCCTAAAGAAGCGTTAATCTCCCTAAACAGCTCCTTATTGTTATCCTCCACCTCCTGCAGAAGATACCTGTAATTTTCCGTGGAAACCTCCGGGAGCATTGCCTTAATCATCTCCGGGTAATTCCGAATCATACGGCCAAGACCGCCGCCCGTCTTGTTTTTCAGGCACCATTTGACATAGCTTTCCTTTGTGATGGGCAATATCTCCTCCAGCGTTTCGATATGGGCCAGAAACCATTTGTATCCTGCGATATCAAAACAGATATCCAGCGTGGTAGTGCGGCCGCTTTCCCCGTCCATGGCCGCCGCAAGGCAAAGAAAAGCCAGGCATGTTTCCGAATGCTCTATGGCAAGAAAAGCCACCCCCGAAAGAAGGAGCGTTAAGTATTCCCCCGTTTTCCTGCCGCGGATAATCCGGGAAATCCTGTCGGGAAACGCGCCGCCCGGTGCCTTTCGCACATAATTCATCAGCTCGTCCAGCTCCGCCTGCGCCGGTTTTGCACCGGTAAACATATTGGGAATGCTGTCAATCAGATTGATTTCCACACAGTTTATAACCTTTTTCAGGTCTTCATCGCCCTTTTCCTTTGAGAACAGCTTTTTCAGCAGGCCGCCCTGCGGATTTTCGGCTTTTGTATAATGCAGCACAAGAGCCGCAAGAAGGGTCTCGGCGTTACTGTGCTGATGATAGCACAGCTCCATGGCCTTTCTCAAAATCTGCGGGTTGCGCTCTCCTAAATTGGCTGCGGCTTTTTTCAGCCCGTAATTGTTCCAGACGATTCCCTCCGCTTTGATGGCCGTCACCTGCTCCTGTGTCAGAAATTCCTTGATGGAATCCGTGTTCCAACCGTAGCATATAAGGGCAAAGTATGCGGTGGAGCCGCCGACCGCCGTCACAAACCGCACGAACCGGGAAAGCTCGTCAGTCTTTCCCCGTTTTCGCAGATGCCCCATATAATCTCTGCATTTTCTCACCTCATTCTGGTCCGGCCGTGAGAAGTCCTGCCTCCGGGCCTTTTGAAGGAGCGCCGTATCTTCCGGTACCGTCATGTCCAGATACTGCTCCGCCAGCTTCTGGTTTTCTTCTGAAAGCTGCAGTACTTCCAGCGTTTCCAGTAACTTCTGATAATTACGTTCATCTTTGAAATTCATTGTGTACCCCCTGTGTGTTATGCATATTTTTTGCTTATCATCCAACCATATTTCCAATTGCTTCCTCAACGACGGCATTCAGGCTCTTTCCATGCTCCATTGCATATACTGCCACAATGCGGTGAAGCTCAGGACTGATTCTGACATTAAAAGTTCCTTTATAGGGCTGTTCCGGCTCTATCCCCTTTTCCTCACAATCCCTTAGATATTCGTCGATTACATTCTGAAAATCCTTCTCCAGCTCTCTGACAGAATCCCCTTCATAAGAAAGAAGGGACTTTATTCCCGTAACCTTTCCAAAAAGACATCCGTCTTCTTTTGAATATTCCACTGTTCCGTTATAATTCTTATACGCTAACAAATTACTCACAGCAAACCGTCCTTTCTTAATTTCTCTATCACCTGCTCCAGTATATACCTTTTTAATATTCCATCTGGATGGGGTTTATGGAAATTTATCACTTCATTTCCATCTTCTTTTATAAATTTTACTCCTGACCCCGTCCGGCTCTGCTTTAATTTATATCCAAAGTATGCCAATAAAGACTCCATTTCATCAAAAGTAAAATCCTTAGGTTTCTTTAGCAATCTGTTTATCAGCTTATCTTTCCTGCTCATTTAAAACCCTCTACTCATAATATATCATATAAGCACACATTTGCAACTAATTTTAGTTGCCATATCTTTTCATTACACAAGCCGCCATATCATAGGAGAGCTTTTCCCGGCAGGCACGAATATAACCGGACAATTCTTCCATTGTCTCAATCACCGGCTCCGGCGAAAATTCCATCCGGTGCCTTTTCCCCTGCAAAAGCTCCGCTATGCGGGAAAAATATTTCCCTGCCTGATGAAGTCCCAGCCGCTCCCCGTCTTCGGCAAGGGAAAGCAGGCCGGAAAGTATCTCCTCGCTGAAGGAATCCATGCCGCAGTAAAAGACGTCCAGAAGGCTTCTTTCCGCTTCCTGCAGATACTGCTTCATCGAGGTGAGAATCTCCCTTGAAACACCGCCACTTCCCGAAAGCGCTGACCGGTCCTTTCCGCCTTGCTCTGTGTCCGCTGTCTTACCCGAAGAAGCCGAAAATGCGCCCTGATTTCCCGTAGTTTCGCCGAAAAACACTTCAATGGGGTAGAGACAAAACCTGCCCTCCTCGTCCAGATAAAGGCTTCCGAAGAACACAATTTCCTCAAAGGGATATCCCCGCAGCCGCTTTTCCATCCGTTCGAGAAGCTGAACGGTCATCTTTTCTTCCTTTGTGTACTTTAAGGAAATAAAAAGCTCCCTTCCTTCTCTGTCAAAAACGCTCCAGGAAAACCTCTGGTTTACCGTGTCGAAAACCGATTTCTCCCATCTGACGGCTCCGGCGAGGGCAAGATACTCCTTCCTTCCCGAGCCGCCCACAATGTCGCGGCTTTCCGCTTCCTGTCCGCCCGGGCTCTGTCTCTGTTCCCCGCCATACCCGGCATTTCTCAAAAAATACTCCTGCAGCATTTTTTCAAAATCCCACCAAATCATCCGGCCGGTTTTTTCGTCCGCAAGGCTCCTTGTGCCGGTAATTTCCCCTTTGGATTCCTGGCTTACCGACAGACGACCTCCCGGAGCGGCCTTTGCATTCTGCAAATCAAATTCCAGCTTTTGAAGCTCCGACCGGCTTACATTTAGCCCCCAGGGAGCCAGCGCCCCGCCTGAATTTGCCGGCGGCTTTCTGCCGCTTCCCTCATAAATCGTGGGGCGCACGTCCGTCCATGTATACCACCTTTTCTGCTGTGTTTCCAGAAAGTAGTAGATTTCTCCCGCATAGCCCGCTTTACTTGAAAAGCTCCTTGCGCCCATAGCCGCCAGATGAAGGGTTCCCACAGGCTCATAGGTATCGCGGAAGCTTCCGGCAAGAGAGCGGATTTTATCGCTTTTCTGCGCGGTCTCTCCTGCCTCTGCCGCTTTGGGCCCTGAGCCCTTAGTATTTTCCACCCTTGGGAAGCCTGCCGCATCCTCAAGCTCCCTCGCCAGCCGGTAAACTGCCAGAATCCTTTGAAGCAGCTCTCCTCCCTCAAAGGCTGCCGAGCGGGAAAAGTACTGTTCATAGCTCCCCGAAAGGGCGCGAAGCCCGCTTTCCAGGGTCGGCAGTCCCGCTCTGTGGGCAATGACGGCAAGACGCTCCAGACTTTCCGTCTCCTCGGGAGACTGTCTGGAAAGTCCGATGCGCATCTGCTGGCAGAGGGTTTCGCAGACGGCCGCCGCCGCCCGGGCAACCTGCGCCTCATCAAAGGAAGTCCCCGCCTCCTTAAGCGCCTCAAGCTGCTCAAGCGTTACCGCTTTCTTTGTAAGCTGATAAGCCAGAACCGCCTGGGCTTTATGGACGCACAATTCTCTGCTGTGGCAGGTACAGGAGGAACCGGAAAAGGGCAGCAACAGCTTTACAACCGCTTTGTCCCAGGGCAGCGTCACCGTTATCACAGAGCTTTCCTCCACAGGCGGCAGCGCTCCGGCGCGCATATGAGCAAGAAATTTACCGTACCGGTTTCCTTTACAGGCGCGCTTTAATTTTTCCGCCGGGATATCCAGAATTTCCTGAAACCGCTCTCCTTTTTCCGCCGCCCTCTCGCTGACGGCTTCCGTCCTGCCGGAGGCGTCTGCTTTTGTCTTTCCGTCCGCAGGTTCCTCCCGTAAGCTTCCGCCCTCCGGTTCCTGCCCGTTTTGACCTTCGTTCTCCCGAACCGCATCTTCCCGCTCCAGTTCCCTTTTCAACCACAATATCGCCGTAACGATATGCCTGCATATACTGCGGGAAGGGCAGCTGCAGGCGCTGTCCGTAAGAGGCGCGCGGATGATGCAGTTTTCCTCCTTTAAGGCAACCGCCGCCTCCCCGTCTGTCCATGTAAGAGAAGGGCTCTCCGCCTCCAAATCCTTTACCGCCCGTTTTACTGTTCCCTTGTTGGAAATACCAATGAGATAATCATCATCTACATTTTTTATCAGGGCTTTCAATGTATCCATATTTTTTCCCTTTATCAGCCATTCATAACTTTTCCCATAAAATCCCCCAGCGCTTCCGGCGTCATGGCTCCCACATGAGCGCCAATATCCGAAAGCTTCTGAGCGGTGTTCCTGTCGTAAACCGGATTTGCCTCGCTGTCAAGCGCCGTCAGGCAAATCAGCTTTGCGCCGCTCTCGATAATCCCCCGGCTTACGCTTAAAAGGCCCGAAACGCTGCCGCCCTCGCATAGGTCGGAAACCAGCACCACCATGGTTCTGTGGGGATTTTCAACCAGTCCCTCGCAGTACTGCAAGGCCCCCGCAATATAGGTGCCTCCGCCCAGCTGGACGCTCATAAGGGTGGCGACCACGTCCTCCATCTGGGAGCTCAAATCCACCACCTGAGTGTCAAAGATGACAAGCCGGGTATCCAGCATGGGAAGGCGCGCAAAGATTCCCGCCATCACCGCGCTGTGTATCACGGAATCCAGCATGGAACCGCTCTCATCCACGGCAATAATCACCCGCCAGGCGCTGTAGTTTCTGGTACGCCTGTTAAAGTACACCTGCTCTAACTGCAGCCTCTTGTTTTCCGTGTCATAATGCTTTAAGTTCCTGCGGATGGTTTTCTGAATATCCAGATTCCGTATGGAGGGAATGGGACTGCCGGCATTTCTGTCGATTCTCCCAAGGAGAGAACGCCTGATATCCTGCTGCAGCTTTTCCGCAATCTCCTCCGCCACCTTCCTGATAATTCTCCTTGCGGTGTCCAGCACCTCGCCTTTCATCAGATGCTTTAACTGCAAAATGGTTTTCAAAAGCTCCTGATTGGGCTCTAACTTTTCCAGAACCTCTTTATCCGTCAAAAGCTCCGTCATCCCGTAATTATCCAGCGCATGGCGCTCTAAAATCTCCACCGTCTCCTTTGGAAAAAGCTTCCGTATCCGTGTAATCCAGGTTGCCGCCGTCAGACGGCTGGCGCCCGTGCCTCCCTTTCGGACGTCGTCGCCCTGCTCCCTGTTATAAAGAAAATCCAGCGCCTCCTCCAAATCCACACAGGAAACCCCTTCCGAAAGTCCGGCGTTTCCCTCAAAGCCCATCTGATTTTTGGCATAGCCTCCTAAAATAAGCCGCCATCTGTTTAACTGACCTGTATTCATTCTTCTGTTCCCCGCCTGCCCCGGTGCATGTGCGCATACAAATCCAGCGCCTCCCCGTATTCATATTCCGCCGGCAAAACGCTTCTCCCTTTAAAAAGCGCCTTTTTCTCCGCCCCGTTTAAAGCTGCCGCCTCCCTGGCAATCCTGTCGATTTCCAGCGGGGTAAAGTAGCCGAAAGCCTGACGCATCTCCGGCAGAAGCTTCATGAAATCCTCTCCTGAAAGTTCCTTTAAAAGTCCGTCAATCATGGGAAGAAATCCCTGACGGGCAAAAATAAAATCTCTTGCCGTATAGAAAAGCCCCCGGAGGAACTCTCCGCTTTTTGCCCTCTGCTGTTCGGTTCCCTCCAGATATCCCGCCGCCGTTTCCCTTATCCGCTCATCTGTCCCTCCGTCATATCCGTGAAGAAGTCCAAGGACAGCCCCTTCCAGCCCCGGTGAAATCTCCCTGGCGCAAAGAAGCCTTTCAAATGATTCCAAAAGCACCGGACGGAAGCCGGCAAACTGCGCCTTGCCTGTGATTTGATACAAGGACAGACAGTGCTCCATGCATTCCCACTGTTGCCCGTCCTTTACTCCGGCCATGGAGGGCAGGAGCTGTACAATCTTCTGAAAGGCAATACCAAGAAGCCTTGAAATTTCCCCGGCGTCTTCCGTCTGGTACAGCTCCTTAAGCTCATAGAGCATCCGCAGATGGGAAAAGCCCTCCGCCAGGGAAAAGAAATCCCCGTCCTTTGCAAGAACCTCGTCCATATGCGCCCCGAAACCCGCCTGCTCCTTCAAAAATCCCATCAGAAAGCCCCGGGTCATAAGGCGGGCCGCCTCCCTGCTGCCAACGCTTTTTTCAAAAGCCTTTAAAAGCTGCGCCCGGGACGCCTCCATGACCGTTCCCCCGGCCATGGACACATCCACTAAAGCCGCCAGAACCTGACTGGAAAACCGGTAGCTCCAGATTTCCCGAATCCTGTTTTTATCCCTCCGGTTTACCAAATCCGCGCCCTTTAGTCTTCTGGCAAAGCCTGTCTCTAAAAACTCCATCTGATACAGAAAACGGCTCATTTCCAGATGTCTTTTCTTCGTAAACAGCGAAAGCTCCACCTCTCCTCTGGCAGCAGTCTGAATCTTAAAGCCGTATTTTTTGCATTTTTCCTCAAAATCAGATAAAAGACGCGGCCGGGGCGCATCTGCGCAGAGCTCTCCCACCTGCCTCCCCGTATTGATTTCCTGCAAAAGCCGCAGCGGCAAATCCGTGGAGGGGTTGCATTCCCCTTTCACAAAGGAGGAAAGGGCCGCATCCCTCAGCTCAAAAAGCCCCGGCTCCCTCTTGCCTCGAAGGGCCGCCAAATCCTTTGCCATCATAAGCGCGCAAATCTCATCATAGGAGGAGACCGCCTCCTTTTTTCTTCTCGCCGCCCTTCCAGTGCTTACCAGCTGATGGAGCACCGCCTTTTCATATACTCCGACAGGCGAACCTTCTTCCGCAATCCCTTCCCACACCTGCTGATAAAATCCGGGGGACGGCATTCCGCTGGCGTAGCCGTTCTGCGCATCCGCCGCCTCCATAGAATAGGAAAGGGGATAAACCCCCTGATTTTCAGAGGAAATATCATGTAGCTTTACCTTATCTCCGGTATAGGAAAGCTCCCCGTCTTTTTCTGTAAGAAGTCCCGTAAGGCCGTCCACATGAAAGCCTCCCGTAACCACCAGAACCTTTCCGTACTCCCGGCAGGCTCCTGCAATCTGTTCCGCCATGTACCGCTCCCGCAAAAGGCAGCCGTCCTCCTCAAGCTCCTCCTGCGGCGTATGGCTTCTTAACAGGGAGCAGTAAGCGTTCATCTGAACCATAAAGGCTTCCGTCTCCATAAAAAGCCCGCCGATTTCAAAATATTTTTCCCAGATTTCATCAAAGCTGCGAAGATTTGTTTTCTCACAGAGAAGCTTTATGTACCTGCTTCTGCTCAGCAGATAATCGTCGTTTACGGTCTGCTTCCAGGCTCTGGTTCCCAGAAGGATTTCCCCGTAGGGAAGGTCGATAAAGCGCGCCGGAATTTCCCTTCTTTCCGCCTCCCGGACAGCAACAAGCTCCGGCGAGCAGTCCAGAAAAGGGTAGTAGCATTTGTAATCTTCCTTTTCCTCCTTAAGAAGCCCCTTTTTGTCCTTATAAAAATAGTACAGCGCCACAGGCGCTTTCGTGTCCCTGTGAGAGAGCACCGGAATCATCTCCCCGGCATTTGCCGGGCCTTCAATCAGAATACAGCCAGGTCCGTAAGCGGCGATTGCCTTTTGCAGATGAAAGGCGCACACAGGGCTGTGATGGCGCACCGGAAAAAACAGCGCCGGCGCGGAGAAATCCACTTTTTCCCGGTTCCTTCCGCCTACCTCAGATATTTCCTGGCCTCGTAATAGCTGTTCCATAAACCGCCTTCTTTGCCTCCCTTATCCCGCACAACCGTCTGAAAATAACTCCGCAGCTTTTCCATATCGTCGCTGTTTTCCTTCTGCACAGCTCCCGTCAGGTTCTGGACAAGACAGCCCAGGTCCATCCGGGAATCCCCGTAATAATAAGCCGTCATCATGGTCTGGTAATAAACGGAAACCGCCTCCGCCGTGCTCATCACCGCCGAGGGCCTGTCGATGCGGTGTCCCATGGAGGATACTCCTTCCCTTAGCTCATGGTAGGTGGAGGCCAAAAGCTCCGCCACATCCTCGTCCACGGGCATATCGACGCCGCTCTCGCGGGCAAGGGCCTCCACTTCATTTACAATAATCTGCTTTTCAAGGGCCACGTCCTTCACCGGCATCACCGTCTCAAAATTGAAACGCCGCTTCAGGGCGCTGCTCATCTCATTGACGCCCTTGTCTCTGGTATTGGCCGTCCCGATAACGTTAAAGCCTGCTCTGGCAAATAAAAGCCCCTCCTCCCCAAGCTCCGGCACATTCAACACCTTGTCGCTGAGCACAGAGATTAAGCTGTCCTGAATCTCCGCCGGAGTACGGGTAATCTCCTCGAACCGGGTGAGAATCCCCTTTTCCATTCCCACATATAAAGGAGCCGGAACAAGCGCTTCCCGAACCGGCCCTTTGGCCAGCAAAAGCGCATAATTCCAGCTGTATTTAATCATATCCTCCGTAGTGCCCGCCGTCCCCTGAATGGTGTTCGTGCTGGTTCCGCTGACAGCCGCGGACAAAAGCTCGGACAGCATGGTTTTGGCCGTTCCCGGCTCTCCCACCAGCATAAGCCCCCGGTTTCCCGCAAGCGTGATGATACAGCGTTCCACCAGAGCGTCGTTGCCCAGATATTTCCTCCTGATGACAATTTCTTCCCCGTTCCAAAAAAGCGGCTCTCTGCTCCCCAGAATAAAGGTTCGAACTGCCTTCGGCGACAGCTGCCAGTTTTCCGGCTTTCTCCCGGTATCCGACGCTTTCAGCGCCAAAAGCTCCTTCCGATAACGCGCCTCCACAGGCGGCTTGATTTCCGTTTTGTTTTCCATGACACTGTGCCCCTTTCCTGCTGTTTCCAAAGTTGGTTATAGTATAGCAAAAAGGGGGGAGGGTGTGCAAGGGGGACGCAAAAAGGGCACAAAAAGGACGCGCAAAGGAAGGGAGGCATCCTTCCTTTGCGCTGGCTTTGGCTTGCCACAGCTCTTTCTGCTCGCCATGTTCTATGAAGGAATGCCTTTCGCTCTTTCCTAGGGAAAGGTTTTCTTTTTGTGACATAGCGCAGGGCCATACATATCAATTCATTTCGGGAGCAGTCGCTTTTCGCCGCCAGAGCGTCAGAAAAAGGAAAAGACAGCCGCTTTGAGGGAGGCGGCTGCCTTTTTGGAGATTGGTGACAAGCTGGACTTTTTCGTTTTTGGTTTGATAGGCTAATTTCTCCATTCAACGATATCATCAATTTTTTTGCGTGGTCTTTCTTTGGGAAATTCATTCGGGTAGCCAAACGCAATCGCTGCGATAAGCTGTCCGTCACTGTTTAACCATTCGCATAGTTCTGAATACGCAAAATAAATATCACATATCCAAAGGCTGCCTATTCCTTTTTCAGTAGCGGCAAGAAGCATATTTTGTATGGAAGCGCTTATAGATTGAATATTGCAAATTTCATAAATATGTTCTTCCGGTGTCAATTCTGACAAAATATCTTTTCCCAAAGAATTCACAACAAAAATTATAGTTGGAGCTTCTTCCATGATATCCACAGTATATTTTGCCGCGGCTATATGTTGTTTGCTTTGTGGTAATAAAGCACTTTCGTTTTCTTCCCGTTCAATTCCCCGGCGGAAAACCTTCAGCATTTCTTCTTTTGCATTTCCCTGTATCACAATATATTTCCATGGCTGTCTGTTTTTTGAAGAAGGTGCTTTTATTCCACTTTGGATAATATCCACAATATCTTCCTGAGATATCGGTTTATCTGAGAATTTTCTTATACTTCGCCTGTCATAAATGGCAGAAATCATTTTTACATGTCCTTTCAAATTCCGATTTGTTATTGCGTTCAGTCTAGCACATTTACAGAACATCTACAAGATTCCGCATATAAAAAAGCAGACCGACTAATCTCTCCACCTGACAATGCAAAAAAGAGCGCCATATTTTGGGGAAGCCCGCTGTATTCATGAACATTCAATGTATCACTGATAGCCCACTGTATTCATGAACATTCGATATATCACTGATAGCCCGCTGTATTCTCAAAATCCTGATGGATATATTTTTGAAAGTCCGCCGTACACAGCCTGGAAGGATGCGCTTTTCCTCAAGAAGCCCTTAAAAAAACACCGGCACCTGACGAGGTATTTCACAAGTCTGGTACCGCTGTGTTTTTGTAGAGCGGGAGCGCGGCGACGGAGGAAAAGCGCATCCTTCCAGGCGTCACCGTTCTCCTCCAAATACCCCATATCCTTCCTTATATCAATCCCGGTCGGCAGGAAAATACACCGCAACCACAGTCCCCTCATTCACAACACTTTCCACCTCAATCTCCGCCCCGTGCAGCATTGCCGCATGTTTCACAATGGAAAGTCCCAGTCCGGTTCCTCCGATTTCCCGGGAGCGCCCCTTGTCCACCCGGTAAAATCTCTCGAAAATGCGTTCCTGATGCTCCTTCGGGATTCCGATGCCTGTATCTGACACCTTAAGCTCTGCGCCTCCGTCCTTTTTACGTACCGTAACAAAAACGCTGCCGCCCCGGCGGTTATATTTAATGGCATTGTCGCAGAGATTAAACAAAATCCCCTCAAGAGGCGCTCTGAAACCGGAAATCACAGCCGGTTCGCCGGAAAGCTCAACGCTTACGTCCGCCCGTTCCGCCGCCGGCATAAGCGCCCGCACCGTCTCCTGTGCAAGAAAATACAAATCAATTTCCTCCCGATTCATCTCCTCCGCTCCCTCGTCAAGATGAGAAAGCTTCAAAATGTCCTCCACCAGAGAAATCATGCGCCCGGCTTCCCCGTAAATCCGGCCGGCAAATCCGGGGATATCCTCCGGCTTTACCATTTTGTTCATCATAAGTTCCGCGCTTCCCGAAATCGTATGGAGCGGCGTTTTCAGTTCATGGGACACATTGGCTGTAAATTCGCGCCTTATCTGCTCCGCTTTGCGGATTTCCTCCTGCTGCGCCTCGATTCGCTCAAGGAGCGGCGTGATTTCCTCATAGCCGGCCTCAGAGGAGGGCTCGTCCAGATTCAGCTCGTTAAGGGGCTTTACAATTGCTTTCGATAACCGGGACGCCAGAAACAGGGACAGAATGAATGCCACCATAATAATCAGACAGATGGGCTGGAGCATTCCCATCACCAAAATAACCGGCGTATTCTGGGCAATGGAAAGCCGCAGCACCGTTCCGTCCGGCAGACGTCTGGCACAGTAGACCGCCCTCTCAAGCAGGGTCGTGGAATATCTCACGCTTTCGCCGTATCCTTCGGAAAACGCCTCCCGGATTTCCTCCCTTTCCAGATGGCTTTCCATTTCCACCGCCTCCGACCTGCTGTCAAATAGCACAGCGCCGCCTTTGTCTATCCATGTAATGCGATAATCCTTTGTATTAAGCCCTTCAAAGTAGCCTGCCCCCGCATGGATAACGCCGGAAGCGGCAAGGTCCGTCTGCATTGCAAGCTGCCTTTTCTGAATACTGGAAAAATAATCATAGAGAATTCCGATAAACATGACAAGAGAGGCGGCAAAAACGCTTAACGCCACAACACACATGGATTTGAAAATACGTTTCGTCATATTGTCCTTTCTTTATCCTTCCATCCGGTATCCAACGCCCCGGACGGTTTCAATATAATCACCGCAATCGCCAAGCTTTGCGCGCAGAGTGCCGATATGCACGTCAACTGTGCGGGTTTCCCCCATATAGGAAGCGCCCCACACGCTTTGAAGAAGCTGTTCCCTTGTAAATACTCTGCCGGGATTGTCCATGAGGAGCCGGAGAAGCTCAAATTCCTTTAAGGTGAGCGGGACTCTGCTTCCGCCCACAGAAACAGTATGCCCGTCCATATTCAGTTCAAGACTCCCCATACGCAAAATTCTTACTTCTTCTTTCGGCCTGCTTCTGCGCAGCACCGCCCTTATGCGGGATATCATTTCCATCATTCCGAAAGGCTTGGTCAGATAATCGTCCGCCCCAAGGTCCAGCCCGATAACCCTGTCGTATTCCGTTCCTTTGGCCGTCGCCATAATCACCGGAAGATGCTCTGTAGCCGCATTGCCGCGGAGACGTTTTAAGATGGCAATTCCGTCCATCATAATCCCGTCTTCCTCGGGCAGCATAATATCCAGCATGATAAGCTCCGGCATTTCCTCCTTAAGGGCCGCAAACAGCCCCTTCCCGCCGGAGAACCCCCGCGCCTCAAATCCTGCGGTGTTCAGCGTATATATCATCAGCTCCCGAACCGAATTGTCGTCTTCCACACAATAAATCATCCGCCCTTTTCCTCTCTCCTTTTTTCGCCGTGTATTCCATCTTACAATACTATTTTCAAATCCGCTATGCGGGTATTGTAAAATTTCTGTAAAAAAGTAACCGCCATGCATACAAAGCGGCTGAAAAAATGAGCCCTGTACGCATAAATTGTCTGAGAAGTTCCCTGCAAAAACGCAGCCGCACTTAATATTTATCCGTACAGGGCCATATTTCATATTTGTTTTTGTTTTTTCCGGCATGCAGCGTCCTAGGTGGGTATCCGAAGCACCTGCCCGATGCTCAGAGCATCGCTGCTTATTCCGCTCATCTGCTTGATGGCGTCCACTGTGGTATTAAATCTTCTGGCAAGCAGCCATAGGGTATCCCCGGAGCGGACAATATATTCAAAATAAGGGGCGACGCCTTCGGAAGGAATCTTCAATACCTGACCGATGCTCAGCTCGTCGCCGGTCAGGCCGTTTAATCTTTTGATTGCGTCCACCGTAGTATTAAATCTTTGGGAAAGCAGCCATAAGGTATCCCCGGATTTTACCGTATAAATGGTAACGCCCTCCTCCGGCTTGGGGATAGGAACGTTTTCCAGAACTCCCAGATAAGCGTCATAGAGCGCGCTCCATGTAGCCGGCCCCACAACGCCGTCAGGAGAAAGCCCCATAAGCTGCTGAAATGCAATTACGCCCTGCCTCGTTCCGTTCCCGAAGATACCGTCCTGGCTTACGGACGGGATACCGGCATAAAATTCCGACAGCATATCCAGAAGATATTGAAGGGTAATCACGTCATTGCCTCTGTCCCCCTGACGCAAAACCACATTCGGAGGAACGGTTCCTATTCCGAGGCTGGTTCCTTCGCTGTCAAGCTCCGCCAGTCTGGTCACCGCCGTGTAAAGGCTGGATATTTTATACCATGTGGATTTTCCCACAATCCCGTCGGGCGTCAGATTGAAAATCTCCTGAAATCTGGTCACCGCCGCCCGGGTACTGCTTCCAAAAACCCCTGTTTCATCACTAATCACCGGAATGGCGGGATAGTTTTTCCGTATCCTGTTCAGCCAGGTCTGTATGGTCTGCACATTCAATCCGGTGCTGCCCGTCTGAAGCGGCGCGCCGGGATAGGAGGATAATACGCCGGTAACTATATTTGTCTGCGCAATTTCGATATCCGGCGGATAGTAATTCCGAAGTATCTGCAAAGGAGTAAGCCCCTGCTGCGCCAGCGTCACCGTTCCCCACTGGGAGAGTCCCGCGCAGGTGGAGGTGGTTCCGTTGCAGAAGGAGGTGAAATAAGGCGCATTCTGTCCTTTTATCCGCACATATTCGTTAAAAATCTCATCCACAATTCTGCTGATGGATTCGTAAATGGTGCGCCCGTAAACAAAAGCCTGGTCGTAGGCGGTGCTGTTTGTAATGTCAAAGCCATAGCCCCGGCTTCTGTACCACTCCGTAAAAACCCGGTTCAGCGCAAAAGTGATAATCGCATAGATATTGGCCCGCAGAGCCTCCTGCGGCCAGGTGGGATAGATTTCGCTGCTCGCCACATTTTTTACATAGTCGGGGAAGGAAACCTGCACATTGGCAGCCTGGGACGCCGGACTTCCCAGATGCACCGTAATCGGATTCGGGATTACCACATAGCGGAGCACATAGGCCGAGGATAGGGGCCCCTCCTGATGCCGCTCCCCTTCCATCGCCACGGCAGGCTTTCCGATTGTGATTTCCATCGTGCCCTGCCGTCCGCCGCCTCCCGTCTGTCCGTCTTCCTTTCCCTCTGGAACAAGGGCAAGGGGCAGCACGGCTCTCTCCCCTTCAAAAATTGCAACTCCTGAAACATGGACGGGAAGAAATCCTCTCACCCCGGCAAAAACCTCGTAACTCTTATAAGGCTCTCCGGAATATCCGGAATCCAGAGAAAGACTCTTATCCACAGTTTCCAGGGAAACCATCGGCGTCTCCCCGTTTTCATCTGTCGTCAGCTCATAAACCGGACGCCCCGCGGCGTCCTGAATCCTTACCTGTACCCCGCTTATAGGAACGGCGCCGTGAGCTGTCCTTGCCTGCACAAGCAGATAACCAATCGCCATAAAAAACTTCTCCGCAATAGCTTTCGTATCATTCTATGTAAGAAAATGAAAAACGGTGCCTGTACGGACAGGAAACAAAACTTATTTCAGAAAGAGATGCAGCAGCTTTTCATAAGATTCCCGGTAAGGCTGGTAACGCATGGGCAGGTCGAGCCAGAGCTTTTTATCCACAATGCTTTTATAATGGGAAAAAGCGTCAAATCCCGCCCTTCCGTGATAAGCGCCCATGCCGCTCTCCCCGAAGCCGCCAAAGCCCATATGGCTGGTGGCAAGGTGAATCACTGTGTCGTTCACGCAGCCGCCTCCAAAGCTGCAAAGAGACGTGACCTTTTTGGCGACAGAGGGATTTTTCGTAAATATGTAAAGCGCCAGGGGATGCGGCCCCTCGTTAATTTCTTTCAGCATTTTATCAAGGCTGTCATAGGTCATAACCGGCAGCACCGGCCCGAATATTTCCTCCTTCATCACCGCGTCCTCATAAGTGACATTGTCCATGATTACAGGCTCTATCTGCAGCGTCTCCCGCCTGCTCTCTCCGCCACAAATCACTTTATTTTTATCCAGAAGCCCGCAAATCCGGTCGAAATGTTTCTCGTTAATGATTTTCCCGTAGCCGGGATTTTCCAGAGGCTTTCTGCCGTACTGCCTTATAAGCTCCTTTTTCAGCTCCGACACCAGAGCGTCCTTTATCCCCCTGTCACAGCAGATATAATCCGGCGCAACGCAGGTCTGCCCGCAGTTTAAAAATTTTCCAAACACAATCCGCCTTGCCGCCAGCTTAAGGTCCGCGCTCCTTTCCACAATACAGGGGCTTTTCCCCCCAAGCTCAAGAGCCACGGGGGTCAGATGCTCCGCCGCCTTCCGCATAACCTCTTTTCCCACCGACTGGCTGCCCGTAAAAAAGATGAAATCAAACCTTTCCCGGAGGAGACAGGCGTTCTCCGCCCTCCCGCCGGTAATCACCGCAACGTACTTCTTCGGGAAGCACTCTGCAACCAGCTTTCCTATAAGCTCGCCGGTGTAAGGCGAGTAGGCGCTTGGCTTAAGCACCACCGTATTGCCCGCCGCAATCGCATCCACAAGAGGGTCAAGGGTGAGTAAAAAAGGATAGTTCCAGGGACTCATAACAAGCGTCACCCCGTAAGGCGAGGGCTTTTGAAAGCTCCGGGAGGCGAACTGTGCAAGAGGCGTTTGGACCCTCTTTTCCCGTGAAAAGGCGCGCGCATGCCGCAGCATATACCCCAGCTCGTCAAGCACCAGCCCCGTCTCGCACATATAACTCTCGAACGCGCTTTTCCCCAAATCCTTATAAAGCGCCCGGGCAATCTCCTTTTCGTTTTCCCTGATACACCTTCGCAATTTTTCCAGCGCCCTAATCCTGTAATCAACGTTCAGCGTCGCTCCCGACCTGAAAAAAGCCCTCTGCCTTTCTACAATTTTCCCAATCTCGTTTTCCGTCATATAAGTTCCTCCCGCTTTCTTTGACTCTTTCAGCCAAAATATGTATAATACAACTACCTCTCACCTGAAAGGAGCGCCCAATGAATAAAGCCTACTGTATGAACCACAAGGAAATTGAAATCTCCGGCATTCTGATTGCATACCAGACAGTTACCGGCGGCCACAGACCCCATCACTGGCATGAGGAGTTAGAGCTCCTTTACCCCTTAAACGGAGAATCTTCCATCACCATTGAGGGAAAGAAATACCGTCTTTTAAAAAAGCATCTCATAGCGGTGGAGTCCTGCAAGGTGCACAGCACCCACTCCTATAAGGATACAAGTATGTACATCTGCATCCACATTTTAAAGAAGCGTATGCAGACATTTTTCCCCGATATCGAGCTGTACCAGATTGAATGCTATCCTGAGCAAATCCCCGACGAGCGTTTTCCGGCTTACCTTGAAATCTGCCGGATGATGGAGACCCTGACCCGGATTTATATCGAGGACGCCACCGCCTTCCAGCTGGAAGCACAGGGGCTTGTTTTCCAGATACTTGCCCGCCTGATTCGGGATTTTTCCACAAATACAGCCCCGAAGCTGAACGACACCGACGTTCTCACGAGGGAGCGAATCCGGGAAATTATCACCTATGTGGAGGAGCATTTCCGCGAACCCGTATCCCTCCAGGATATCGCCTCCCATATCGGCGTCGGAAAAGAGTATTTCTGCCGCTTTTTCAAGAAAAATATGGGAATTTCCTTTGTAAATTATCTCAACGAAACGCGGCTCACCCACAGCTATCACGACCTTGTAAGCACGGACGCGCCTGTGGCGGAAATCATGGAAGCCAACGGCTTTACCAACCAAAAGCTCTTTAACCGCGCCTTTAAGGAGCTTTACGGCTGTACGCCCTCCGCCGCCCGGAAAAACAGCGGCGAGCGGCAGTACAACATTTCCTCCTATCTCGTGCCCCCCGCACCGCCCGTTTGACGCGCTAATTCTGCCTGTAAATCTGCTCTCCGTATACCGGGGAATATCTTACAGGCTTTTTGCCGTCCAAATCCTCTCTGTGCATGTCCACCGCCGTAATCTGATGGTTGTCATAGGTGGTGTAATAGTAAATTCCCTTATCGCAGTTACAGCAGCAGGTATAAATAGTCGTCTCATATTTTCCCTCCGATACCTCGCAGCATCCCCTCTGCTGGTCAACGCTTCCCAGAATATGAAAGAACTGACTGACGCTTTCCTCTTCCGAATCCCCCGATATGGAATTCATTTTTACAAAGGCGGCGCGCACGAACCGGGAGCCGGAGGATAAGTCCCCGGGCAGTCCCAGCGCCCCCATGCCCCGGCTGTAGGCATGAAGCGGCAGCGCGTCCGAAAAACGGTTTACGGGCTCTCCCCGCGATAAATTCATGTAATCATTTAACCGGAACAACTGCTCGTCAAAAGGCGGATTGTTAGTGAGGATTCCCGCCGGATTTTCATAAATCCGAAGTCCCTCCCTTACCGATTCCACCGTCACCGCCCCGTTCCTGTCCGCGATAATCCAATGAAGCTGTGCCAGAGGAAGCCTGTCGCTGAAAGGCGTGTTTATCAGGTTGATTCTTTCCAGTTTTTTCCGGGCCTCGCTTACCGAAGCACAGTCTCCTAAAATCCACGGAATAAATTCAAACTGAGCGATATTGTCCTTATCCTGACATTTCTCTCCATAAAAAGCGTTTCCCACAAAATTAAGCCCCGCCATACCAAGCCCCTTTTCATTCACGGCTTCATAGTACAGCGGACAGCCCTCCTCCACGTGGGCCATTCCAATCATCCCGTAATGCCTCTCCATCTCACCTGCTTCACGAAAATGAAAGGCATACGCCCGGGGCGTTACCACGATTTCATCCCCATAGGAAAATTCGTAATCCAGCGTTCTCCCGAAATAAAAATCCTTCGTTTTATAAGTTGCTGCCGTACACATAGCTTCGCCTCGCTTTCATAGACTTAAAAGTATTATCCCACAAACAGACGCTTCTTACAACACAGGGCAGATTTTAACTGCGGAAATCAATTTTCGGATTCCGGTGAATTTAAACTGTGGAATATTTTTCCTGTGGTTTTGCGCTCTGTTCTCTATAGAAATTATCCATTTTGCCGATATATATAACAGAACATATAAATTTTAATCCAGGGAGGGATTGTCAAAGCATACGGATATGAATCGCTTTATAAAGTTCAAGCGGTCATGGTGATACCGCCTCTTAAGAAAGCCTGTTCCGACGAGAAAAAGCACCAGTCCAGACAGAAACATTCCAGTTCTCCGGCCAGAGGAATCTTTTCGGAAATACTGGACGAATCCTGTGAGAAAGAGCAGCAGAAAAACATCCATATCCGCACTAACGGATATACGAAAAACGCTCTTCCTTACGTCACTTTCATCAATCTGCGGGAGTACTGCTGACGCAGGACAAATGAAACCACATATGATTAGACGGGCTGCCTTACCGGGAGTTTACCGGCACGGCAGCCCCTTTCTGCCTTACATAAAAATTCTTTTTATATGAATAAATTCTAAACAATTTGTAAACTGGCCATTTTTTACTTGTTGAAAATGAATTTACATGTTAAGATAATTATGTCATTTTTCTGAAATGTTCTATCTTTTCTTGCAATTAACTGACAATGCTATTCATTGTTCTTTGTTAGAAATCCGGACTTCAATTGACAATTTATACATAGAAAGGAGTATTTACATATGGATTATAATTCTTTTTCCGAAATCACCCCCGATATCGTGCGCCTTGCAAAGCTCAGCGAAGAGGCTGATATCATAGACTCAGAACTTTTTACCAGGTATGATGTCAAAAGAGGTCTCCGGGACTTAAACGGCAAGGGCGTTCTGGCCGGCCTCACCAATATTTCGGACGTCCGTGCCAAGGAAGTGGTTGACGGCGTTGAAGTTCCCGTCCACGGACAGCTCTTTTACCGGGGCTACAACATCAGGGATTTGGTGAACGGCTTCACAAATGAAAACCGTTTCGGCTTTGAGGAAATTACCTACCTGCTTTTATTCGACCGGCTGCCGGATACGAAGGAGCTTGAAAACTTCCGAAAGCTTCTTTCAGGATACCGTTCCCTTCCCACCAGCTTTGTCAGAGATATCATCATGAAAGCGCCAAGCAGCGATATGATGAACACGCTGGCGCGAAGCGTGCTTACGCTGTATTCCTACGACGAGAGGGCCGACGACGTTTCTCTGCCCAATGTACTGCGTCAGTGCCTGCAGCTCATCAGCATGTTTCCGCTTCTGTCCATCTATGGCTATCAGGCATACTGCCATTATCATGACGGCAAGAGCCTTTTTATCCATCAGCCTGACCCGAAGCTTTCAACTGCTGAAAATATTCTGCGGATTTTGCGTCCTGACAGCGCCTACACCCCCTTAGAGGCAAAGCTTCTTGATGTGGCGCTGGTGCTTCACATGGAGCATGGCGGCGGTAACAATTCCTCCTTCACCACCCACGTGGTGACCTCCTCCCTGACGGACACCTACTCCGTAATTGCCGCGGCTATCGGTTCTCTGAAAGGCCCCCGCCACGGCGGCGCCAACATCAAGGTTGTACAGATGTTCGAGGAGATGAAACAGGAGGTTAAGGACTGGACAGACGAGGAAGAAGTGGGCAATTACTTAAAGCGGCTCCTCCACAAGGAGGCCTTTGACCATGCCGGCCTGATTTACGGCGTGGGCCATGCCATTTATTCAAAATCCGACCCCCGTGCCGTCATCTTCAAAACCTTCGTGGAAAAGCTCTCCGTGGAAAAGGGCCTGGAAAAAGAGTTCGCATTGTACTCTCTGGTCGAGCGGCTTGCGCCTGAAATTATCGCCGGTGAACGGCAGATGTACAAGGGCGTCAGTATTAACGTGGACTTCTACTCCGGCTTCGTTTATCATATGCTGGGGCTTCCCATGGAGCTTTACACGCCTATCTTTGCCATCGCGCGTATCTCCGGCTGGAGCGCCCACCGCATGGAAGAGCTGGCAAACAACGGCAAGATTATCCGTCCGGCTTACAAGCCGATTTGCCCGTACCGCGATTATGTGGATATTGCGGACAGAAAGAACTGACTCCCGGCTTGGAAAACTCATGCACGATTTTAACTGTACCAAAGCAGATGATATGAATTTTGAACTTATGTCAGAACGAACAAGGTATTTGAAAGAAAATCCGAAGGGAGTGAGTGAAATGTGTCGCATTATGGAAGATATGAGGAATGAATCCTTAAATGAAGGAATACAGGAGGAAAAGCGGATGACAGTAATCCGAATGTTGACAGATGGAATGTTGACACTCGAAAAAATTGCGGAATATGCAGGGCTTCCCCTCGACGAAGTAAAAAAACTGAAAGCAGAATAAACTTCTTAGATAAACACCGGTCAGGAATTTGAACGCAGATTCCCGGCCGGCGTTTAACTTTAAATCAGATACCCATTTCCAGCTCCGTACTTACCTTGCTTTGCAGTAATATTTTCAGCACCGCATAAGCGTCTGCGCCCGAGATGCAATGGGATTTCCGGTAATATTCAGGAATATACCTCTGATAATCCTCGGCAAAATCCAGAATCCCCCTCTGAATCTGCGTCACCTGCCCCGGCTCTGTATCCGGCTCCTTAAATACAAACCGGTATCCCTCCCTGCTCTCCTTATCCGTCACAATATCCGCCAGGCTTCCCTCCTTCGATGAAAGAAGCTGCTCCACCAGTAAATTATGGGTTTTGCCCGGATTATGCCATTTCCAGTATTCCCGGTTCTGCTCCTGGGAATACAGATAGCTTACCAGCTTTCCCGTATAAAGAAAAGGCTCCGTCGCATCAGGCTCCGCATTGTGAAAGGTGTTGGTTCCGGCTATGATTCCGGTTATCTCGCAATCCGGCTTCCACTCCCTTTTCACCAGCAAATCCAGTGAAAGCGCCCCGCTTCCCGCCCAGCCCACATCTACGGCAACGGCATGGCTGCAGTTTTTAAGAACCCTGCGGTAATAACGCCCTGCCGCCTCCATGGAATCCTCATAGTGCGTAAGCACTTCCGACCAGTGTGATATCAAGTATTCTTTTACTATAGCGGCATTTTTGTCCGTCAGACAGCTTTCCGGCGCAAGTCCGCTGCGCCTTTCAGCAATGGTTTTATCGTTCTGTCCGTTTGCCTCCCCGCAAAAATCCGCAAGTATGTCCATAAGCCCCATACTACGGAAAATATCCGACAGACAATAATTGCCGTTAATCTTATGGTCAACAAAGCGACGCAGGAAATCATAGCGGTCATATTTTGCAAGAAGCTTGACGGCTACCGTTCTTGACCAGTAAACATATTCCGCTTCGTAACAGGACATGTCCAGACCTGCTTCCCCTTCCTTTTGGTAGAGCCTGCGATACACCTTATCAAGTATTTCTCCGTCCCTGGACAAAAAAAGAATCTTATCTATGTTATGTACAGTTGCATAATTATGCACAAACCGACAGTATCCGACCGCAAAAATCCCGCCGTAAATATAGCCCAGCTCATAATCCGCCGGATATCCGACAAGGCCGTTATGTATTCTGCCGTTAACGATACCCCTGTACAGAGAGCCGGTTACAACAGACATATCCTCCGCCCGGTAAGGCATACCGGCAATATTGACATTCCGGTAAAGAATAGATTCCCATCCCGCCTCCTTTGCCTGCTTTTCGTCAGATTCTGGATTGTCCCCAATATGAATATACCTCAAATTCTCCCCGTAACGCCGGGCAATTTTCCGATACAGCTTTCCCTCAGCCTTGGATTCCTGCTCAAAGCAGGATACAAATATCTCTTCGATACCGACATATCCGCACTTTTTAAGCATTGCGTGAAGAATGTCCGGGGATAAGTACATATCCGAAGTACAGATAATCTTTTTCTCCGTGTTCTTTATCTTTTCCTGCAGCAGGGAAAATACTTCCTTCATGTAAGGATTAGCGTAGCAGAATGCAAGCTCCGTTTCAATCTCCGCCCGCATTCCTTCCTCTCCGGGAATCCCGGTTTTGTTCTCCATTTCCCCGTAAATCTGCGCCAGTGTAACCTCATAGCTCCCTGTGTCTTCATAAGCTTTCCGGCGCGCCTCCTGCTCCGCCATGCTGCGGATTCTCTCAAAGTCCATAAAATGCAGCTTCTCCCCCACAAAGAAAAACAAATCTGCGGGTGCCGCAACGGGACGGAGTATCAGGGTGTCAAAAATATCGAATGAAATGATATCAGCCGCACAAAGAGCCTCCGCCAGCTCCTCTGGCGTTTTTTGCAATGACAGCTGCGATTCCGGACGTTCGGGAATACTTTTCCTGCTGTCAGGATAAAGGATTTCTTCCTGCATGTCGCGGAAACCGGCCAGCCAGAGAAGGTTCATCCATAAGAGGGACGCCCACGCATATAGCCGTCCCCGTGTTCCCGGTTTTTCCAGACGTAGCTTGTAATATTTCTTTTGAATGACAGGTATGCGGTTTACCAGAGCCTGATAGATGTGTATTCTGATTTTCATAGCCTTTCTATGTATTCCATCGAAATATTTTGCTTTTCGTCCATATAGTCCTTCTCATTAAGTCCCACTATCTCACAGGCCTCGCTTAAATCTATGTCAAACTTCTCCATAATCCTGTCCACCGCTTCAACCAGACCCTTACGGCGGCCTTGCGTTTCCCCTTCACTGTAGCCTTCTGCATATCCGTCCTCGTGCAGTTCTCTCCTGATATATTCTTCATTATATTCATAGATTGACATAGCAACCACCTCGCTTCTCTGCTCCAGAAAAAAGTCCTTTATGATATCCTTCTCAATACACTCCGTAACCGCTGATTCTGCCGCTTCTTTAAGCTCCATAACTTCCATGTTTTTCCTGACAGCAGCCACAAAATAAGCATATCCATAAAGTGACGGGCTTTTGTCAAGTAAATCTTTATTATGCTCCAGATTGATATTCAGTGTCTGCACTGTAAGCTCCATGCATCCTTTATCAGCAGATATTCCTTTCGCAGGTGTCTCGTAAGAATCCGAAAGTCTCTGTATAAATTTTTCTTCCCTGCGCTCTTTTCCGTTATAAAACACCACATAATGCGGTATTGGAATTGTAATTCTCCTGTTACTGCTTAAATCAACGTCTCCAAGTATCTTCTTGTATAAGTCGGCAAAATACAAAAACCCCCTGAGCGGCATGTTCGGGCAACAGGTAGACTGATGTTCATACAGACATAAATTACTGTCAATAACAAATGACACATCGTTTTTCATCTTAATAAAAATAGCATTATCCAATGTATTAACTTCCAGATTCTCATGAGATGTATAGTCTGTATCATTCAATGCATTGTAGAGTTCAAGAAGTCTGCTCTTGTCCTTAAAAAGCATTCGGAAAACCCTGTCCTTATAGGTTATATAAGGTCTGATTGCCTGTTTTGCTTTCCTTTGGTTATTTTTCTTCTTTTTCGACTGTGTTTTCTTTCGTGGCTGTTTTCTTTGGTTCATTGTTTTTCTCCTTTCCCTTTGCAGAGAGAAAACAATGACTGTAAAGAAAATTCGCCAAAATTCTTTCATGCATGTCCGGCTCCCTGCTTATTAATAGTTAGTTAATTGAAAATAGTAAGCAAGGATTCCATTCGCAAGCAGCATACAAAACATTGTTTTTTATAATCGCATTTAAACATCCGTTCTGTAAACCGCTCTTAATGTTCAACAGACAATGCACCCGATATGTGCATAAAAGATAATCAGATTGTTTGAACGTCTTTCCGTTAGAATTTCTTTGCTATGAAATTATAATATCAAAAGGCTTTTGGCATGTCAAGAGACGAATGATTAAAAATATTGTACTTATAATCCAATGTTCCCCTCAAATATATATTCCAAATTTCATAGTCTTTCAATGTGTTCCAACGGAATATTCTGCTTTTCATCCATATAATCCTTCTCGCTGAGTCCGACGCTCTCACAGGCCTCTCTTAAACCTATGTGAAACTTCTCCATCATCACATCTACCGCCTCGGTAAGACCCTTGCGGCGGCCGTCTGCATATCCGTCTTCCAGCAATGTCCTTCTGATATATTCCTCATTGTACTCATAAATTGACATAGCAACCACCTCGCTTCTCTGTTCCAGAAAAAAGTCCTTCAAGATGTCCTTCTCTATACATTCCTTAACCGCTGACTCTGTCGCCTCCAGAAGTTCCATACTTTCCATATTCCGGCGGACTGCCGCTACAAAGTAGGAATAGCCATAAAGAGACGGACTTTTCCTAAGCAAATCTTCATTCTGCCCGAGATTGATATTCAAGGTCTGTACTATGAGCTCCATACAGCCTTTATCTTTGTCTTCCCCCTTCATCGAGCCCTCATAGGAATCGGACAATTTCTGAATAAATTTTTCTTTTTTACGTTCTTTTCCATTGTAAAGCACTACATAATGGGGTGTTGGAATTGTTATGCGTCTGCTACTGCTTAAATCTACATTTACGAGTATTTTCCTGTATAAATCAGACAAATACAAAAGACCTCTAAGCGGCATATTCGGGCAATAAGTTGACTGATGCTCATACAGGCAAATATCTCCGTCAATAACAAACGATACATCATTCCTTATCTTGATATATAGCGCGTTGTCCAGTATGTTGACTTCCAAATCCTCATAAGACTTATAATCTGTATCATTTAATGCATTGTAAAGTTCAAGTAATCTGTTCCTGTCCTTAAAAAGCATACGGAAAACCCTATCTTTATAAGTGAAGTAAGGATTTACCATTGATTCTGTTTTTTCCTGGTCACTTTGTTTTTTCTGAATCTTATCTGTTTGCTCTTTCTTATAAGACGGTTTTCTTTGGTTCATTGTTTTTCTCCTTTCTTTTTGCAGAGAGAAAACAATGACTGTAAAGAAAATCTTCCAACGAATTCGGCAAAATCCTTTCATGCATATCCGGCTCCCTGCTTATTAATAATTAGTTGATTGAATAGTAAGCAAGGATTCCATTCGTAAGCAGCATACAAAACATTGCGATTTATAATCACATTTGAACATCTGTTCTGTAAACTGCTTTCAATGTCCAACAGACAATGCACCCGATGTGTGCATAAAAGATAATCAGATTGTTTGAACGTCTTTTCGTCAGAATTTCTTTGCTATGAAATTATAATATCAGAAGGATTTTTCACTGTCAAGGGCAGGTTGGGAAAAATATGGAACACCTATGATACTTTTCCCATAGAAGCCATCTTGAAGTTCCCTATACACATGAATTACTTATAAAAATATTCCAGCCTGAATAATATCATGTATACGAAGCATCCCAACTGAATATTTCTCCTTATCAATAACTGGCAAAACAGATAATTGTCTATCACGTTTTTCCATTATTCTTAAAGCTTCTACTGCTAAAATATTCTCTTGAATGGTAATTGGTTTTCTCGTCATTACATCTTCTACTTTTGAATTATATATATCCCTTTCCTGCTCCAAATATCTTTTTAAATCACCATCTGTAATCAACCCAACTAATTTACCCAACCTACTAATTACAGCAATTGCTCCAAGTCCGGTTCGGCTCATTTCACAGATAGCATTTTTAAGGCTTTCCCCTTCATATATAACCGGATTAGATTTTTCTGCATACATCAAATCAGATACCTTTGTTGTCAATTTCCTTCCTAAAGCACCAGATGGATGATACAAAGCAAAATCTTCTTTCTTAAATTTGCGCATTTTAGATATTACTGCTGCAATAGCATCTCCTACTACTAATTCAACTGTTGAACTAGAAGTTGGTGCTAACTGCAATTCGGTAGCTTCTTCAATTATTGGAAGTCTAATTAGAACATCAGCATACTTAGCCAGCGTAGATTCTTCATATGATGTCATTGCAATAATCAGTATCCCCATCATTTTAATATTAGGCAATATTTTGCATATTTCAGCTGTTTCCCCACTGTTACTTATTATAAGTAAGATATCATTTTCTGATATTACCCCCAAGTCACCATGTTGGGCCTCAGCTGGGTGAAGAAAAAATGATGGTATTCCCATGCTTGACATAGTTGCAGATATTTTTTTCCCAATATGCCCAGACTTCCCCATTCCGCAAAGAATTACTTTTCCTGTGCACCGATTTAAAATATTAACTACATCTACCATGACTTTTTCATTCAAAAAAAATTTCGTTTTTTCAAGTTCTCGTATCTCAATATCAAAAATATTTTCTATTCCTTTTATTATCTGATTGTTATTCATCTAGTCTCCTTGAACATATTATGTAATATTAAAACTTCTTCAAGAATATCCTTAAATTCTTCTATTGTTATCATATTTGCTCCATCAGACAAAGCATGTTCTGGAACTGGATGCACTTCTGCAAATATACCGTCAACTCCAATCGATGCAGCTGCTCTGGCCAAGTACGGGATATAGTCTCTATTTCCATCAGACGCCCCTTCTTTTCCCCCTGGTCTTTGTACGCTATGAGTTGCGTCATAAATAACTGGATATCCTAGATTTCTCATTTCAATTAAACTCGTCATATCTACTACCAATCGATTATAACCAAATGATGTCCCCCTTTCACATAAAAAAATCTGTCTTGCACCTGATACTTCTAATTTATTTGCAACATATTTCATGTCCCAAGGTGCCATAAATTGTGCCTTTTTAACATTTACTGCCTTTCCGGTTTGGGCTGCTGCAATTAACAAATCTGTTTGACGGCATAAAAAAGCTGGAATTTGTATAATATCTGCTACTTTTGCAACCTGTTTGGCTTGCCACGGTTCATGTATATCCGTTACAATCCCAAAATTATAAATATCCTTTACTTTCTGTAAAATACTTAGTCCTTTTTCAAGTCCCGGTCCACGATATGAATCAATTGATGTCCTATTTGCTTTATCAAATGATGCTTTAAAATAAAACTGCACATTTTTTTCATTTACAACTTCATATAATTCTTTAGCTATTTGCATAACCATATCTTCTGATTCAATCACGCACGGACCCGCTATAACTACGAATGTAGGCTTCATTTATTTCTCCTCCACTTCAGCTTCAAATAATTCTGCGATTTTACAAGCATATTCATAATCTTTTCTTTCATCGATATCTATAGCTTCTATACCTGATACTTCCTGAATATATGGAGAAAGGCCTATACGCCGGCTATAATCAGTAAATACTTCTTTCCTAAAAACATAAAAACCACTCGTTTCTATCCAAATTGGTTCCATATCTTGCGTCCTCGGGACATCGTTTAGTTCATAATTAATAGGCTGATTTCTATACCATGCAAATGTTTGTATCCGTTCTGCAGAAAATGCAGAATCATTTTCTCCACACAAAACATGTTCTAAAGCATTCTCTATCGAATTTCTGCTAATAAATGGGGATGTCGTATGTGCCAATACATAAATATCCGCTTCGACCTCCTTTATAAATTCGCGATAAATATCAAATCCTTTTATCTCATCTCTGTCAAGCCACTCTGGTCGTTCTTTATACTTTACCTTTTGAGGAAGAAATTCCTTTATAGTTGGAGTACTACAATACACATACACCTCTTCTATTTTCTTTACTTTACTTAAAGTGTTACATATATGCCAGCACATTGGATGCCCTGCTATTGAAAGAAGATTTTTATGTGGCAGTCTTTGCGAATTTAATTTTATTGGAACAATTGCTACAACTTTCATATTTTATAATTCCCTTTCTACCAATTATACCTTTCAGGATGTTTTAGACTTTCTAACACCCAAGGTGTCATATGTTCTTTATATTTTTCTAAAAAAGAAAAGCCTAATTTTTCTTTTTTATCAATACAACTCAATAATTCCATTGCAGAGGAAGCAATTACTATGCCTTTGCAAAAATGAACTTTATCACTAAAGTCTAAAATTTCAGATGGGAACATCCTGTCCATAATATAACAATCCCGAAAATCCTTATTATATATAACTTTGTCTCTGGGATGCGGCTTTATTACTACATAAAAACCTTCCTGTTCAAGTTTATCCACAATCTCTCGATATATATCAATTTGTGTTTTCTCATCATCTACCCACCCATCATTCACTAGTACAGATGTAAAAACAATAGCCAATTGATTTTTCAACTGAAATAGTTCCCCTAAATCATCCAAAAATATATTAAAAATTGCTCTCTTCTCTTCTTTGCTTAAAGCTTTTATCATATCTTCCCTTGGTCTTTCAATTATATTCGGATGTGTTATAGCAAGGTTTTTATTTTCATTTACTTCAATTGAAAGACAATCTGGATTTTGACCGCAACACATATATTTCCATCCACGCAAGTATCCCTCCTCATTTTCTTTTGACAGTTCTGGCAGTTCTTGTACACTCGGAGTCGCATAAATATGTTGAAAATGATTCATTCCATCTTCAATTAAATGATATTTTATGTGTTTTTCCTGGATATATAGTCCTAAATGATGCCCATCATAATAAGTATAAACATGTTTATATTCTTCTAAATTTACTTGAAGTTTTTGTTCCACTGCATGCATATGTAAATAGTGAAGCTCCAATAACCTTCCAATATCTTTTTCTTCTGGATAAAACCGTTGGGGTAACCCGTTTTTTGTAAAAATCATAATGTTATTAAATAATTCAATCTCTTTAAGTTTTAAACATAACTTAAAACAATTAGGAATATCGTCATATATTATTATATCTACTCCATTCATTTTTTCTGTTAAAACTTTAACAAGCGTAATAAATATTTGACTATAAGTACTACATATAAATAAAACCTCTCCTTCATCACAATATCCAAGTAAATTAACAAGTTCATTCTGGTTAACTAATTTTGCATTTTTCATCATTTCAAAAAATGTATTCATCCTTGGTTCTTTTGAAAAGCCAGGTTCACTTGAAGCTTCATCTAATACATACCCCCAAGTTGGTATCATATACTCTTTGGTCTTCAATGCTTTGTTTATTGGCGTATTTGCATTAAATCCTGTTATTTTTATTAAATTACCAACCCCTTTCATCCGTTCTATATACTCGATGCAAAAATCCATTATTCCTTTTTGTATGGAACTTACAATTTTAGAATTAGGATTTTCTCGTGCATACACAAATGCTATACCATCATTATCCATAGCATATTCAAGCAAAGATGGTTCGCATGAAGAAAAGGTGGCTTCGAAAATATGACCTCTAAATGTTTCAAAATTAGAATTTTTAGGAATTCCTGCAGTAAAATTAATATCGTTTCTTTGTATATATACATCAAGCAAATTACTATCAAAAACAGATTGGGCATATGTATTACCAGCTATACTAACAATTGCTCCCCTGACTTCTACATTTAAGTTCCATTTATTAAATAATTTTTTCAGATAAATAACTGCAGTACCTTTCCATCCTAAGTCTAAAACACAAATTTTTTTTGAGTCTCCAATTACTTTTTTAAAATACTCTTTTGCACTGTTATTTGCTTCTTTATACTTTTCACATATTGTATTGTAATTATTAAAAATAATTGTACGTAAAATTTGATAATTTTCATTATTTAGTTTATCATCAGCATTAACTCCCTTTTCTAATAATTCCTGTTCAAATGTTGGTAAATCATATACAAATAATGCTTCCTTTACACTTTCTTTATTAATTCTCGTCTTTAACGTATATTCCAGATATTCCTCAGGCATATATTCAAATATTAACTGTTGAGATGCAAATCTTGAAAATTTTACATATTCGCTTTCTATCTTTCCAAAAATATGATTATAAACTTTATAAAATATTTCCATATCTCTGGAAAGAAACAGTAGTTTATCATATCGATACTGTTGGCTAAGTTGATTTATCCATTTACAGAATCCATACACAATAATTCCTGCATAGACAAATCCATGCTCATAATATATATCTCCTGTAAACTTGCCATTATGTAAAGTATTATTGATAATTGCTTGATACGTAGATGCTGCTATGGTACTATCTGCTTTGCTTCGATATACTTCTCCCACTTTCATACATGATTTATACCAATATGCATCAACCCCAGCTTTTAGTGATGCTTGAAAATCAGAATCATAATTATCTCCTATAAAAATATAACTTTTATCTCCTCCCAGGCTTTCTTTCACATAATTCTGTAATTCTCCATTTTTTTTATTCAAATTTAAGTCACATGATGAATAAACATCTAACTTTGGATATCCAGCATTTTCTAAAAGATTACTGATAGTTACACCACTTAAATACATATCAGAAACTGCAACTACTTTTTTATTCTTATTTATGAGGATATTAACCACATCACTCATATATGGATTTGCATACGTCAATTCACTTTCCATTCTGATTTCCATATCGGATGTGATATCACCACTATAATATTTTTCTATTTCTCTATATATATCATCTATAGTTACGTCATATTTACTTGTATTTTTTCTTGCTTCATATAGAGCCTGCTTCCTCATCCTTTTATAATCAGGTATTCCATGTCTCATGCCCATCAACCAAAATAAATCATCTGGTTGCGAAACAGCTCGAAAAATCAAAGTATCAAAAACATCAAAACAAATAACATCATACTCTGATAACTTTTTAGTAAATTCTTTTATGTCTTCACGCTTATATGCTTTTGATTCCGGAAAATAAAGTAGCTTTTTTTCAATAATTGTTTCCTCTGAAGCTATGATATCTGGGGAAAGCGGTACATCCCAGTATAAATATGGAATTGTATTCTTTTTGACTCTGTAAAACCAATTTAATTTTAAAAGTAACAATATATGCTTTCCTCTAAACAGATAGTGTTCTTCTAAATGTTCTCTCACGTATCTTTCATATTCATACCAAACTCTTCCATTTTTTTTGACAAGGTAATCATATAAAATATCCTTTATCTTACTCATTGTTTGTCAATTCCTCTCAATTTTTCATAATCCATTATCTCATCTCATTTTTTCACCCAATCCACTCCAACACCTCTTCCTCCATCTCTTTCCCCTTCTCCATCAAAACCCTTTCCAAATCCCCGTCATACTTATCATACCTGCCGCAGACCTCCCCGGCCTCCCCTATAGCAATCAAATGTCCCTTCTCCAGCCATATAGCCATATCGCAGTTTTCCTTAATTGTACTGGTAGAGTGAGACACCATCAGCACCGTAGAACCCCCGTGAATCAGCTCCTTTATCCTCCTTAAGCTCTTTTTACGGAACAGCTGGTCCCCCACGCTCAAGACCTCGTCCAGTATCAATATTTCCGGTGGCGGCCCCACCGTTGCAATGGCAAAGCCAAGGCGGCTCACCATGCCGGAGGAATAATTCTTCACCTTTTCATTCATGAAATCCGAAAGCTCCGCAAACTCCACAATCTCCTCATAGTGCTCGTCGATAAATTCCCGGTCGTATCCGATGATTGCGCCGTTTAAATACACATTTTCCCTGCCTGTCAGCTCCACATCAAATCCGGTTCCCAGCGTCAGTATTTGCACCTTGTTTTTGTTGACCCGCACGATTCCGCTGGTAGGCGTAAGCGTGCCGGAAATAATTTTAAGAAGCGTGGATTTTCCCGCCCCGTTGGTGCCGATGACGCCTACAATGCTCCCCTTACGGATATCAAAGGAAATATCGTCTAAAGCCCGGTATTTTTCCTTTATTCTCTGTCCTTTTATGGTTTGAATCACCAGCTCCTTGATGGAGCTGTACTCATTGACTGCTCTGTCAAAATCCATGCACACGTGCAAAGCCTGTATGACAATGGGCGGTCTGTCCGACAATTCAGGGCTTCTTATTCTCTTTCTGAGCCTGTCGGACGCAAGGGGCTTTTCTTTTTTCAGCCTGCTTCTTCTGAACCTGACTGCAAGAAGTATCGCTTCCGATACCGATAAGATGCAAATCAGTATCAGCATGGCTTTTAATATAGTGTCTGCCAGCTGTCTTTTCCTCAGGGCTTTCTTTATTACAAGCTCTGAATTATCCGTTGCGCTTTCCGCCGGTTCTTCCTCTCCGCCATTTGCTCCGGCTGCGCTTTCAGAATTGCCTTTCCTATCCGCGCCCACTCCGGCTACGCTTTCGGAACCGCTTTTCCCATCCGCATCTATACCGGCATTATCTCCCCCGCCGGAACCGCTCAAAGCCGCCTTATCACCGGCGTTTTCCCCTCCAGGAGTACTTGCATCCGCCGCTTTTCTGCTCTCTGTTTCCGCAGCCGGAGCCGCCGCATCTGCACCGGCATTACCTTCCTCGCCGCCGCTCCCTGCCGCCCCCGAATCCATTCCCCTGTTCACCCGCAGGGTATACCGGGCTTTCATCCCATTACTGCTCACAGCCGTAACATATACAATGTTATCTCCTGCTGTCAGCGTGGTATCCGATATCTCCGTTTCCAGTCCGTTTTCCGCCTCCGCCGTGACGGGCAGCTTTTCCGTTTCGCCGGTGACGGAAATATCATAGAATAATTTTCCTGAATCAAACCCTTTTATCTGTGCCCCGTCTATCAATATGTTTTTCAGTCTGCACTCGTCCTTTACCGGAATTTCCACCTCCGCCCGGGCAATGGTCTCCGCGCTGATTTCTCCTGACGAAGCATAGCCGCCAGCCGCTGAGATTTCCACCACCGTATGGGTCGATACAAGGGGTGTAAAATGCAGAATCTGTTTAAAGGTCTTCTCCCAGCTTCCTGTCCGTTCCAGCAGGAACTTTCCGTCGGAAAGTACGGTAATCCCCACGTCCTCCGCACTGTTAAATTCCAGTACTTCCGGGTCGTATGTCACGGTAAGGCTGACCTCGCTGATTCTTTCCCCCTCCGTGCTTTCCAGATACAGACCGATATCAGAGCGACTCCCCGCTTCCCAGGTGTAGCCGTCCTCTGTGCCGAAATAGGCTTTTGCGCCCTCGGCGTATACCTTTTCTGTTTTGCCGTTCCACAGTAAAATCCCTGTAAAAAGGAGCAGTATTCCTTTTATCCAACAGCGTTTCATTCCCTTCTCCTTTACAGCTTCTGCATAATCTTATTTTTACTTTTCAGAAAAATAAGGCTTCCTGCCAGATACGCAAGCAAGCTCCAGATTATCATCTTAAAGACTGTCCTGCCCGGCGGCAGGGAGTTTTCCAGCACTACCCATCTCATGCTGTCAATAAAAAGATAAATCGGATTGTTTGCCACCACTGTAATCATCACTTCCGGCAGTCTGTTTACCGGATAAAAAATGGCCGATAAGTACATCCACAAGGTCAGCAGGATTCCGTAAAGATGTCGGATATCTCCAAAAAATACGTATCCCACGCTTAATGCATAGGATATCCCCATGGCAAAAAGCAGTTCGCACAGTACGATAAACGGAAGAATCAGCAGCGTCTCGTTCAGGCGGATATGGAAAACCAGCAGAATCGGCACAAATGCAATCAGGGAATATATAAAATTCACAAACGCCGTGTAAACTCTTGAAATTACAAACACTTGCATGGGTATTTTTACCTTAATCAGCATCTGCTTGTTATCTACCAGCGAGGTCATCGCCGTCTGTGTCGATGTGGTAAACAGCCCCCACAGTACGCTTCCGCAAAGGTAGTATACCGGAAAGTTTTCAATGGAGCGTTTGAACATGGTTGAAAATATCATTGACAGCACTATCATGTTGAGGAGCGGATTTAAAACTGACCAAACCACCCCCAGCTTGCTTCTGGAGTATTTTCTTTTCAGCTCTCTGCCGGTTAATTCTCTGATGACAAAAAGGTATTGCCTGAACCGGCCTTTTCCACTTCGTTTCATTACGTCCCCCGCGCCGGAGCATTTCTGGCACCAGCTCTGTATTTTTTGCGCCGTGCGCGCTCCTTCCGGTAATAAAGCAGATATTTATAACCGGTATACTGAAAAATGTGATATGCGGGATATTTTCCGTAAGCGGCTGCGCTTCCTTCATACCAGGGACTTTGCCTGACATATCCCCCGCCAGAAAGCATTTCCCTGAAAATACGGCTTATGAGATGGTTTTCCCGCAGTTCCTTCCTTGTAAGTTCCTCTGCAATACGGCTTCCGCCGTTTTCCAGAATATCATCCGAAAAATCCATCCCGCCGAACCCACGGGCTTCTTCTTTGGTGGGATGATGCATGAACAACTCCATATTTTTCTCTATGGCACGCCGGGTCTCTCTTTTCTGAAAGTCTTTTGCAAGCCTGTCAAAGGAAATGCCCGCTTCCCGGCCTGCCGGAAATCTCTGCCGGAGGAATGCCTCCTGCCATGCGGCAAACCGTTTTTCCATCCCTGTCAGCCTCTTTTTACGTTCTTCCGAAATCTCAGTGAGCGCCGGCTTTATTTTTTCCTTTTCCGCCATATAGGAAAGGGTCATTCCATGGGGCGCGGTAAAAACCGTCTCAAAAAGGCAGTTATTAAACAGAACCTTCCTCCGTATTTCCCCTTCGGGCGGAAAAAAGTAAGTGTGGTACCGGCTTCTGTCTGCGTCCGGCGGCACTTCATACAGCCCGAAATAAAACCCGGAAAGGGGCTTTTTTCTTCCAAGTCTTTTCAACGAAGCGTCAAGCTCTTTCTGCATGGAGCCTACCCAGCCGCTGTCCACCAGCGCAGCCGGAATCTCCTCAAGCATCCCTTCCTGTCTTAAATATGCTTCGTAGGCCGGCTGCGCCCTGCGGGAATTTTCCGTTAAAAGTTCCATAAAAAGGCGGCTTTCCGACAGACGCTTTCTGACAAGCGCAAGCTCCTTTCGAGGTATCTGCTCCTCTTTTCCGTAAGGAAGAATTCCGGCCCTGTGCATGGCCTCTCTGCGCGCCCTGTCAAAGCCTGCCCTCAGATAAAGCTTTTCCGGCGTTACGTCAAGGCCGCCTAAGGTAATGTAAAACAACGCCTTTTCGGGAGAGAGATGGTATCCCGGAATCCGCACGGAGTACCGGGAGCAGTAAAGATATCTGCATTCAACGGGCAGTCTGTAGCTTTCCGCGTATCTGCATGCGGTCCGGTACATGAAATATCCGTCTCTTGCCAGAAAATACAGCCGGCGGATTCCCCGCATCATTGCCTGCGACAGCACCCATACCACAAATCCGTTCAGCGCCGGGGCAAGAACGTAATCTATCACCGCACAGATGCTTTCCTGATGCCCATCTTTGTCAGATTCCAGAGGCTGACGGTTGTTTTTTTCCTCCCGGCCTCCCTCCTCCTCCTTCTGCCGGACGTCTTCCATATATGTATCCCCAGGCAGTCCGCTCTTTTCAAGCTGCTTTTTGTATGCTTTTATCCTGCCATCCTGACTCACATGCTAATCCCCCATGCCAATGCCCGCATTTGCTCCCAGCCTTTTATGTATTGCAAGCTTCATTTTTTTCGGCACCATCCATACAACCACCGGCTTTATCACATATACAAAAACTTTCGGGGATACCATCCCCATCCGGCAAAATCCCGTAAAGCGGATTCCCGCCTCCTGGAGCTGGAAACGGAGCTTTCGTCTGTCGTAAGACTTTTTCGTTTCCCGATAATGCAGGAGGATTTCCTGCAGGTTAAATCCCCGTGCGCCTGCACCGTGAAGCCGCATAAAGAGCTCATAATCCTCTCCTCTGCAGGCATTCTCTCCCTTGAAATAGCCTCCGAATTCCAGAAGCTCCTTTCGCCGGAACATAACTGCCGGGTGGGCATAGGGTGAATATTTCAGAAAATCCCTGCTTTCCGGCGTCATGGGATAGCGGCGTTCTCCCCAGATTTCTCCCTGCGAGTTTATCAGCGCCACATTGCTTCCCACCCACAGGTACTGACGGTGGCTTTCCAGAAATGCAAGCTGTTTGTGAAATCTTTCAGGAGTGGAAACATCATCCGCATCCATCCGGGCCGCATATTCTCCCGCCGCCATTTTTAAGGACCGGTTCAGTCCGTAGGCAAGGGAATGATGAACCGGATTCCTTACATGCCGAATCCTTGCATCCAGACAGGAAATTTCATAAATGAAAGCCTCGTAAGCTTCGTCAGAGCCGTCGTCGTAAAGTATCATCTCCCAATCCTCAAAGGTCTGGGCGATAACGGAGCGTACCGCCTGATAAAACTCCTTTTTGTCGGGATTATGAACACAGAGCAGCACACTGATTTTTGGCATCTTCATACACTCTTTTCATGACGGCCGCCGTCTTTGATTTGTCAAAGTTCTCTGTGGTTTTCCTGATATCCGCCCGTCTTTCCATGTTTTCTCCCCATTCTTTTCTCTCTTTGTACATCCGCAGAATATATCCGGCATAAGCCTTTGGTGAATTTTCCCGGCATACATATCCGTTTATCCCGTCCAGCATATATTCTCTGGTTCCCCGGTTATCTGAGGCAAGCACCGGAACTCCCATGGAAAGCGCTTCTAAAGCCGCCATGCCAAGCCCTTCCCTGATGGTGGGAAATATCATAATGTCGGCTGCCATCAGATAATCCCGCACGTCGGGCTGATACCCGTAAAACACGACATTTTCCGAAATGCCAAGTTTTCCCGCTTCCTCCCGAAGCTCCCGTTCCTGTTTTCCTGCCCCCAGAAGTCCATAGCAAAAGGCTCCTATATCTATTCCGCAGTTTTTCAGATATGCCAGCGCGCAAATGACTGCCATTGGGTTTTTGTTTTCCCGCAACTCCCCGACGCCGAGCATAAAAAATTTTCCTTCAACGCCCAGCTTTTTTCTTCTTTCTCCGCGCTGTTTTTCCGTGGTTTCATGAAAATACTGCCGGTCCAGTCCCACGCCGGGAATCAGGTATGCTCCCCTTTTTTCATGCATTTTGCCGGCGGCCTGATAATCCTCGTGATTGATTGTCACAATCACATCCGTCATGCGGCTTAACAAATTTTCCACAGTGTGATAAACAAAGTTATGTACTCTTCCGGCTCCCCTGTAAAAATGAAAGCCGTGGGCGGTATAGATGACGTATGCCTTCATCCCAAAAGCGGCCAGTCTTGCAACCATGCCTCCCGAAGGCGTATGACAGTGTACCGTCTTAATCTCCTCTTTTCTGATAATTTCGCGTATCTGCCTGATTGCCCTGAGATTATGGCTGATACCAAAGGGAGACTGCCAGATTTCCGTATCATGATAAATAACGCCCATCTTCTCATAAACATCTTCCGGGAACCGGAAAATAGGATTGCTTTGGTTGGAGGCTAAATGTACTTCATACCCCATTTCCTTCAACTGCCTGATATCCTCAGATTCAAATTTCGCCGCAAATCCCCAGACTGAAGCCACTATCAAGATTTTTTCATTCATAAGCCCTCATAGCACATGGCAGCCGCCGCATTATCTGCGGCGGCGCCAGCCAAACCACACTCGATTTTTTGAATTCAAAAAAATGCTGTCAATCCATTAAGGAAGTGCAACAAATGCAACCGGCCCGGCGTTCTTTAAATTAAGAACCACATGGTCAGCTCTTGCTTCCACCACTTCCACATCGGTCCATACGCCGGCAACAAGCTGCTTTGCAGCTACCTTTGCGCCGTCGGCAAGACCTTTTACATAGAAGTTGATTGTCGCTACATTGTAGTTTGCGCCCGGGAAATCAACCTTTACAACATTCAGCAATGTTCCGCCAAGTGCTGCTGCCTGCGCATTAGCGGCATCTGCCGTCGCCTTTGCCACTTTGGACAAAATTGCCGTCAGGTTGGTAGGCACTCCGTTTACCAGAATCTTTCCGCCCTGTCCTACAGGCATAGCGTTTGTCACGCCAGGTGTGGACACTACAACATTGTTGTAATATTCCCCTGCGCTCATACCGCGGTCCTCCGCTGCCTGCTGGTCCGAGGAATTGTTAAAGCCGTCCTCAGTGTACGACGGTGCGGACGCAACTACGGCTCTTGCCGTAACTGATTCCGACGCTGATACCGTCATAGAAGCAAACAGCATGGACGCTGTTAATAAAGCAATAAACTTTTTCATTGGCATCGTCCTCCTTTCCTTGATTTAAGTGTGGTATATATCAACATCAAACGATGTCAATACCGCTTGTAATGCATACTTTAACCGGATATGCTCAGACTGATTTCCGCTTTGTCATTCGTAAATCACGCGGTCGATTTTGCCCGCCGCATCTCCTGTCAGAATACCAATCACCACATACTGTGTGTCATTCTCCCGAAGGCTTCCGTCAAGCGTCACCAGAAAATGATAAGGCGTCAAATCCTCCCAGCCTTCGCTCATATTCTTTCCCATGCTTCTTGTTTCCGCCAGCTCCTTCAGATAATCCTGACAGCCTTCATACGTGGTATAGTCATGTCTTCTCAAAATATCGCTGCCCTCGTCATAAAACGCGGCAAGCACCTCATAAGTCAGCACATTATCCGGCAGATAAATATAAAATTCCCTGTTCTTTTCAAAAAAATCCGGGTTTTCAAAGTTATGAAGGTTGAAAAAAGGTTCCTTTTCTGCCAAATCTTTCCCGTGAATAATCGTATTAAAATCGCACATATTCATCATATTGGGCATTTCTGTAAAGGGCGCGCCCTTATCGTCATTGTTTCCCTCAACGTTGTGTGATTTATAATAATCGTCAGAAACCGGGCTTTGCAGTACCGGCGTATCAATCCCTGTCCCCGGTATGTACAGCCATGCAAAGATGTCGGGATTTTTTCCCGAAAGCGCGGAAAAATCAATTTCTCCGTCCTGCGCCGATTCTCCTAAGGCTCCGCCCGGGCTCTCTGACGGTTCCGTTCCGTTTTCCTGTCCCTGCTTTCCGCCGGGCGTCTGCGCGGCGTCTTCCTCTGTCGCCATGTCGTCTGTATTTTTCTCTGCCATTCCGTTCTCCTGACCGCAGCCTGCCAAAAGCAACGCCATCAGAATCCCGGCAGCAATCACTTTTTTCTTTTTCATTCCTCTCTCCCTGTTCCCGGCACCTGTCAGCTTCCCGCTTCGCTCTCCGCCACCGGCTCGTAAAAAATTTCCAGTATCAGTTCATATAACGCTTCCTCATCTATATAGCATTCTTCAAAGTTTTCCCCCTGCACGGTTTCCCCCAAAAGCATATGAAAGCTGTCCTCTCCCACCTGATAACCGATTGCAAGGGACGCCAGATACAGCGCCTCGTCCAGAGAAACATCCGTGACCATCATGGGGGCTGCCGCCTGATAAAGAGCCGCCACCGTGGAAATATCCTGCTTCACAGCCTCCCTGGCCTTATTGATAAAAGCTGTCAGGTACTGCTTCTGTCTGCGGAAGCGTCCGTCTGAGGAAGCAAAAATGCTCGTGTCCCGGTACTGCAGATACCAGTATGCCCACAGTCCTTCCAGATGTACCTGCTCGCCTTCCTTAAGGCCGGGGTCTAAAACCGTCATATCCTCCAGCACCACCAAATCCACACCGCCTATGGCATCATTCATCACGGAAATCGCGCTCATATTTATCGCTGCATACCCGTGGATGGGCAGCCTGTAAAATAACCTGCTGACCGCTTCCTTCTGATACTCGCAGCTCTTTTCCCGGCCGTCTCCAAATCCATGCTGCACGGCAATCTGCGCCCTGACGGTATCCACACAGTTTCCCTGTTCGTCGTAAATATCGATATCCGCCATGGTATTGCGGTTGATTCCAATAATATCAATGGTCTTTTTATGGGGATTCAACGCCACAAGAAACAGGGCGTCCGCCTGTCCCCCGTCGGTTTCATCCTCCGCCTCCTGAACGACGGTATCTAACTTGTCGATTCCCATAACCAGAAAGGTAAGGATGTCCTCATTGTATGCATAGATATTATCCTGATATTTTATCCATCCCTCCTGCCACCTTACCTCCTGACTTTCATCAGCGGATTCCGGCGCCATTGACGCCATTTCCGGTCTTTTGGGTGCGTTGCTTTTAAGACGCATTTTCCCGAGAAACCCTGCACCTAAAAAAAGCGCCAGAGCAAGCAGCAGAATTACCGGCAAAACGCAAAGACAATATAATAATCGTTTCCCTATTCTCTTTTTTTTCTTCTCTTTCTCCTGCTTTTTGCCCATCCGGCTTTTACCTTTTTTCATGCCTTTGTCATTATCTTAGAGTTTTTAACTCTATCCTATTTTAGAGTTTTTAACTCTATTTGTCAACTGTAATTTATTTTTCACATATACTTTTTAATAGATTCCTTTTTTATGACTGCTAATTGCCAGAGGTATCACTTCATGAAATATAACGAACGTATCCGGGAAATCAGGGAAGATTGCTGCCTGACCCAGCAAAAGATTGCGGATTTGCTCCATATCGGACAACGCACATATTCAGACTATGAAAGCGGTAAAACCAGGATTCCTGTTGATAACCTCCTGATTCTTGCCAGATTTTATGATGTCTCCATGGATTACATTACAGGCGCCAGTAATATCAAATCCAGATTTCCAACCTCATAAAATCCATACATTTTTCAAATGATTCCATTTTACCTGTCAGTTTTCTCAGGATTTTCCACATCTGTCTTTTTTCTTTCCGCAATATAAGCGTCCAGCCTGTTAATTGCCACTCGCAGCTCCGCCTGCAATCCGGTCAGATAATACCTTGTGCTGTTGGTAATCATAGCCTCCTTTTGCCTCTCATCATAACCGCCCGCAAGCGCATCCAATATATACCAGAGTGATTTCTGATTATATTCCAGCTCCAGCAAATCGCTCATAATCCTATACAATTCTTTCATTTTCTTCCCTCCCGACTTGAAATCCTGCTCACCGGAATCTGAAAATTGATTTCCGCGAGTCCTGCCTGTTTTCATTTTCCTTTTCCACAAACCCTGGTTTCATTGCTTTCTTATAAATACAATGACTCCTCACAGGAATGAAACAAACGCCGCCATGCTTCGCAAATTGGCTGATTGCAATCAAATTTCCCATAAGGAGTCATTATCTGACTATTCCGTATTCATTTTTCAACTGGCAACCCCTGCGGCAGTCGCCAAATGTGCATGCAAATATGCCCTCTTGGCTCGTTGCCCGCAAAAATAACCGGCAATTTCACTTCCGTTCGTGAGAGGACCTGCCTATAACCTTAAAAATCCTGTCACCGCCTGCTTCATTTCATCTTTTTCGCACACATAATTATGTAAAACCGGAGCCGTCCTGATTTCCTCAATAGCCTTTGGCGTTTTCACCCCGGAAATTTCCGAAAGCTTATCGACCAGTTCAAAATCCTCCATCTGCTCATATCCGCCGTCGATGGCTTTCATAACGCTTCTGGTGAATTTGAACGGGCTTGCCGTTGACGCAAGCACCGTCGGCCTTTCATCTCCCGTTTCCTTACGGTACTTCTCATATACGCAGGAAGCCACTGCCGTATGGGTGTCAATCACATAACCGGTTTTCTCATACAGGCTGCGGATGGTTTCCGCCGTTTCCTTCTCGTCGGCATAGTTTCCGTAAAAGTCGGCAAGCTCCGCTTTCATGGCCTCGGTAATTGTATAGGTTCCTCCCTGCGTAAGAGCGCTCATAAGCTCCCGGTTCTTATCTGCATCATTCCCCGCAATGTGATAAATCAGCCTTTCCAGATTGCTGGAAATCAGGATATCCATGGAGGGCGAAGATGTCAGCACAAACTCCCGGTTCCTGTCGTAGGTTCCCGTGCGGAAGAAATCATACAACACTTTATTTTCATTGGAGGCGCATATCAGCTTATCTATGGGAAGCCCCATCTGCTTTGCATAATAAGCCGCCAGAATATTGCCAAAATTCCCGGTTGGAACCGTAACGTTTATTTTTTCTCCGGCTTTTATCTTCCCCGCTTTTAGAAGCTGTCCGTAGGCGTACACATAATAGACAATCTGCGGCACAAGCCGTCCGATATTAATCGAGTTCGCCGACGAAAACTGGAAGCCCTTTGCGTCCATCTCCTCCGCCAGCTTCCTGTCGCCGAAAATTTTCTTCACTCCGGTCTGGGCATCGTCAAAATTTCCGTGAATTCCAATCACGCGGGTATTCTTCCCTTTTTGGGTTATCATCTGCTTTTCCTGTATGGGACTTACGCCGTTTTTGGGGTAAAAAACGACAATGCGCGTGCCCTCCACATCCGCAAAACCGGAAAGCGCCGCTTTTCCCGTATCACCGGAGGTGGCTGTGAGAATCACAATTTCATTCTTCACATGGTTCTTCTTCGCCGAGGTGGTGAGCAGATGGGGAAGAATGGACAGCGCCATGTCCTTAAACGCAATCGTCGCTCCGTGGAACAGCTCAAGATAATAAGCGCCGTCCTTTTCCACTACCGGCGCAATTTCTTCCGTGTCAAATTTGTCATCGTAGGCTTTCGCAATACAATCCTTCAATTCCTCGCCGGTAAAATCCGTAAGAAATAATTTCATGACTTCATAGGCGGTCTGTCGGTAATCCATTTCCGCCAGCTTATCAACCGGCACATCCAGCGCCGGAATATGGTCCGGCACAAACAATCCGCCGTCCTCCGAAAGCCCCCGCAAAATTGCCTCCGAAGCTTTCACCGGCGCGCTTTTTGACCTTGTACTGTTATATCGTATTTCCATTGTTTTCCTCGTTTCCGTTTTTCTTTTTCAGACTGCAGTACCGGGGCGTCCCCATGTATGCCGCCTGTTGCCAACGTGGTCATTTTATCACAGGTATCAGCGTGTTGTAAAGAATTCATGGCCGCCGTGGGTGAATAATTTTGTGAGCCGCGTATCAAACCATTTCACTTTCTCAGGGTTCGCACTTTTTCTGGAAACAAAGTAAAGCGCCCCTTCCGATACATCCTCTCCCATAAGCACGCGCTCCACCGCGTCAATTGTGCTCTGGGTAACCTTTATTGTCTGGTAGGTTCCTGCGCCTACCGGTGAAAACTGATATACGCCATTCTTATTTTGCAGGACTACCTCCGTCACCGTATCAGGAAAGCTGCGGTTTTTGACACGGTTTAACACCACCCCGGCCACAAGCATTTTCCCCTTTTCATCCTCGGTTCCGGCCTCTGCCTGTACAATTTTCAGCAAGGCTTCGTAATCCGCCTGTGACAAGTCATACTTGTACTTCTTTTCGATAACGGAATAATCTACTACCCGCTGCCCGGAAGCCGCCTTTTTCAGAAATCCGTGAAACCTGTCCATTTCAGGTTCGTCCTGAGCATATTCATATAAGCTGATTTTGAATGCGGGGGTTGACGACAGCATATTCATCTGCACCCCTTTCACACAAAACCAGCTGGTTAACAGCACCATATTACATAGAAATAACTGCATTACAAACTTTTTGTACATACCATAACACGTCCTTTCTTTACGCAATCTGCGGTACGGCCCATTACACTTTTTACATTTTTGTAATACTTCTTTAATATTTTATACAGTTACTTCCAAAAATATTTCTAAAATTTGTATTATGGGGGAAATTTTTTCAGATTTTATAAAATACACCTGCCAGCAAACTCCGACAGGTGTACATATTTTAAAACAAAATTTAATGTTATAAAGAAATGATAAAGGCTGTAAGCCCGTTATTTGCGGGTATAATCCACAAAGCTGATAATGTAAGAGGCTTCGTTTTCCACTCCGCTTATCTTCTGCCGCACCGCATATTTCCACAGCTTGAACTGATACGGGTAGTCCGGCACCGGCGACTGGTCATTCAGCCATACGTCGTAATCCTCCAGTAAATCCTCAGGCTCCACTTCTCCTAAAAGCCAGTCTTTCGTTCCGCATAAAAGCGTGCGGTAGCCCTCTCTGTCGATATGGGATAAAAACGCTTTCGCAATGTCCGTTCTGCTCTCCGCGTCCAGGGATTCAATCCGGGACTCGTCGTTTACAATATATTCCATCACAAAAGCCACAGGATAGCTGATTTTATAGGGAACCAGATTACTGGCCACAAATTCCGCTTCTTCCTCCGCTTCCTTTTCGCTCACCGCCTGGGAAAAAAAGTAAACTCCCACTTCCAGTCCGGCATTCTGGGCTTTCGTGATATTGTTCACAAAGTTTTTGTCCAGGGAAAGCAGACCGGTTTCATAGCCTCTGCTCCCAAGCCTGAGCATTACAAAATCCACACCGGAATCCTTTAATGCCGTAAAATCCACATTTCCGCTGTTTTCCGACAGCTCTACGCCGACGCTGGAGCTTTTTTCTCCGTCCTGATAGTATTCCATCCTGCCGGCAGTAATTTTCAGATTGGTAAAATCATAGGTATAAAGGGGAATATCCTGCGATATCTCATGCCATTCTTCCGTGCCGTCATGTAAAGTCACCTTTACATGCTCTCCGTCCTCCGCCAGCTCCTCGTCTGTGGGCTCATGGGAAGGGGTGGGCGACGGACTCGCCTCAGGCTCCTCCTCTATAATCACTCCGCCGTTATTCTGGTACATATTCCAGAAATCCAAATCCTCCGCCCGAAGCCTGTTTTCCTTATAGAGAGACTCTATGTCCTCCTGCCCTTCGGCAAATTCCATTTCTTCCTCCGGGGTGGGCGACGGAACAGCCGCCAGCGGACGCCTTGCCTGACCGCCCCTCTTTGCGCCGTTATTGCTGAAAAAGACGACGGCAAGAATGCCCAATATAAACAGAGATACTGCCAGAACCGTATAAACAACCGGCTTTCCCGTTCCTCTTTCATCATGTTCCTCAGGTAAACGCATGAAAACTCACCACTTTCTCTTTTCAAATTATATGCCAGAAGTTATAATAAGTAGCACGCTGATGCGTGCGCAGGTCATAAGGCATCCTCCCATCTGCGATGGGTCCCTCCTTATGACATATTATAATTAAGTAGCACGCGGATGCGTGTGCGGATTTCTTTGTCTGTGACAAAGCCCATTTATTATACACGAAAGTAATCCCGAATACAAGATGCTGTAAGGAGACTATGGCAATGCCCGCTTTCATTTTTTTTAAAAACCGAACCGGTAAATTCCCTCTGTTTCGTATCCTCCTTCCCGTTCTGCTGTGCCTTTTCCTTCTTTCCGGCTGTGCGCAGCCCTTTAAACGCTCCGCTCCCTTAGAGGCTGCCGGATTTTATTTTGATACTGTGATTTCCGTAAGAATTTATTCCAATGACAAGGACTCGGAAGAAATTCTGGAGCAATGTATGGCGCTGGCACAGCACTACGAAAATCTCTTTAGCCCGAATGTGGAAGGCAGCGATATCTGGAATATCAACCACAGCGGCGGCGGGTACGTGCCTGTCAGCGAAGATACGCTGACCCTGCTCCATACTGCCCTGGACTATGCCGCTCTCTCTGACGGCCTTGTTGACCCCACTGTGGGCGCTTTGTCCCGGCTCTGGAATTTCGGCTCCGGTAATCAGGAGATTATTCCCGAAAAGGAAGCCATTGACAGCGCTCTTTTGCATGTGGACTATCGTTTTGTGGAAATAAAAGGAAGCGAGGTCCGCCTTACCGACCCCGAAGCCCGGCTTGAGCTGGGATTCATTGCCAAAGGCTTTATCGGTGACAAAATGAAAGAATATCTCATATCCCGGAATATTTCCTCCGCCCTCATTAATCTGGGCGGCAATGTCGTCGCCCTTGGCAACAGGCCGGACGGCACTCCCTTTCAGGTCGGCATAAGAAACCCCTTCGGAGAAGCCGGGGAGCCGCTCCTTGTTCTTGACGCCTCCGACATCAGCATAGTTTCCTCGGGAAATTACGAGCGTTTTTTTGATAAGGACGGCAGACGTTACCACCACATCCTTTCCACCGAAACGGGAGAACCGGCGGAAAGCGGCCTTGCCCAGGTGACGATTTTAAGCTCCGGCTCCGCCAGTGCGGACGCTCTCTCCACACTCTGTTTTATTCTGGGTTATGAACGGGCAGTCTCCTTTCTTGAAGCTTACCCGGAGGTTCAGGCAGTCTTTGTGACGACGGAGGGAGAAATTCTGTACGCAAATATGCCGGGGAATTGACGGATTGAATTGTTTTAGTTATGCTTTTTTCGAGAGGCAATCAACACAAACAGCAATGACAAAATATTTGATAAGGTTATTCTGATTACCATCAATTCATCTGCTCCTGTTTCTGTCACCGTATGTAAGGAATTGCTTATGAAATTGTTAAATAAATGTTCTGATGCCCCTATCCAGAGCGTTCCTGACAATGCCGCGCATATCCCCCATTCATAGGCTAAAATTGCAGACAACAGTATATATCCTGTGCCCATAAAAACTGCCATAGCGATATTCATGGAACCGTCAATTACAGGATTTATTACATTTGTAATATGCCATATTCCAAAAAGCAGCGCCTGTATCATATTCGCTGCCTTTTGAGAATAGTATTGCATACCAATTTTACAAAACAGTCCTCTAAACAGCCCTTCTTCCGCACAGACATTTACTATATTGCCAATCATACACACTATTATCGCTAACAGGGAACTGCCATTTGTATGTGTCTGTGTAAGTGAAAAATTTGCAATATAAAATTCCAAAGACGGGTGTTTTCCCATCACAAGCAACACAACAAATTCTGCGGCGTAAGAAAGAAAAAAGGTGCTCATGCCAAGCGCAAGGCCATATTTCAAACCGGTAAGTAACCCTTTTTTTGAAAAGCCCAAATCACTCCAATGAAGCTTAAGTATATCCAACGCAATCCCTATCAGTAAAATGCAGCAGATTTTATGTAATATATTTTCCCCAACCCATGTCTGGTCGGTTTTTACAAAAACAATTTCCATCGCTCTGATAATCATCAACAGAATAAACATCATACTGATAATGCTTATTGTTCTTCTTTTTTCCATTTCTCTTTTCCCTTCTTACTCTTGTTGGTCAAGTCAAAGACCCCGTAGCAAGCTGACGGGGCATCAAACTTGCAACGCAGCAGAACTGCGGGGTATTGCCCCCTTGCCGGGAATAAAATATAAAAATCCGCCTTTCACGCTGAGAACACCTGGATATACCGGTTCTTCTTCGTAAAAGGCGGACTGCTCTTATATACTCCTGTTTACATTCAGCACACTCATCAGCGTTTCCTGCCAAACCGATAGCGTTTCACTCCATTTCAATGGAATCTTCCGCCAAAATCCTGTTATTTCACGCTGACCTTTCCTGCCAGAACATTCCTGTAATCCTCCAGGTTCTTCACAAGAAGCGCCGGCGTGTCAAGGCCGTACGGACATTTGCTCTTACACAGATTACAGTGCAGGCAGTTTTCAATTTTATTCATCTTCTCCTGCGCTTCCTCCGTAAGCCAGTTTTCCGAAGGAGCCCGCCGGAGCATCAGGGACATTCTTGCACAATCGTTAATTGAAATTCCTGCCGGGCAGGGCATACAATAGCCACACCCTCTGCAAAAATCGCCTGTCAGCTCCTCTCTGTCATTCTCAATCACCTTGCGAATCTCTCCCGTCATCACAGGAGGATTTTCAATATAAGATAAGAACTCGTCAAGTTCCGCCTCTCTCTGCACACCCCAGATTGGCAGCACATTATCGAACTGCGCCGCATACGCATAGGCCGCCGCCGAATTATTAATCAGACCGCCGGAAAGGGATTTCATTGCAATAAATCCCATGTCGGCTTCTTTACATTTCCTTACCAGCTCCTCGTCCTTTTCAGACGCCAGATAACAGAAAGGAAACTGCAGCGTTTCATATAAACCGCTCGCAACAGCCTCGTTAGCCACTCCCAATCTGTGATTGGTAATTCCTATATGGCGGATTTTTCCCGCACTTTTTGCCTCCAGGGCCGCTTCATAAAGCCCGCTCCCATCGCCGGGCTTCGGACAGAACGGGGGATTATGGAACTGATAAATATCGATATAATCCGTTTTGAGCATTTCAAGACTTGTCTCCAAATCCTTCTTCATCTCTTCTCCCGTCTTTGCGCCGGATTTGGTGGCAATATAGATTTTTTCCCTGATTTCCTCAAAGGCAAGCCCAAGCTTATGCTCGCTGTCACTGTACCATCTTGCGGTATCGAAAAAACGGATTCCGCCCTCATATGCCCTGCGAAGGAGCTTCACAGCCTCCTCGTCGCTGATTCTCTGGATTGGCAGGGCGCCAAAACCATTCTTATCCACTACGATTTCCGTACTTCCAAGTCTTACCAAAACCTTGCTGTTTGCCATATTCCCCTCCATTTTTAATTCCGCTTCGCTCCTTCCAGCGTACCTTTGCTAAATCAATGCTCCACAATCGATTTTCTCGGACACTTTTCCATGCAGGTACCGCAGCCGGAACATTTCTCATAATCGATTTCCGCATTGAAATCCGCCACGTTTACTGCGCCCTCCGGGCAGTTCTTTTTACAAAGCTGGCAGCCGATACAGCCCACGCTGCAACCCTTCATGGTCACCGGCCCCTTGTCCTTTGAATTACATGCCACTGTGTACTTTGCATCGTAGGGAATCAAGGATATCAGGTGCTTGGGGCAGACCTCCACGCACTTGCCGCAGGCCTTGCACTTTTCCTTATCCACCACAGCCACGCCGTTTTCCACATGGATTGCGTCAAAGGGACATACCCTGACACAGCTTCCAAAGCCAAGACATCCGTAATTACAGCTCTTGGCGCCGCCGTTCGGCACAAAGGAGAGCATACGGCAGTCCTCAATTCCATAATAGTCATAGTCAAGGCTTGTTTTGTCGCAATCTCCCTGGCACTTGACAAATGCCGTCATGCGGACGTTTGCCTGCGCCTCCACTCCGCAGATTCCGGCAATCACCTTCCCCACCGGCTCTCCGCCCACAGGACAGGCGTTTACCGGAGCCTCTCCCTTCGCAATAGCCGCCGCCAGGCCGCTGCACCCCGGGAAGCCGCATCCGCCGCAGTTATTTCCCGGAAGCGCCGCCAGAATCGCTTCTTCCTTTTCGTCTACTTCCACTTTAAATTTGATGGCCGCAATCCCCAAAAACAGACCGATAAAAAGTCCAACGCCGCCGACCACGGCTACCGCCATCAAAACGCCTGTTATATTCATATTTTTCCTTCCTTTCCGGTTCCGCATCCGTTCGGACAATGCCTTTCCTGTATCCTGAACAGATACTGTTTTTACAGCAGACCTGAAAATCCGCAGAAAGCAATTGCCATCAGTCCTGCCGTAACCAGAACAATGGGCATTCCCTTAAAGGATTCAGGAATATCATTGTATTCCATTTTTTCCCTGATACCGGCCAGAATCACAATAGCAATGGTAAAACCGGCCGCCGTAGCGAATCCGTTCACAATGCCGGTTAAAATCCCGTAATTTTTCTGTACATTCGTAAGCGCCACCCCGAGCACCGCACAGTTGGTGGTAATCAGAGGAAGGTAAACGCCCAGCGCCTGATACAGGGATTTTACGAATTTCTTCAAAAACATTTCCACGAACTGCACCAGCGCGGCAATAACCAGAATAAATACAATTGTCTGCAAATATGTCAAGTCAAAAGGCTCTAATATGTATTTGTAAATTGCTCCCGCAACTGCGGAGGCCAGCGTAATGACAAAGATGACCGCCGTGCCCATTCCAGCCGCAGTACTTGTCTTTTTTGATACGCCAAGGAAAGGACAAAGACCCAGAAACTGGCTTAAAACCACATTGCTTACAAGTGAGGATGAAATTAATATAATCAGTAAATCCTTAATCATTATTCTCTTCCTCCTTTTCCGCCGGTACGCTGTTTATCTCATCCGGCTTCTTCTCATCTGCTTTTTCCTGCCCCGCTTGAGGCTTAGCCACCGGCTTCGCCTTTCTTGCGGTTTTGGCTTTTACGTCTGTAGTTTTTTTCGCTGCCGTTTCCGTTCCGGCTTCCGCCTTTTTTTCAGCAGTTTTCTTTTTAGCCGTCTTTTCCGGTTCTGCGGTTGTTTTCTTTACAGCCGTTTTCTTCGGTTTTGCTTCCACCTTCTTCTCTGCTGCTTTTTCCGGCTCCGCCTCTGCTCTCTTTTCAGCAGCTTTCTTCGGCTTTGCTTCTGTCTTAACCGCCGTTTTTCTGGCGGCGGGCTTTCCGGCCGGCTCCTTTGCGGCTTCTGAACCTTCCTGCTTTTCAGCCGCTTTTTCCGGCTTTACCGGCGCCGGCGCTTTGGGCGCTTCCTCCGGCTCTGCTTCCGTCTGATTTCCAGCGTTTTCCTCTGCCTTTACTTCCGCCTGATTTCCAGCGGCTTCCTCCGGCTCTGCTTCCGCTTTCTTTTCAGCAGCTTCCTCCGACTCTGCTTCTGCCTTTTCTTCAACAGCCTTTTCCGGCTTTGGTTCCGCCATCGGCTTTTGAACCGCTTCCTCCGGCTCTGGCTCCGCCTGACTCCCAGATACGTTTTCAGGCTCTGGTTCCACCTCCGCTTTCTTTAACGGCGCGTCCTCCAGCCCGTCTTCGTCATCCGTAATTTCAATCACTTCCAAATCCGGCTCCCGGACCTTCTGGGGCGCTGCTTCCTCCGCGCGGCGGCTCTCACAGCCCGCTTCGGCGCAGTTCATACAGTCGAAGCCGCACCCGGACTGAACCTTGGACATATCCCTGCCCTTTTTCTCTCCGGCAATTTTTACTTTATTCTGAATCGCCGTCAAAACCGCCAGTACAAAGAATGCACCCGGGGCCATAACGAAAATACTGCAGGGCACATAGCTTTCCGGCATCACTGCTAGGCCGAACACCTCTCCGGCTCCCAAAAGCTCCCTGACGGCTCCGATAATCGTCAGGGCAACGGTAAATCCAAGTCCCATGCCGACGCCGTCAAAGAGGGACGATGTCACATCATTTTTGGACGCATAGGCTTCCGCCCTGCCCAGAATGATACAGTTTACAACAATAAGGGGAATATAAAGCCCAAGGGCATCGTACAGGAAAGGAATGAACGCCTTGAGCAAAAGCTCCACCACCGTAACAAAGGAGGCAATAATCACGATAAAAGCCGGAATTCTCACCTTATCGGGAATAATTTTCCTCAAAAGGGAAATAAACATGTTGCTGAGCGCAAGCACCACCATGGTGGTGAGTCCCATTCCAAGGCCGTTTACCGCCGAGGTGGTAACCGCCAGCGTGGGACACATACCGAGCATCAGCACAAATGTGGGATTTTCTCTGACAAGTCCGTTTATCAGCCGTTCCGCTATCCTATTCTGCTTCATTTCCACCGCCTCCTAACCATGTCTGAAAATAATACAGGCCTCCGTTTACTGCCGTTGTCACAGCGCTTGTGGTGATGGTAGCGCCGCTGATTGCGTCTATCTGATTATCGGAAGCCGCACCGTTCTTTGTGTAGGCAAAAGCGGAAACATTCTTTCCCGCAAACTGAGGCTTCAAAACCTCCTCAGCCCGCATACCCAGTCCGGCGGTCTCTGAAATATTTAAAATGGAAATTCCGTTTAAAGTGCCGTCGTTGCCGATTCCCATGGTAAAGGTGATCTCCCCGCCGTAGCCCTCGTGGCTGGTAACGGTAAGGACATAGCCCATCCTTGTGCCGTCCTTGTCAAGGGCCGCCAGCACATTTTCCACGGAAACCCCTGAAAAGCCGGCCTCCGTCCACTGTGCGTCCTGCCCGGTTCCTTCCGTGTCCGCATCCGTCAGCAATTCAAATTCAGAAGCGGCGGGAAATACCTCCGCATAAGCCTTTTTTGCCGCTTCCTCCTCTGCTTTCGCAATGGGCTCTTTGGTCACCTGAAAAACTACTCCGAGAATCAATCCTGAAAATAAAGTAATTATCAAAAGGACGGCGGCATCTTTTATCATATTTTTCATGCTCTTTTCCCTCCTTTTCCAAACGCTACCGGCATCGTCAGCTTTTCAATGAGAGGAACCAGCAGGTTTCCTAAAATAATCGCATAGGAAACGCCTTCCGCGGAAGGACCGAAAATCCTGAAAATTCCCGTTAAAATACCGAGAATTACGCCGTACACATACTGTCCCTTTGAGGTAATGGGCCTCGTCACGTAGTCGGTGGCCATAAAGAACGCTCCCAGCATCAGTCCGCCGCCCGAAAGATGGGCGCTGATATATGCCGGGTCGAACCCGTGCCCACCGAACAGGGAAATAAAAATCACAAAGGTTACTATGTAGCTTCCTGAAATTTTCAAATCAATGACCCCTAACAGAATCAGGAGACAGGCACCAATCACTATGGCTATCATGGACGTCTCGCCGATGGTTCCTGCCGTCTTTCCAATCACCATATCCAGAATATTCACACTCTCCCCGGCCTTTAAGCTGGCAAGGGGCGTAGGGCCTGTGTAGGCGTCGCAGTCGAAATTGCACATAATGGAGGTGTAGGATATCAGAAGAAAACACCTTGCCCCCAGCGCGGGATTCATAAAGTTCTGCCCCAGTCCGCCGAAAAGCATTTTTACCACCAGTATGGCAAAAACGCCGCCGATTACGGCAATCCACCAGGGTGCGGCAGGCGGAAGATTCAATGCCAGCAAAAGCCCTGTCACCACCGCGGAGAAATCGCCTATTGTCACCTTTTTGTGCATAAGCTTCTCGTAAAGATACTCCGTCAGTACGGTAGTCGCCACGGTAATCAATATTAAAATAAGCGCGTCCAATCCAAAATTATAGATGCCAAATCCCGCCGCCGGAAGCAGCGCAATCACCACCGCAAGCATGATATTGCCGGAGGTTACCTTTGACCTTATATGTGGATTGGAGGAAACTTTCATCAAATTGCTCATCACCTTTCCTCCTGATTTCTATTTCTTTTTCTTTGCAAGCTGCATTTTGCGCATGGATTTAATCACCTGGGTGAGGGGCCGCTTGGCAGGGCAGATATAACTGCAGCATCCGCACTCGCAGCATTCCATACCGTTATTCTTAAGGAACGCCTCTTCGTCGTAATGCTCCGCGTAATCCGCAAGCTTCCGGGGAACCACCCGCCCCGGACACACCTCCGCGCACTTTCCGCAGTTGATGCACGCGCTGGGCTCCATGGCGGAAACCTCGTCCTTTGTCAGGCATAAAAGTGCGGACGACGTCTTGGTGGTGGGCACGTCCAAATCAAAAATTCCGAATCCCATCATAGGGCCGCCGGACACGATTTTTACAGGCTGCTGTTTAAAACCGCCCGCCTCCTCCACCAGCTCATGGTAGTTGGTACCGATTCTCACCTTGAAATTCTGCGGGGCTGCTATGGCGTCGCCCGTCACCGTCACGATTCTGTAAATCAAAGGCTCGCCGTATGTCACCGCATTATAGACGGCAATCACCGTATCCACATTATTCACCACGCAGCCCGCGTCGGCCGGAAGCATGGAGGAATTAATGGCGCGTCCCGTTGCGGCATAAATAAGCTGCCGCTCGGAGCCCTGAGGGTACTTCGTTTTCAGGGCCTTCACCGTAATTTTGGTTTCGTTTTTGGTCAGGCGCTTAAGCTTGGAAATGCAGTTCGGCTTGTTATCTTCTACTGCCAGAATCCCTCTTGCATTTTCGAACAGGCTTAAAATTACCTTGAGCCCTCCTATCAGCTCTCTCGGCTCCTCCAACATTTTCCGGTAATCAGAGGTAAGATAGGGCTCGCACTCCGCACAGTTTACAATCACATATTCTATTTTTTCCGGTTCCTTCGGGGAAAGCTTCACCGCCGTGGGAAATCCGGCGCCGCCCATACCGACGATTCCGGCTTCCCTGATGAGGCTGATTTTCTCCTCTCTGGTAAGCTCCTCCAAAGGAGCCGGTTCCGGCCTGTCAACTTCCTCATATAACTCATCGTTTTCCACAACAATACTCATCACCAGGTCGCCCGTCACCACGCGTCTTGGTTCGATGGCCTTTACCTTTCCCGAAACGGACGCATAAACCGGCGCGGACACAAAGCCGCCCGCCTCCGCAATCTTCTGGCCGGTCAGCACCCTGTCCCCCTTTTTGACAATCGGCTGCGCCGGCGCCCCGATATGCTGCGACAAAGGGTATACCAAATCTCCCTTGGGGAACACTTCCCTAATCGGCTTATCCTTTGACAAATCCTTTCCGTCATAAGGATGAATCCCCCCCACAAATGTTAATCTAGCCACTCAATTCCCTTCTTTCCTTCATATATTATTATCAGTCCTGACGCTGAATGAATTCCATCTTATTAAATATACTATTTTTTTGTCGAATTGACAACAAAACTTACTCCCGAAATCAAATTTTTATTCCCAAACCCCATTCCCGAAAAAATAACCATTTGCCCCGAATTTCCTAATATGGTATAATGTACGGAAAGGGCAGAGTCAAGTGGTTTGAAAAGCGTTTGGCAGGCTTGCCATGTCAAATGCTTTTTGAACCATTTGACGAGCGAAGCGAACCCGGAAAACGAAGTTTTCCGGGTCTCTGCCCGCTTTAAATTACATATGCCGCACGCACCTGCGGCAGAACGGGGATTTTTTATGAAATATCAAAGGCATAAACGCAAAGAATCCTTTTCCATACTTCTGGTTTCCCATACCAGCGGGAGCAGCAGACAGCTTCATTTTTCACAGACTGTCCTGCGCCTGCTTTTGATACTTATGTTGATTTTCTGCGCGCTTATGGGATGGCTCATCTGGCAGCTTTCTTCCGCCAAAAGAGTGCAGCGCAGTCTGCAGAGCCAGTTAAACTCCCAGCTTGAAATCACACAGCAGCTGGAGTCTGAAAAGGAAAGCCTTACTAATGAAAAAAAAGCTCTGGAAAAGAAAAATATGGACCTGCTCATAGCGGCCGGCAATGCCGCCGCAGATACGGATGATGCCCAGGCAGAGGCGGAGCCCGAAGTTTCCTCCTCTTTCCCCGGTCTTTATCCTTCCTCGGAAACAGGTATGATTATAGACATTTTTTCCGAAGAACGTCCGTATCTTTCCATTAATACCCATATTGAGGACCGCATTATAGCGGCAGGCGACGGTACGGTGGTTGCCATCAGCTCCGACGATACCTATCCGATTATTATTGAAATTGAACACGAAAGCGGCCACAGAACCCGCTATATGTGCCGGCAGGATGCAGATAAAAATGCGGAAATCGGCGCGAAGGTTCTGGCAGGCGATACCCTTATTACTATCACCGCAGACAATACGCAGTTGGATTATCAGGTTGTTTTTGAGGGTGAAGTTATTGACCCTTTTAATGTTATTGATGCAAAAGGATAAAAGGAGGATATTGAGATGTTTGGCAAAAGCAAGGAGGCGTCCTACGGGACGGAAACAAAAGCAAAAATCAGCACTATAATCGGGGAAGGAGCCGTTTTTGACGGCAATTTATCCGCACCGGATTCCATGCGGATAGACGGCACCATTAACGGCAACTGCCGCTGTGAAAAGGAACTGATTATAGGTGCAAGCGGAGCTGTGGAAGGAAATATTTCAGCGCAGAATTTAATTATTTCCGGTAAGGTACACGGGGATATTTCTGCAAACGGAAAGCTGGAGCTTCTCTCCACAGGTAAAGTCATCGGTAATATTGCCGCGAAATCTCTTGTAATTGATGAAAACGCCAGCTTTGACGGCAGATGTACTATGGCCACAACAGCCTCACAGAATTCGCCTGTAACCGTTGAAAACAGCGGGAGCACTTCCGCGGAAACTTCTTCCGGCAAAGATAATTCAGGCAAAGAGGATTCCGGTAAGAATGATTCTGAGGACGAAAAAAGTATCTCTGCCGAAGGCCCGCCTTCCAGAAACTTTGTAAGAATTCCAACAGAGCCCGCAGGCTCTGAGACTTCCGCCCCTGCCGATACGCAGGCCCAGCCGGAACCCGCGCCTGCACGCCCGAGAAGCCGCTCGGCGAAAGCGGCTGCCCCGCAGAATTCTCCACAATAATTGATAAAGGTAACTTATGCGCATTGCCTCAGCCAGGCTGAGCCCTTAAAAACGCGCAGATGGGAGCAACATGAAAACAGAAGAAATCATACTCGGCAATTTTGAATTGAAATACCCGCTGCAAAATCTGGCGCCTGTTGACAGGATTTTATTTTTAGATATTGAAACCACCGGTTTCCTCTCTTCTGAATCCGCTATCTATCTGATTGGATGCGCTTTCTTTTCGGAAGGGAACTGGATTATCCGCCAGTGGTTCGCTCAGACGCCCGACGAAGAAGCGGAGCTTATAAATTCATTCCTGACCTTTGCGAATAAATATACCTATTTAATTCATTATAACGGCAATACCTTTGACCTTCCTTTTATCAAACGCAAAGCAGCCGAGTATGGTCTTTCCTGCCGATTCAGTGAAATGGAAGGCCTGGATATCTACCGCCGGATTTCTCCTTACAAAATTTTCTTAAAGCTTTCCGACTGTAAGCTGAAAACGGTGGAGCGTTTCCTGGGCGTAGGACGGGACGATACCTACAACGGCGGCGAGCTGATTCAGGTTTACAGGGAATTCCTTTATTCCCACGATTACAACCTCTATCATACGCTGCTTTTGCACAATTCCGATGATATCAAGGGAATGCTGGAGATTCTGCCCGTTCTTGCCTATTATGATTTGTTCAATTCCAGCCTGAAAGCCCGTAAGGTTCAGGCCAATTATTACAACGATATTCACGGCATTCCAAGAAAGGAGCTTGTCCTCCACCTGGTCTTTGCCTCCCCGCTCCCGGTTCCTGTTTCCTTTATGGGAAGGGGGTGCCATTTTAAGGGGGACGGCCACGAGGGCGTTCTGGTGGTTCCCATTTACGAGGAAGAGCTCAAATATTTTTATGCCAATTATAAAGACTACTACTATCTCCCCACGGAAGATATGGCGCTGCACAAGGCAATTTCTTCCTTTGTGGATAAAGAATACCGACAGCAGGCCACCGCGTCTAATTGCTACACCCGGAAATTTTCCTGCTACCTGCCGGAGTGGAAGGTGATTGCGGAGCCTTTCTTCAAGAGGGATTACAACAGCAAGGACTTATTCTTTGAGCTCACCGACGACATCAAAAAGAACCGGCAGTTATTTTCGGATTATGCAAGCCATGTGCTTAACGCAATGGCAATGCAGGACTAGTAAAACAACTTTTGGAAATATGCGCCGTCTGGCGCACCAACAAACGCTGTCACGCTCCGCGAGCCAGCTTATTGTTAAAAAAAGCGGGTAGAGAAATTCTCTACCCGCCGCTTATTATCTTCATTTACAGCTATTATTTTATTCTTCCGGTAATGCGGCTGTCCGCCTTACTCCTCCACAGTCTCCTCAGCTGCTGCATTTTCAGCTTCCGCTGCAGCCGGCTCTGAATCGTCAGTCTCTGCTGCTTCTTCCTCCACCGGAGCCGGAGCTTCCGCAGTCAAAAGCGCTTTGATGCTCAGGCTGATTTTCTTATCCTCGCTGTTGAAGTCCACTACCTTGGCCGTAACCTCCTGTCCCACTTTCAGAACATCCGAAGGCTTCTCGATACGCTCTCTGGAAATCTGGGATACGTGAAGCAGAGCGTCAACCCCCGGCTCAAGCTCGATGAACGCGCCAAAGTCCGTCATACGGGCAACCTTGCCGGTCACCTCATTGCCGATTGCATACTTCTCATCCGCGCCCTTCCAGGGATTTGCATCCTCAAACTTAAGGCTGAGCGCAATCCTTGTACCGGAAATCTCTTTGATGAATGCCTTCACCTGGTCGCCAACCTTGAATACCTTTCTGGGATTCTCAACGCGTCCCCAGGACATTTCGGATATATGAAGGAGCCCGTCTGCGCCGCCGATATCAATAAATGCGCCGAAATCGGTTACGTTCTTGACAACGCCTTCCACCACATCGCCGACCTGAATGCTCTCAAGGAGCTTTCTCTGCATTTCCGCCTTCTCTGCAAGAAGGAGCTGCTTGCGGTCGCCGATATATCTTCTTCGCTTTGGATTATACTCGCTGATTACAAACTGAATCTCCTGTCCGGCATATTTTGTAAGGTCTTTCTCGTATACGTCGGAAACAAGGCTTGCAGGAATAAAGATTCTGATTTCGTCTACAATTACGCTTAAGCCTCCGTCAAGCACCTGGGCAACCTTTGCCGTCAGCACTTCCCTGCTGTTGAACGCTTCTTCAATTCTCTTGTTGCCGCGGTCGGCAGCCAGTCTCTTGTAGGTTAAAATAACTTGTCCTTCACCGTCATTGACCTTGAGAACCTTCACTTCCATAGTGTCGCCCGGTTTCGCAACGGTGGTTAAATCTACATTGGGTTCGTTGGTGTATTCATTTCTTGTTAAAATACCGTCGCATTTATAGCCAATGTTAAGAACGATTTCTTCAGGTTTAACATCGATGACCGTACCCTCAACAACCTCTCCCGTATGTATTGTTTTTAACGATTCTTCCAACATTTGTTCAAAAGTTAATTCTGACATAATTCTGAACCTCCTCGATAATATTGTTCGGGGTGGAAGCCCCCGCCGTAATACCCACTAAAACAGCAGTTTCAGGAAGTTCTAAATGCAAGTCTCCCAGTCTCTGTATAAAATATGTGGCTTTACATTTCTCACGGCATATTTCATACAGCTTTTGTGTGTTGGAACTGTGTCGGCCACCTATTACAATCATTGCATCAACTTCGGCTGCAATCTGGGCAGCTTCCGTTTGTCGAACCTCTGTTGCGTTACATATAGTGTTTACAACATTAACATTGTACCCTCTTTTTTGAAAAATTTCAACTAGTTCTTTAAATTTGTTGTAGTTAAATGTCGTCTGGGATACTATACAGAGTGATTTTTCCCCATCCGGCTCAAAATTTTCCGCCTCCTGCGCCGATTTTATCACTACCGCAGGCGTATGGCACCAGCCCATAATCCCTTCCACCTCGGGATGACCGGCATTCCCAATGATGATAATCTGATTCTGCGCGCTTTCCTTTTCCACAATATTGTGGATTCTTTTTACGAAAGGACAGGTGGCGTCCACGCACTCCAGCCCGTTTTGCTCAATCAAATCATAAATCCGGGCGGGCACGCCGTGAGAACGGATTACCACCGTCCCCTCTTTGATACCGGCGAGCTCGTCCTCATCATGAATCACCTTTACGCCCCGCTCCTCCAAATCTCTTACCACTTCTTCATTATGTATGATTGGCCCGTAAGTATATATCTTTCCGCCGGTTTCAATCTGCTCGTACACCTGTTCAACCGCACGTTTTACTCCGAAACAAAAGCCGGCGCTTTTTGCAAGTTTTACTTCCATCTCCATCCTCCGGGAATTCCAAAGGCTCCGCTTCCGCCTTCACTTCTGACTCTGTTTCTTCCCCTGTCTGTTCTTACGCTTCTTTTTCTTTACGGCTCTCCTGCCTGCATAAATCCGATATTGCCGCAACCACCTCGTCGATTGTCATATCCGAGGAGTCCACAAGCACGGCGTCCCCGGCCTGTTTAAGGGGAGCGATTTCCCTGTTCATATCCTGCCTGTCCCTTAAAATAATATCCTCCTCAATCTGCCGGATATCGCAGGCAACGCCTTTTGCCGTCAGCTCGTCAAAACGTCTTTTTGCCCTTACTGCCGCGCTGGCGGTCAGATACACCTTCACATCGGCATGGGGAAGCACGCACGTGCCAATGTCGCGCCCGTCCATTACCACATTGTGGGTTCTTGCCAGCTCCTTCTGGAGAGACGTAAGCCGCTCCCTTACGCCGGGATTTTTGCTCACCCATGAGGAAGTCATATTCCCAACCTCCTCTGTGCGGATAACGCCGTTTACGTTTTCCCCGTTTAAGTAAACTACCTGCTCGCCGTTTTCATAACCGATAGTAATGTCCGCCTCCATACATCTTTTTTCTATGGACGATGTATCATCCGGGCTCACCTCTTTTTTCAGAAAATAGTATGCCATTGCCCGGTACATTGCTCCGGTATCTACATAAATAAAACCTTTCTGCTTTGCCAGCTTTCTGGCGATGGTGCTCTTGCCGGCCCCTGCCGGACCGTCTATTGCAATTTGATAGCTCATGATTTCTCTCCTTCTATTATAATAAGCTGTCACGCTTAGCGAGACAGCGTTTGTTCAGCATAAGGATGTCGGGCGAAGCCTGCATCCGTTGTATTTGCTTGCCGCGCAGGAAACACCTTCGACTGACCAAAGTCACCCTGCCGCGCTTATTCCCGCCAGATAGCCGGTGGACCAGGCAATCTGGAGGTTAAAGCCTCCTGTCATGGCGTCAATATCAAGAACCTCTCCGGCAAAGTACAATCCGCAGACCAGCTTTGATTCCATGGTGGAGGGATTGATTTCCTTTACATGGACACCGCCCTGAGTGACGATTGCCTCGGAAAATCCCCTCGTCCCTGTGACTGTAAGGACAAGGTCTTTCAGACAGGTAAGCAACCGTGTTCTTTCTTCTTTCGTAATTTCATTTACCGGCTTCTCGGGAGGAATTCCCGATATCTGAATCATAACAGGAATCATCTTTGCGGGCAACAGTCCGTTTAAAGAGTTTTTGAACCGGCGGTTTTTGTTTTCGTCAAAATCCCGCAAAATTCTTTTGTCCAGCTGCTCCCTGGATAAGGCCGGCTTTAAATCAATATGAAGCTGCGCCGGCATATTATTTATTTTCTTTGCGTAATAGCTGCTTGCGCTTAAAATTAAAGGGCCGCTGACGCCGAAATGGGTGAAAAGCATTTCCCCGAAGCCCTCGTAAAGCTTTTTCTTTTTACAGATAAGGGCCGCCGATACATTCTTAAGGGACAGCCCCTGCAGGGACTTACACCACTCCTCCTTCACGGTAAAAGGCGCCAGAGCCGGCTTCACTTCCCTGACCGTATGCCCTGCCTTTTCCGCAAACCGGTAGCCGTCCCCGTCTGAGCCGGTGCTTTCATAAGACCTCCCGCCTGTGGCAATAATCACAGCGTCTGCCGAAAGGGATTTTCCGTCCACCAGCTTTACGCCCGTAACGCGGCTTTTGTTCTTCGCCCCTCCCCCGGCTTCCTCTCCCGCCTTTTCCGCCGTTCTTTCGGGCGTGGTATTATCTTCCGCCGCCTCTTTTTCCGTCAGAATTTCCGATACCGTGGTATGAAGGAGAACCTTTACTCCCTCCTTCCGCATCCGGTTATTCAATGCAGCAATCACGTCGGAGGAATGGTCCGATACCGGGAACACTCTGTTGCCCCGCTCTGTTTTAAGCCTGCAGCCCGCCTTCTCAAAAAACTCCATCACCGCCCGGTTATCCAAAGTATAAAACGCACTGTACAGAAACTTTTCGTTGGAGACAACGGATTTGAAAAATTCCTCCTCCCCGCAGGCATTGGTCAGGTTGCATCTGCCCTTTCCCGTGATAAAAAGCTTTTTACCGGTCTTTTCGTTTTTTTCAAGCAGGGTAACCGCCGCGCCCTCCTTAGCCGCCGCAATGGCCGCCATCATCCCCGCCGCGCCGCCGCCGATTACAAGAACCTTCTTCTTTCCGCTTTTCTTTTCATCATTCATTCTTTTTCACCAGAGGATTATTTAAAGGAATTTCCCCGTCTATAAAGTTAATTTCATCATTTAAATAAACCTGATAATTGTTCCACACATCTTCCAGAGTTTCCAGATTCCGCTTCACCACATCAGGCTCCTTCATGCAAAGCGCCACCACAAGGGCATTGATGACGCTAAGCGGCGCCACCAGAGAATCCACAATGGAAACCATATCGCTTCTTGCAAGAAGGTTACAGGAGGAATACAGATTCATGGGCGAATGAATGCTGTCCGTGATGGTGATGACCCTGGCGTTCCTGTCATTCGCAAACTCCATGGCTTTTAAGGTTCTCATGGAATATCTGGGAAAGCTGATGCCTATGATAGCATCCCTCTCGTCGATGCGTATCATCTGTTCAAAGATTTCCGTAACGCTCGTTGTCTTAACATGAATAATATTTCCCCGAATCATATTCAGATAAAAATGGAGAAAATCTGCAAGAGGCTCGCAGCTTCTCACGCCGATAAGGTACACGCATCTTGCCTCCAAGATGATATCCACCGCCGTCTCAAACGCCGCCGCGTCCAGATTGACAATGGTATCCTGCAGCTTTTCAATATCGGAATGGAGCACCGCCTGCAGAATTTCGGATTTGGTACTCTTTCCGTACTTTGTCCCCATTTTCTGCACCAGATTCAGCTTGTTTCTGACCCAGTCCTCCAGCGCCTTCTGAAACTCGGGATAGCCCTCATATCCAAGCCCTGATGCAAACCGCACTACCGTGGATTCGCTGACTCCCACCGTCTCTCCCAGCTTTGCCGCCGTCATAAAAACGGCCTGCTCGTAATGGTCGGATATGTACGCGGCAATGGCTTTATGCCCCTTGCTCATCTTTATGTATCTGTCGTTCATTCTTGTTATGATGTCATGTGCCTGCTGTTCCATTTAGTCTCTCCGTATGTTATTTAAAGGAATGATAGGAATCCTTGAGAAGCTGCATGGTTTCGGCATCCGGCAAATCATAATCTCCCGTGAGAGACATGCAGGCCGCTCCATGGATAAAAATCCACATCCTTGTAAAAAGTTCCCCGGCATTTCTGCTCCCCTGAGTTTTTGCCGACTGGATTTCACGGCTTATGTAGCCCTCGTCGCCGTTTACAATATCATACATGCTTTTGCCGAACCGCTCGGGCGACAAAAATACAAACTCGAATAATTTTTTGTGCTCTCCTGCAAATTTAATATAAGCCTGTCCAAGATTAACGAAAGGAGTCACCGTCTGTCTGGGAAAATCCGCATAATAATCCTGAAAAAACTCACATGCCTTCTCAAATAATTCTTCCGTCAGTTCTTCCATGTTTTTATAAACACGGAAAATCGGCTGAGTCGAGCAGTTCGCCCTGACCGCCAGCTTTCTGGCTGTGACCTGCTCTATCCCTTCCTCCCTTAGCAGCTCAAACGCCGCCTGAAAAATTACTTCCTTTGTAATTGATTCTTTTCTTGCCATATCTGTTACCCCACAATATCCATATAACGCCTTTTTATAACATGTGTTATCATTTTACGACAAATAACCCTCTCTGTCAACCGAAAAACGGAGGCGCGCACGGAAATCAATTTTCGGATTCCGGTGAAATACAAAAAAGGAAGCTTCCCGATACTTAAGGAAGCCTGCCCTTATTTTCAAACATATTTTTCCGCAGGAATATCCGCCGGTCAGTTGCTCTCTCCGGCTTCCCACGCCGCTCCTGCCATGATATAATCTCTTAAATCCTTCAAAAACTGTTCCCAGGCGTCCTCATTCTCCACATAATACAACGGGCATTTTTTCCCGCCCTCGTCGTAATGCCTTCTCATATCCTCCGGCGCCAGATTATATTCGTTTAAAAGCCATGCGCTCAGGCGAATCAGCGACTGGTAGGTCGCTTCGGTAAACTCTCCGTTATCCTGAAGATAGCAACATTCTATGGAAACAGAATCATAATTTCTTTTCTGCACCGCATAGGCGATTTCTTCCAGCGGAATACACTGTATAATTTCCCCGTCAAAGCCGATAATGAAATGGGCGCTGGCCGAGGTCTCCCCGGTAATACCCAGATTTTCAAAATAGCTTCTGTTCTGCGCCGCGCTGGTTCCTTTGTTGGCCGTATAATGAACAAAAATATTATTTACCTTCTCGAGCTTCTCACCGGGACGGGAATACTCGTTTACCGTCAGAAAATCTTCCTCCATTATGGGCTTTTGTGTCTTGTTTGTCTTAATGACTTCCCTCCTGGCAGCCTTTTCCGTGAGGACAGCGTCTATATTTTTAACCGTCTCCACACCTTCCGGCCCGCCTTTTACCAGCTTTATAAAAACAAAAAGAAGCAGGCTGACCATAGAAACCATAAAAACAAGAACCGTGAGCTTTGCCGTAATCTGCTGACGCCGTCTGCGCCTGCGCCTTATTTCTCTTTCCCGCTGCGCCTTTTCCTGCGCGGCTCTTCTTTCCCTTCCGCTTTCCTGCGCATTTCTTCTATTCCGGGGATTTCCGCTGCTCTGGGGATTTCTGTCACTCCGGGAATTTCTGTCGCTCCGGGGATTTCTGTCGCTTTGGGAATTTCTGTCGCTCTGGGGATTTCTGTCACTTTGGGAATTTCTGCGCCTTGCCGGCGCCGGATTTTGCTCCCGCCCGGCACCTGTATTCCTTCTCCTGCCGGCACTCTCCCGCCGACTGTCTTCGCCGTAATCCTCCCTTTGCCGTTCCTTCCCATAGCCCCGGCTGCGCCTGCCATCGCTTCTGTATCTTTCCCTTTCCGCCGTTCTGCTTACGTCTATGTTTACAATCGTCTTACCCGGATTTCTGACTGCTGTCCTTGTGACCGGGCTTCCGCCGCCTGATGCCGCTTTGTTTACGCCTTCGTTTTCATAGATAAATGAATCCCCTTCCGCATCTTCATTTATATCCAGAAATACACTTTTATTCATCTTTCTGTCGGATTTTGACGGCTGCGCGGCGCCCGGCATATGTGCCTGCTCCTGTTCGTCAGCCTTTGATATATCTATAAAATCCAGTCCCATCCCGCCTCATCCTCTGTAAACAATAGTATATATCAGTATAGCAAACAGCTTTATAGTTTTTTTTAACTATAAATTAATATTTTATTAAGATTAGGGCTAAAAAACAAACTGAACCAGAAGCATATAGCAGACCGTTCCCCCCGCTATGGAGAGCAGCATCTGCCTTTTCTTAAGATGCAGGCAGACCACAACGATAATGCTGAGCAGCTCCGGAAGTCCATGGCTTCCCGAAAACAGGCTGACATTTTTCAGGCTGTAAATTACAAGGAGTCCGAAAACAGCCGGCGGAAGAACCTTTCCCAGATACTGTATGAATCCGGGCGTGGGTTTTCCTGCCGGAAAAATCAAAAACGGAAGAAATCTCGTCAGCATCGTTCCGAGCACTACCATTGCTATCGTTATTATCTGTTCTGTGAGCGTCATCGTCATTTTCCCTCCGCCTCCTTCCTTTCCCGGGTTCCCTTAAGCAATATCAGCACTCCGAGAATCGCAAGCATGGCCGGAATGATGAAATTCTCCGCGCCAAAGGCAATGAGGCACAGCAGCGAAATCCCAAGCCCTGTCAGCGTACTTATGTGATTTTTTTCCTTAAGCCACTGTTCCATAAAAATAACGACAAACATGGCCGTCATCACAAACTCAATCCCTTCCGTATTAAAATGAATCAGGGAACCGAAAATACCTCCCAGCGTCGCTCCGAAAAACCAGTAAGAGTGATTCAGAAGCGTCACGAAAAACATAAACCATCCCCTGTCAATCCCTTCGGGAATGTCCGCCGTATAATTGATGGAAAAGCTTTCGTCACACATGCCGAAAATCAGATAAATATCCTTCAGACCGTTTCCGCGGTACTTGTCCAGCATGGAAATTCCGTAAAACAGATGCCTTGCGTTAATCATGACCGTCATTGCCAGCGCCTGTAAGGGACTGAAAGCCCCAAGCAGCATATTCACAGCCACGAATTCCACGGAACCGGCAAAAACAGTCAGGCTCATAATCATGGGATACCAGAAGCGAAAGCCTGATACGTTCATGTAAATCCCGTATGTCATCCCCAGGAAACAGAAGCCTGCAAAAATCGGGATTGTATGGGGAAACGCCGCCTTAAAGGCATTTTGAATTTTTTTATCTCTGGTCATTGTCCTTCCTCCTGCGCGAAAATTATTTTCCTTTAATCCCCGCCGGCTTTAAAATTATATATCGGTTTTATAATGTGAAGAATATCGACAGTATCGCCGATATTATCTACAATGGCGTCTATCCCCTTATACGCCATCGGGCACTCGTCCAATGTGTCCTTATTGACCGACGTTGTATAAATACCCTGCATCTGATTCTTAAATTCCGACACTGTAAACGATTCCTTTGCCGCCGAGCGGCTCATCAGCCTCCCTGCCCCATGAGGCGCCGAGCTGTTCCAGTCATCATTTCCTTTTCCTGTACAAATAAGAGAACCGTCCCTCATATTAATGGGAATCAGCAGCTTCTCTCCCTCCCTGGCAGATACGGCCCCTTTTCGCAAAATCATGGCTTCCGTGTCGATATAATTATGGATTGTTGTAAACTGCTCCTCCACGTGAAGCTTCATCCCTTTGATAATCTCATCCATCATCGCCTGTCTGTTTAATTCGGCATATCTTTGGACGATTTTCATGTCATGAATATATTGCTCAAACAGCTCCCCGGACACATATGCCAGCTGTCTGGGGATGTTGGTTCTTTTGGTGTTTTTCAGCGCGGCAATGCTTTTTTGAATGTCGCGTTCCTTTCCCTGTGCCTTTAAATCCGCAATCAAAGCATCAATATCCTGTTTTGTGGAGCCGTTTAATGACTTATACCCTTCCTCCTGATAATAATTTGCCACTTCCAGCCCCAAGTGACGGCTGCCGGAATGAACGACAACATAAATATTTCCCTCATCATCCTTATCCGCTTCTATAAAATGATTCCCGCCGCCCAATGTTCCAAGGCTTTTTTCCGCCCTTCTCGGGTCTATGTGCTTATAGCAAAATAAATCTTCCAGGTTGATTTCATCAAAATACCTGTGGGTTTTCTCCCGCACGTTAAAACCGGAGGGTATCTTCTCATAAATCAGCTTATCCAGCTTCTGCAGTTCTGTGTGCTTTTCCTTTATTCTGATGGTCTCCATGCCGCACCCGATGTCCACCCCTACCAGATTCGGGACAATCTTATCTGTAATCGTCATTGTGGTTCCTATTGTGCAGCCGGCTCCCGCGTGGATATCGGGCATCAGCCTTATCCTGCTTCCCGATACAAATTCCTGATTAAGCAAAAGAAGCACCTGCGAGATAGATGCTTCGTCTACAACATCGGTAAAAATTTTTGCTTCGTTATATTTTCCTTTTAACTCTATCATAAGACCTCCGGTTAAATTTTACGTTCGTGTATATCTTACATAAAATACTTGCATTTTTCCAGACAAAACTGGTGTTCCTGCCGGTCAAAAAGGAATTGCCTTCGCGGTGCGTATGTTTTCTCCTGTCGGATAAGTCTCTTGGAGAAAAATGTAAAAAAATTTCAAATTTATATAAAAAACACTTGCATTATTTCCCCGGTTGTATTAGAATAAGCAAGTGTGATGCACATGAACTGAATGGCTCGTTGGTCAAGCGGTTAAGACGCCGCCCTCTCACGGCGGAAACAGGGGTTCGATT